>Ga0209755_10000658_pt1 | contig 60967 bp, 58 predicted proteins | sample TergutCo191P1_FD_187301 | JGI IMG/M metagenome (GOLD analysis project Ga0209755, IMG submission 187301) | Cornitermes sp. P1 segment gut microbial communities from Petit-Saut dam, French Guiana - Co191P1 (SPAdes) (version 2) | ecosystem: Host-associated > Arthropoda: Insects > Digestive system...
CTACACTAATGTTTAATCATTATTCGCAAGAGCTACATATCAAAGTTCTGTAATTTTTTGAAATATTCGACACTAGATTAAAAGATAATTTAGAGTTATCCTGTATCCATCCATAATATAACATAAATTTCCACCATGTTCAACAAACAGACAAATTTCAATGATACAATGGAAACCGCAACGGAAGCTATCACTTAGCCTTTCGTTAATCTCGTATCACTCGAGCTTGATTTTGTTTCGCGGGTGTTTAAGGGCTAGTATTTGACGTTGCTTTTCCATCGTGACTTGCGTATATATTTGAGTTGTTTGTATTGAGCTATGCCCAAGCATTCGCTGAATATAGCGGATATCCACATCTTCTTCTAGCAAAAGCGTGGCAAAAGAATGACGAAACATATGAGGCGTTAAATGCATCGGTATTCCCGCTTTGTCAGCGATACGTTGAATCATGAAACGAACAGATTGCTCCGAGTGGCGTTCGCCCATCCGGTTCGTAAAAAAAAAGCCGAGTTGTTTTCGTTAGCGTTTTGATATTGACGCAATGATTTTATAACATCGTCGTTTTCAATTTGGATAATACGCTCCTTTGTGCCTTTACCCATTATGTTAATGATTCCATCTTCTAAGTTTATATCTTCCTTCTTTAATGAGCAGAGTTCGGATACCCTTACTCCCGTGGCAAATAATATCTCAAGTATTGCTATATCCCTAAGTGTAGATGACAGACTGTAGGGTGTCGTAGCCATGCCGTATTCATTAAGGGCTGTAGCCAAGAGTTGTTCAATTATTCGCAAAGGGATAGTTCTTGGCAATTGTTTCGGCTCTTGAAACTTGGTTTTGATTTTTCTCATGGGATTGGTATCGAGGATTTCCTCAAATTCCAAATAGTTAAAAAACGCCCGAAGACTTGCCATTTTACGTTTTACCGTTCGCGGCTTATGCTCTTGATGAAGCATTCGAATGAATTCGGTTATTGTAATTTTTGATATTGCCTGTTCCGATGTGGTTACACAGAACTCCGCAAACTGCCGAAGATCAATTGTGTATGCTTTCAGGGACAACGAGCTTAACTTTTTTTGGTATTTGCAAAAGTGCAAATACCCTTTGATTTCATTTTGGATTTCCATCATGAACATCTCCTTTTTGATGAGTTTAGGGATTTATTATACACGAGTCTTTGGCGTGTATTTACAGATTTTAGGGAGGTAGCGCAAGCGGAGGAAAAAACGCAGGGCGAGTGAATGGCACCCCTATAAAATGCAAAATCAATGCACGGAAAAAGCCTTGAAAACACAGAGTTTTCAAGGCTTTTCGGAGTGGAGATAAGGGGAGTCGAACCCCTGACCTCTTGAATGCCATTCAAGCGCGCTCCCAACTGCGCCATATCCCCGTATCGCAAAAGCGATTTGGTGCGGGGGATAATATAGCATATTTTTTGTACGTGTGCAAGCTTTTATAGGCTTTCGCCAAAATCCTCGCGAAACTTTTTATGGAGTTTATTGGGCCAATCGCCTATGGGTTTTAGGCGACCGAAGAAAAAGCGCAGTACGCGTGGCTCTTCAACAAACTCCAGGCCGCCGATTAGTTGGCGGTTTTCGTAAAGCCATGTTAGGCGGTCGGCTACATATTTTACTTGCGACAGGGTGAATACACGTTTTGGGAAGGCAAGGCGTAGGAGTTCCATATGGGCGGGGGTTTCCGAGCCGTCGGGGTTGCGTTGCTCGGAGAGTGTGCCGCGTTCCATTCCGCGTACGCCGCTGGCCAGGTAGAAGGCCGCCGCCAATGCTCCTGCGGGGTATTTTTCCTGGGGGATGTGTGCGCAAAATTGGCCTGCGTCTACGTGGCAGCCAAGGCCGCCGGGTGGGGTTACTACGGGTATGCCCTTGGCGATTAGTTCTTCGCACAGGACTTTTACAAAGATGGGGGTTTGGCTGATGATGTCCATGTCGAGGGATTCTTGCAGGCCGATTGCCATGGCTTCCATCTCGCGGACGCTCATGCCGCCGTAGGTTAGAAAGCCTTCGTATAGCGGAATCATCTCGCGCATTTGCAAAAACATTTCGTTGTTGCCGGTGAGGATTCCGCCGCCGCGTGCCGCGCCCAGCTTACGCGCAGAGAAGTAGATAATATCCATAAGGGAGCCGATTTCGCGAGTGATTTCGCGGATGTCGATGTCTGCAAATTCCGGGTCGCGGGTTTTGATAAAGTACAGGTTATCAGAAAGCAAGCTCGCGTCGTACACCAGCGTAAGGCCTTCGGCACGGCATATTTTTGATACCTCGCGCATGTTTTGCATGGATACGGGCTGGCCGCCTACGAGGTTTGTGCCGGCTTCTATGCGGACAAAGCAGATATTTTCTTTGCCTATTCGAGAAATTGCTTCTCGCAATTTTTCGATATCCAGGTTGCCCTTAAAGGGAAGGTCGCTGGTTATTTCCAGCCCTTCGTCGATGATTATTTCTTCCACTTTGCCGCCCATTTGGCATATGTGCGCCTTTGTTGTGGTGAAGTGGTAGTTCATAATCGCGGTGGAATCGGGCTTTACGAGCAGGCGCGAAATAATATGCTCGCAGGCGCGGCCTTGGTGCGCGGGCAGAAAATGCTCCATGTTAAACATATCTTGTAAAACACCTTCCAAGCGGTAGTATGTTTCGCTGCCGGCGTAGCTGTCGTCGGCTTGCAGCATGGAGGCGTACTGGTTTTCGCTCATTGCGTTTACGCCGCTGTCGGTTAACATGTCGAGGAATATGTCCTTATTGCGCAGCAAAAACGTGTTGTAGCCTGCGTCGGCTATGCATTTTGCGCGGTCTTCTATCGGGTTTAGATATACGCGTTGTACCATGCGTACCTTGTGCATTTCCAGTGGAATACTTTCTCCTGAAAAAAATTTAACTTCTCTCATTTTGCAAAACTCCTTCTATTTTAATGCGGCGATAAGTGCGTCCTCGCCAACGGTGTTGAAATCCATTTTTTTGTACGACCACAAGGCTCGTCCCATTTTGTACTTGTCAAAAAGCACGTTAACGTCTTTTGTATAGTTTGCGCGGGCGTCCGTACCCGCGAGGCCTATGCAACCATACTCGCCGCAGTATAGCTCTTTTCCGTGCTTTTGGGCAAATTCTATCGCGGGGGCAAGGCATTTTTCCAGATAGTCGATGTCAAACATCGTATCCTCGGTTACTTTGGGAAATTGCAGCGTTTCAAAAATAGGGCGCAGCGTCTCGACGCCCTGCACAAAGCCGGGGTAGGGCTGGGTGATGTTTGTATCGCGCAAATGCGTCCAGCGAGCGCGTTGGTGGGTGACATACATAGGCTCGTAGAAGTGGAAATTATACAGCACATACGGATTATCGTAGATTTCCAGCTTATGCAGCCCCGCAGAAGAATTATAATGCTCCCCACCCAAAAGAACATATCGCTCAGGCGAAATCGCATGTATTGCCTCGATGCCGCGCCGTGCGATTTTGTTCCAAGCGTCGCCGTGTGCGTCTACTACTTCGTTTAGCAGGTCGAATATGAGGTTGTCGCCTTCGTTTGCATAGCGGCGTGTGATAATTTGCCATAGCTCCACAAAACGGTTTTGCGCGGCTTCGTCCGTAAAAAACGTGGACGCGGCGTGCGCATTAAAAGAATACCCTGGAGCCTTATGCATATCGAGTACAAGGTTTAACCCCGCCGATTTGCACCACTCCAATGCGCGGTCTATCGGCGTGATATCGTCTTCCAACACAGGATAATCCACGGGCAGACGAATATGGTCTAAACCCCATGAGGCGATTTCGATAATGTCGGATTCTGTAATAAACTCCGCGATATGCGCCTTCTCATACGTGCATTGCGAAATCCAACCGCCAAGGTTTATCCCGTTGCGGTATTTTTCAAAAATGATTCCCATTTGTTTCCTCCTTATGTATAGGTTATTTCCAGTTTATGAGATTACCGTTGTTATGTCAAAGATAAATTTTTGTATAAGCTTCATCATAAACAGGGGATGCTCGGGCAGTGAGGGCATCCCCTTCATTAATATGCGTTTACGGCTTTGTCCAGTCTACCATTATAAGTCCATCAATGTTCTCAAAATCCTTGATATTGTTAGTAACAACGGTGCAGCCATGCGTTACACAATAGGCGGCTATGAGCATATCCAATTCTCCAACAGTGAAACCTTTGCGATATAAATTTTCGTAAATTTCTTCGGCGCGTTTCCATGAAAGCACGTCCATTTCGGCAATTTTACAGTTTTGTAAGAGCATATCATAATTTGCCTTTTTTCTCGTGGCAGTCACAAGGCGAAATCCCCTGCATATTTCATAATCAACAGCTTGCGGGATTATTATGTGATGATTTGCCGCAAAAGCACTTCTGAAATTGTGAATCACATTTGGTTCGTTTCGCAAATATCTTATGACAATATTCGTGTCCAGTGCAAAAATCATTGCCCACCTCTAATCCGCTAAATCGAGTGGGGGACGCATTTTTTTCGACCGTTCGAATGGCCAATCCGGCAATTCTTCATCAGAAGAAAGAGCTACAGCCGCCTCCAAGCGACTAAGCCATTCCATGCGTTGATGTGGGTTGGTTTCCATTTGCGCAGGTGAATCAAGCACCGTCAGAACTGCCCGAAAACGCCCGGCGAGGCGCATAGGTATTTCTTTTGGATAAAACTGTCCGCCCTCTACATAACCTTCAAAAGCTTGTATTTGCATTTGCTTTGCTCCTTCTATACTTGGTAAATATGCAAACGATTATAACATGGGTATAGCAACAATCAAACTACTTGCTTTCTCAAGCCCTTTGACGACAGTGCAATCATTTAGCGTGATTATAGCGAAATAATTCGCTATATCCAAAAAAGATGTTTTTGGATTAACCTCTCCAGCCCGCATAAACACTGCATTTACCTCATATCGCATTCTCAAGTTAGAAATCGCTATACTAAAAGACGACGGATATGATAATATGTAGTTGCATTTCCTGCTGATTGGGCATAATTACAGAAAATCAGCTAATTAGGCTCATAACGCATTATATCATCCAGATTGCAATTTAAAAAATGGCATATACGCGACAATACACCCAAATCAACACGAGCCACTTTGTTTTGGCAATACTTTTGAAGCTGTGTGCGTTGGATGCCCGCGCCCAGCACTATTTTATTTTTGCTTATATTCCGTGAAAGTCTGTACTCTTCCAAAGTTATTACAATTTTGCCTAACTCATAATTAGATTCTTTGACTTTCATAATTTTATCACCGATATAAATATAGATACTCAATGTAAGTATTGACAGATGTATTTATATGCTGTGTATCTATATGCACATGTGGCATGATACACATTAAAACCTGAGGACGAAAGTGTTATCATAGCAGAAAGATGTTTTTGAAAAAACCGCTCCAGCCCATACAATCACTGGGCTATCCCCGATTTCAACCCCCGCCGGAAATGCGGTGAGGCGTTCGCAATTTTTGCCTCGGCAGAGACCGTTTTTCATTATTTTCGCCCGTAGCAGTCGTGCGTGGATATTTTTCCGCCCATGGTGGGCGCACGATAAAACATGTAGTTTGGCGCGGGGAATTCCCTCCGCAGCGGTTGGCCGCCAGGTTCTAGCAGCGGAGGGATTTCCCCGCGCCGAACGCGCACGAAAAATTAACTGGCGCACATAATTCAAGCCCGTTTAAGGAAAAATATCCACGTACGACGGATGAGACAAGAACGGATGAGACAACGAACGGATGAAACGGATAATACCCACGCAAGCCAAGAAGGGAGCATAAAATGCTACAAGATTATTTAACCGCCCAAAAAGCAAATTTCAAAGACCATACCGAGCTACGCGCACAGGTAAACACAAACAAGCGTGTAACCATGCTGGCAGGCAACATGGTCGCAAACATGCAGACTGTAAAAGGAGGAGTATCCGCCCGAGTATATCGCGGCGGCACATACGGCTTTGCCAGCGGAGCGGAATACACGCCGGAAAGCGTAAAATCCGTACTGGCCGCCGCCACACAAAACGCGATTTTTATGGATACCAACATCAAAAAGGGCGAGCCGCCGCTGCCTTCGCTGGCGGGCGCACCTGCCAAGATGGAGCTTAAAAAGCCTATCTTTGAGGATATACCGCAGAGCATTCTTATTGACTATGCCCGCGCCTTGGACGAGATGATTTGCACAAAGTACAAAAAGATTTCCAGCCGCACCATTATCGCAGACGCCTTGTACAAGGAAAAACTTCTCGCAGTGAGTGACGGCACGGACAATCATATGTTTCAGCCGCGTGCGATGGTTTATGTGTTTCTTACAATGGAAACCAACGACGGCGTACCGGTGGAATTATTAAAATCCTTCAGCCAAGTAGGCCGCTTTGACGAATTTTTCACAGACCCCCGCACCTTGGAAGAAGACCTCGACAGCCTATACAAAGCCCTAAACGAAAAAAGCGAAGGCGTATACGCAAACGCAGGGTTGCGACAATGTGTACTCCATCCCGACCTCGCAGGTATGCTTTCTCACGAGGCCGTAGGCCACACCGTGGAGGCCGACCTTGTACTGGGCGGCTCGGTGGCAGGCCCCGCGCTTAACAAGCAAGTGGCAAGCGAGCTTGTCTCCATGACGGACTTTGCGCATACGGCCTTTGGCGAGCCATGCCCGCTTCCTGTATACGTAGACGACGAAGGCACATTGGCCGAAGACGCAGCCCTCATCAAAGACGGCGTCCTCGTAGGCTACATGCACAACCGCGAAAGCGCACGCCATTTTGGTGTAAAACCGCAGGGCAATGCCCGCGCCTTCGAGTTTTCCGACGAGCCGCTAATCCGTATGCGAAATACCGTCATACATCCAGGCAAAGACAAACTCGAAGACCTAATCGCCGGCGTAGACGACGGCTACTATCTGGTAAAAACAAGCAACGGCCAAGCCGACAGCACAGGCGAGTTTATGTTTGGAATAGACTTGGGCTACGAAATAAAAAACGGCAAGCTCGGCAAAGCCATCCGCGAAACAACGATAAGCGGCGTAGCCTTCGAAATGCTAAAAACCGTAGATATGATTTCCGACGACATGGCATGGGAAATCAGTGGCTTCTGCGGCAAAAAGCAAGCGATGACAACCGGCATGGGCGGCCCCGCGCTCCGTTGCAAAATGAATATAGGAGGACGATAAAATGAAAGACATAGCACAATACGCGCTGGAGCAGCTAAAAAAAGCCGGCGCAGACAAAGCCTCCTGCCGCGCCACAAAAGGCCGCAAAGACGAATTTAACATCGAGGCAAACCAATTTACCCTACTTCGCACAGTTTTCACCGACGACCTGCACCTAAAAGCACTGGTAGGCGGACGAAAAGGCGTAACAATAATAAACAAGTTGGACCGCAGCAGCATAGACGAAGCCGTAAAAAGCTGCGTAGCCTTGGCAAAATCCGCCGAACCCGACTCCGCCGAAGACATCTCCCCCCTGCTGGAAAACAAGGACTTTAACACGTACAGCGGCAGCGACATGGAAGGTCTTTTCAGTCGCAGCAAGGAATATCTGCAACAGGTAAGGGATGAGCTTCCCAAAATAATGATAGAGGGCTTCAGCTCCTCCTACAGTAGCGGCGAAACCGCGTATGTAAACAGCAACGGCGTGTGCTTTACAGCCAAAAACGACTACTACCACTTTAACAGCATGTTTGTGGGCAAAGAAGGCGAAAAAGGCTCATCCTTTAACTACAGCGGCGCGTATCTAAAGGACATGTCCAAGCCCCTGATAAACGCAGGGATGCACCGCCAACTCTTGGAAGAAGCCGAAAAATCCATCCACACCCGCATGGTAGAAGAAAAATTTACAGGCAAAATAATAGTAACCCCCGCGTGCAGCGACGTCCTATGGAACACGCTAATGCAAAATTTCCTGGGCGACCGCTGCTTAATAGAAGGCACAAGCCGCTGGAAGGATTCCTTGGGTCAAACCGTAGCCGACAAAAAACTAACCTTCCGCGCCACACCGCATAACACGCTAATAGTGACCGACCCACACTTTACGGCAGACGGCTTTTTGGTACACGACGTAGACTTTATCAAAGACGGCGTACTAAAATCCTTCGCCCTGTCCCTATACGGCGCGAACAAAACAGGAAAACCCCACGCCCCCACCTCAAATTACAATATCGAGGTAGCCACAGGCGACACCCCACTTGCCGAAATGCTAAAAGGTGTAGACCGCGGCATACTTCTAAACCGCTTCAGCGGCGGCTCGCCGGGTGCAAGCGGAGACATAAGCGGCGTAGCCAAAAACAGCTTCCTTATAGAAAACGGCCAAGTAACCGACGCCCTCCAAGAAACAATGATTTCCTTTAACATCTTGGAATCCCTAAAAAACATCACAGCCATCTCAAAAGAAGCCGTAACAGAAGGCGTAACCGTACTACCATGGTGCTGTCTGGATGGAGTAACAGTAAGCGGAAAATAGGGGTGAGGCCATGCTGCCCGATACAATGATAAACCCAAATATCTACAAAATTAAACTAAGCAAGCCGGTAAAAGGCTCGGAATATGTACGCGTGGAGATTTTGCAAAACGAGGATAAAGGCCGCGAGACAAGCTCGCGTTACCAAGCAAGCGCGTACACACAAAAACAAGTTTTCCACAACAACTATGACTTTGCAGGCGTGCGCGAGTATATCGCAGAGCAATTTGGTGCGGTGTTTTTGCAGTACACGGCATGGGACAGTGAGTACGAATACTCCGCACGCGTAAGCAAAAAAGGAAAGATACTGTCCTCGCGCAAAAAGGTAGAAATCAAACCACGCGTACAGGTTTTTGACGGCGGTGGCTTCAACCGCCGCAAAAACCACATTATCCGCGAGGGCGATAATATCCCCGCGCTGGTAGATATGGGCGTATTCACCCGCGAGCTAAAAGTCGTCGCGCCCATGTGGGATAAATTCCACCAGATAAACCGCTTTTTAGAGCTTTTAGCCGACGAAACAGGTGATATCAAAGAAGGCACGATGGTAAATGTAATCGACTTCGGTTGCGGCAAATCGTATTTAACATTTGTCGTATACCATTACTTTTCGCAAATACGAAAACTCCACGCAAATATCTGCGGGCTGGACTTAAATACCGACGTCGTGCAAAAATGCGCAACGGCGGCGACAAAGTACGGATACACCGGGCTTTCATTTAAGACAGGCGATATCGGCACACAGGACACCCCACCCCTACCCGTATGGGGCGCACCCGACACCTTTAACATAGTAATAAGCCTGCACGCCTGCGACACAGCCACCGACCACGCCCTGTACAACGCCGTAAAATGGCAATCCGACCTAATCTGCGCCGTCCCCTGCTGCCAGCACGAGCTGCGCAACCAAATGCAGCCCCGCACCCTAACCCTGCTAACCGACTACGGCATAATAAAAGAACGCATAGCCTCCCTAGCTACCGACGCCATCCGCGCCAAGCTCTTGGAAGCCCAAGGCTACAAAGCCCAAATAATAGAATTAACCTCCATGGAGCATACAGCCAAAAACCTGCTGATACGCGCCCGCCGCACCGTACCATATGTAAAATCTCCGACAAAAATGTCAAAAATAACCCCTCTTGTCGAGGAGTTTAGTTTTGAGCCACTGCTTATGCGGTTATTCACTCAATAAACACAGCAGAATACCAGTTTTGTTCCTCGGTTTTTTCCACTAAAACATTAAGCGGAAGGCCGAGGTTTTTTACTGTTTTAAATACGTCAATGCCTATTGCGTGGAAGGCGGGGCGTGCTTTGTCGGGGTGCGGGCAGTCTGCGTTTTTTGCTTTTGCGCAAGTTTTACATAGGCCGCAGTCGCTTAATGAAAATGCGAAGTAATAGCCATCGAGGAATGCTTGGCGTTCTATGTGGTAGGAGATTTTTTGGGAATCGGGTTTGTTGTCGCAGCCGATTATAATGCCGTGTGAGTAGTGGGAAAAGATTTGTTGGTATTCTTGCATGGAGAGGGGAGATTTTTGGTAAGGGCAGGTGTGTTGTTTGCCGAAATCGCCGCAGCCGAAAATACATTTGATAACAACTCGGGGGTCGAAAGCGATATCGGAGATTTTAAATGGCGTGACAGTCTTTGCACCCAGAGACAAGGCCTTCTTGATGTAATTGTCCAATTTTTCTCGCTCCTTTGTTAATTGAATTGTGATAACATACAAAATTTTTGTTTGGTTTTTAATAAAAACAGGTAAAATTGTGGTCTCGCGGACGTATTACGATTTTTTATCACTACATTTTGACATTTACAAAACATGCTCGTTATTGTATTATAATTGCAACTTTTAGGCACAGAAGTCATACTACTTCCACAAGGAAAAGAGTTGATTAGGATGCATGGCAAAACAGAGCTGGTGGCAAGAGTACAATCACCACCCACCGACGACGGGACAAGATGGGAACTCAGCTACTACGTAACAGCCTACAAAAGCGAAAGCACTAAAGAGTATTACGGCCTTAGAGCGGAAAAAGCGTCCGAAGGCAAAATCCTCGACCAAGAAGAAACCCCCGCGTTTACAGAAAGCCACGACGAGGCCGTAACCATGGCAAAAGCATTTGCCGACGGCACTGTCACCCCATTCACCCTGCTGGAGATGACCGACGAGTGGCTAAGTGTCCCTGCTTTAATTCCCATCTAGCGTACATACCGCAAGGCAGCAAAACGCCGCTCTTTGCACTCAAGCCAACCTCCCCGACGCTAACTGCACCGCCGCGCTTTGCCCTTGTGGTAACCAAATCTAAGATATTGCCGTATACTGTGGGAGAAAATCCCGCAGTATACGCATTTATCAAAAAAAATAACGGCGTATCCGAAAGAAGCTTTACACAAGCCTCCACCAACTCATAGAGACCGTCCTCCAGCTTCCACATTTCGCCGCCCGGTCCGCGCCCAAACACAGGCGGGTCCATTATTATCCCATCATACATATTGCCCCGCCTTGCCTCGCGACGCACAAACTTTAAAACATCATCTGTCATCACGCGATGTTTTTTTTCATTCAAACCACTCAGCACAATATTATCCCGCGCCCAGTTATTCATACCCTTTGCGGCGTCGATATGCGTCACATCTGCCCCTGCGTTTAAACACGCCAGTGTCGCGCCTCCTGTGTATGCGAAGAGATTTAAAACCTTGGGGTAAGGAAAACCCCCATCCATCAAACTTTGACATTTTTGTTGCAGCCATGTCCAGTTTACTGCTTGCTCGGGGAATAGTCCCATGTGTTTGAAGCTTGTGGGACGGATGTGGAATTTTAGACCTTCGTATGCTATTTTCCATGCCTTGGGGGTGTTGTCGTTTAGGATTTCCCATGTGCCGCCGCCGGATTTGCTTCTGTGGTAGTGCATGTCGGGCTTTTCCCATTTGTAGCTGCGCGGCCAAAAGGCTTGGGGGTCGGGGCGGATTACTTTTACTTTGCCCCATTGCTCCAGTTTTTCGCCGCTACCTGCGTCCAGTAGGGTGTAGTCGCGCCAGTTTTGTGGGGTGGATATCATACCAGACTCCCTGTCATGGAGCGGAAAAACAGCGTTTTTATTATCGGGAAACAATCGTCAAATTTATTGGCGGTAAAGTCTGCCTTGCTAAAATCTTGACCCAGCGTATTTGGGTTGTTGTATCCGATACATACCATGCCTGCGGCTTTTGCGGCCTCTACGCCTGCCGGGGCGTCTTCTATTGCTATGCATAGCTTGGGCGTTGTGCCTGCTTTTTCTGCGGCGCGCAGGTATATGTCGGGATTGGGCTTGCCTTCGGTTACGTCTTCGCCGCTCACTATAAAATCGAAGCTGCTGGCCAGCCCTATTTTTCCCAACACAAGCTCGATAAGCTCGTGAGACGACGACGATGCCACGCCGCATTTTATCCCCATCGCTTTTATGCCGTTAAGCAACAACGTAATCCCGTCTATCGGCGCAAGCTCCGCATTTGTGAACAGGTCGCGCATGGCTTCTTCGGATAGCTCTATCAGGCGTTCGACTTCTTCTGTCAGCTCCAGAGTTTCCTTGTATTTTGGCCATCTGTCGGGGTTGCCTATTCCTGTGTACGGCACTACCGTGCTTAGCTCCGCCGGATAACCGCAGGATTTTAGCACACGCATGTCAATCTCATAATGCAGTGGCTGGCTGTCTATCAGCACGCCGTCCATGTCAAAAATTACTGCTAAACTCATATAGAAAGCTCCTTTACTCCCACATGGCAATAAGCCTGCGGCATTCGTTTAGAAAGCGCAGCGTTACTGAGTGGATATATTCGTCCTCATAAGGCTCTTCCAAAAACTCCGTCAAAACGTCACAAAGGTGCGGAAGAATCCCGTCCTCCTGCACAAAAAGTGCGCGGACGTCGCTTTTGCGCTGCCGCAACGCCGCTTTTAGCTTTGGCGAGTTTATTCCATATTTGCCCGCAGTGCCGTCGGGTACGTAAACCACACCAATCTCGTATATGCTCACCGGCGGAGAATCGTAATCATGCGGCGTAACCGGGCGATACATAGCCGTCTTTAACTCCGCCGCAAACGGCGGCGCAGACGCCTGTAACACATCATAGGCCTCCACAAACGCGCATATCGCGTCTTCGGGGCCTTCTACGGGGTTTGTTTCGTATGATGTTTTTTCTTGGCTACCATTTTTGTCCATAAGGAGACTTTACCAAATTTTTGGAGAAAATACAACGGGGAGGGAGTGTCGCTATAGCGCACTCAATGATATAATAAGCCTATGAAAAAGCCAAAGATAGACGAAAACCGCAAATGCCCAAAATGCGGGAAAGTCGAAAACCAAATAAATAAGGGGCGCAATCGTTCGGGAACACAACGCTGCATGTGTAAGGAATGCGGCATTGCCTATACGCTTAACCCGAAAAGCCATGCGTACTCTGAAGAAGAAAGAAAAACCGCCATGAAAATCTACTATTCGGGGGTTAGCGGGCGCGGAGTGGGCAGGATAATGGGCATGGATAAGTCAAATGTCTATAAGTGGATTAAAAAAACTGAACATACTGTGGATAACTCGCCCGAAGTTTTAGAAATGGACGAACTTTACTGGTATGTTTTCCACAAGCCACGCACAAAAACCCGCGAAAATGTATATTTGATGACCATGGTGAGCCGTGAGCCCCGACAAATTGTAGGATTTGATGTGGCATACGATAAGTCGCCTCAACGTATTCAAAACATGGTTGATGCCGCCCCGACTGCCAAAAATTACTACACAGATGGTTATTTGGGATATGTGGATGTCATTTATCCGGGAAACCACAAACGAAACATTCGCGATAAAAGCCACACCTTCACTGTAGAAGGAGTAAATGCAGACCTTCGGCATTACATTCCAATCCTTGCCCGAAAAAGCCGATGCTTTGCGCGTAAACTCGAAACATTAAAGGCCGTAGTAAGTGTTTTCATTGATGCGTACAACCGATTTGGAAAAGCAAAATATCAATTCAATCAATCACGAAACCATGGGGTTTTGCCTTTTGGGCTTGTCGATTTTCTTTAGGCGCGCATGGCGACACTCCCACGGGGAACAATATTTGACAACCACTCTCCCACATGCTAAACTCCTGTCAAAATTGATTTAGTATGAAAGAAGGGTTGTCTGGTGAGTAGAGAGCTGGTATCGGTGGCAATAGCCTAAAACCGCATACCAAGGCGCACGTTAGTTTTATTTGTGTGCCGCCAGACAAGCCGCCTATATTTAGCCTAATAATGGATACGATATTGGTCGTGTCCTTTTTTGTGCGTAATGCCGTGGACTAAGGTTTGTCTGCGGCATTTTTATTAGAAGAGGAGATGTTAAAATGAACGATTTTAAAACACTGGAATTTGACACAATATTGGAAGAGTTATCAAACCACGCGGTATCTGCGGCGGCTAAGGCTCGCTGCACAGCCATTGTCCCTGCGAAGACCATCGCAGACGCTACGCGGCTTTGTGACGAGACCACGGGTGCAAAAATGGTTATCGAGCAGGCGGGCACACCGCCCATAGCCGTAATGACAGACCTCGAAAAAATCATAGGACTGGTTAATGCCGACGCCATGCTAATCCCGGAGCAGATAGGGCATGTAGCGGCGTTTCTTACGTCGTGCAATCGGCTAAAGGCGTATTTGAAAAAGGCAGAATGCACGGGCGCGGATATTGCGTTTTACGGCAACTCGCTTATTTCGCTGGAACTGGAGGAGGAAATTAACCGCTGTATCCGTGGCGAGCAGGTTGACGACAGGGCTACGCCACGCCTTGGCGACCTTCGCAGAAGCATTGAGCGAAAAGGCGAGCAAATCAAAACCAAAATTGAGTCGCTTCTGCAAAAGAATAAGCAATACTGCGTAGATGGTTACGTCGCCGTCCGAAACGGCCGCTTCACAATGCCCGTAAAAAAGGATTACAAAAACAAAATCCCCGGCATACTTGTGGAGATTTCCAATACGGGAGGCACGTGCTTTATCGAGCCTTCGGCGATTTCTAAGCTGCAAGAGGAGCTTAGCACGCTAAAAATCGAGGAGGACAACGAGGTGCGTACGATTCTGTATACCCTCACCGCGCTAATCCATGACGATATTCCTTCGATAAAGCTAAACATGGAGGCCATGGAAACCCTCGATTTCGTATTTGCGAAGGCAAAGCTAAGCCTATCCATGAAGGCAACCCAAATACGCCTGACAGAAGAACGAGAAATCCGCCTGCTATCAGCCCGCCATCCGCTTTTAGAAAACGGCGTGCCGTTAAATTTCGCGCTGGGCGGCGAAACTCGCGGAATTATAATAACAGGCCCAAACACAGGCGGAAAAACCGTCGCGATTAAAACCGTAGGCCTGTTATCCCTAATGACACAGAGCGGCCTGCATGTGCCTGCCGACGAGCGCAGCAGTGTATGTATTTTCGACGCGGTGCGCTGTGATATCGGTGACGGACAAAGTATTTCTCAAAATCTCTCTACCTTCTCGTCGCATATGAATAACATCATCGGGATTTTGGCAGACGCCACGGCGCAGTCGTTAATCCTGTTTGACGAGCTGGGCAGCGGCACAGACCCCGCCGAAGGCATGGGAATCGCCACGGCAATCCTGGAGGAGCTTTTGGCAAAAAACTGTCTGTTTACGGTAACAACCCACTATCCCGAAATCAAGGATTTTGCGGCACACACAAAAGGCGTAATAAACGCAAAAATGGCCTTCGACCGAGAAAGCCTAATGCCCCTGTACCGCCTGGAAATAGGAGAAGCAGGCGAAAGCTGCGCCCTATACATCGCAGAAAGACTGGGTCTGCCGCCCCACATTCTATCCCGCGCCCGAGAAATTACCTATTCCACGACAAAGCCTGCGCCCGCTACACCCTCCGCCCCGCGCCCGCGAAAAACCACCATAATCCACGTAACCCCCTTAGAAATCGACGACACCCCACCGCCGGAAAAACCAATCCCACGAAGCGAGCGTTTTAACATCGGCGACAGCGTAACCGTATACCCCAAAAAAGACCTTGGCATAGTCTACGAGCGCGCAAACAGCAAGGGCGAAATAGGCGTACAAATAAAGGGCAAAAAACAACTCGTAAACCACAAGCGAATTAAGCTGAAGGTAGCCGCAGCGGAGCTATACCCCGAAGATTACGACTTCTCGATAATCTTCGACAGCGTAGAAAATCGCAAAGCCCGCCACCTGATGGGACGCAAGCATGTGGCAGAAAATATAATTATTTCGGAGGATAAAAATATTTAATGAAAATTTTGCTCTAGTGTTGCTCCGCTCTTGCATCCAGTACGGCTTCCATCAACGCTTGTAAAAGCGGCATACTTTCTAAGCCCCCCAAACCATTAAATCCCAGTGTATTCCAAACTTATCCACGAGGGTAGCAACGGCAGCACTGTATGTTGTTTTGCCCAGGGGGCTTATAATCGTTGCGCCGTCAACCAACACGTCATAGGCTGCGCGTACTTCTTCGGCAGTTTTAAATGACATGACAGGGTATACAGAATGACCCCTCGGCAAATCATTAAAAAGATTGTCGCATAGGAGCAAACGCTGGCCACCTATATTTAGCTGCGCATGGTAGATTAATTTTTTGTCGTCTTCGTTGTCGGACTTCCAATCCTTTGGGTCGGCTTCGGAAAACCTCATAAAAACAACAACCTCCGCACCAAATGCTTTTTTGTACATCTCGATTGCCTCTTCACACTGCCTGTCAAATGTAAGCATAGGCTCGATTTTTGGATTTGAACGATTCATTTGTAAACAACCTCTCTTTTTTTACTATCGTAGCACACTAAACAGGACAACAGCGCGTCTTGTTACAAAAGATGAATTATGTACGGCGAGATTTATTTCAACCCCTCGGATTACTCGACCTGTTTGTACCAATTAACATGGCTTAGTATGTCATGGCAACCTCACTTCAAATTTAAGCTTGTAGTCACCTCGCTCCAAACCTTCAAACGCCTCTATATCCTCTTCGGTAAAGTCTTCTTTTCTCAATTCTTTAATTGAATCTAAAAACTTCAATGCCGCCTTGTGTTCGGGCAAAAGCTCTTCATCGGCACTTTTGAAAGGAAGTATCTGCCCCGTTGTTCTAACAACCACTTCTGCATTTTCGGGAAGCGTGGCCGCTTCCGGAGATATTACCTGCCCATTTTGAATATATCCCTTATATTCTCGCACATTCTTTCATGTCTTGCTTGAGGATTGTTATTCCAACAGGCTTCATGTAATTTCATGCGAAGCCAAAGCGGATACGTTATGTGGCAAATTGTTGCCCCTGTGTCGAGCAACCCAGAATTAACAGAAAGCTCCAAATTTTCATGGCGGAGTTTTACGGGGCAAAATAAATTTTTTGTCGTGCGTACATCAATCCTACATATAGAGGCCATGAATACCAAATCCCCCTCTTTTTATGTCAAGCCCCTTCCAAACATCATACTTGGGAGCCATTGGCTCAGGGAAGTCTAACTCGCTGTATTCCATCGGTGTCAAAATGGCAATAATATCACCATGCAACTCCGTGTTATCAATATGCATATTTATCACAATCATAAATTTGTCAGGATATTTTTCTTCTGCTTCACCCAATGCAATGTTGCGTTCTATGACATGTGGGTTTGAATCTGTAAATGTAAACATTTACAACAGTCCTTTCGCTGAAAATTTACAATTTTAAGATAACATCATTATAGCGTGAAACCTAAAGGCAAGCAAGGCAGACGTATATACCTATTCGGTGTATTCGCCTGCCTGCTTGTTGGGCTGCTTACCCAAACCCGCTTGGCGGAGCGCGATTCGCTCAACCGAATATTAGGCAAAAGATAATCGCCAACTTGGGTATAGGATAATTCCATAGGCTTGTCCTTTCTGCGGCCATAAGGAAAGTATCAAAGAGCCGTTCTTTTAGGCGACAATCCTGTATTTATGCGGGTCGGCAGACCTTCAACCAAATGGCCTAAACCGGAAAAGTAACGCACGACACCCTACCTCCGCCCGAAACCTCACTGAAGCATGGCACGAGGGGATTTCCCCGCGCCGGACGCGCACGATACATAAGGGGGCGCACTTCCAAAGCGGGGTCTTGTTGATTTCCCGATTTCTAAGTATAATCTTTCCCAGATGAGGAGTGAAACGCTATGAATCTCCTACTGGTGGACGGCGACGCCGATAATATTAAAAATTTTAGGGCGCATATACGCGGGGCTTTTCCGCAGATACGAATTGTTGGGCATTTTAGCGAGCTTGGCGGCAATTTGCAAAAGGTTGTGCGCGATTTAAGGCCCGATGTTGTGCTTTCGGATATTAGGTTTTTTGGCGGGCTTTATTTTGTTAGGTTTAAGGAGCTGAGGGACGAGTTCCCGGATATAAAATTTCTTATGTATGGCACGTACAATGAGTCCGATTATATGAAACGCGGGCGTGATTTTGGCGTGCTTGATTTTATGTACAGGCCTGTAAAGCCCGGTGATTTGAACAGGTGCTTGGATTTCGCACTTACGAGCTATAAGAAATCGCAGGAGACACGGCGCGTGGCCAAGGATATGGAAAGCGAGTACCAAAAGAAGATTTCGCACTACGAGGAGATTTTTTTGCGCTCGCTGCTGGAAGGCGACATGGCACGCGAAGGCGAAATCCGAGACGCTTTTACGTATTTTAATTTGCCGTTTACTACGGATTTTTCTGTGTTTATTGTGCGGATTGACCACTATAAGCGCGTGGCCTTGGAGCTTAGCGAGATGGAAAAACATATGCGTATTATCAGCATTTTGTCGGTGGTGCGTGGGATTTTGCGCGATTTTAAGGCTAAGCCTTTTATACGGAGCTTTCACGAGATTCCTATTATTATTAATGCAAACCAGACTGTTGAGGATAAGGTGCTGCTGGGCGACCGCATGAAACACGCCATCTTAGAGCGCACGGGGACACGGTGTACCATTGGGATTGGGCGTACTTATTCTACACCTATGGAGATTTCGATTTCTGCGCGGGAGGCGGACGCGGCTTTTGGGTATCGGTATCGCATGGGGTATCATGCGGTTATTCCTATCGAGTTTGTTGAGCCGGATAATAATATTACGTTTAGGTATCCCCATGCGCGAGAACGGCGACTGGTTTACTCCGCCGTAGTTGGCGACTACGAATACAGCAAGGGGCTGCTTAATGAGCTTTTTAACGCGCTGGCGCAGTCCGGGCCTATGCCCGAGCATCTTGTGGCTAAAATTGTTATGACAATTGTATTTAGAATCAGCAGGTATATAAGTGAGCAAAATTTGCCGTTTGCGAGCGAGGTTGCAAGGTATTTTCCTACGGGGGATATTTTGCGGCTGGCTACCATCGACGACGGATACACGTTTTTGGATAAGGCCTTGCGAGAATTTTGTACTTTTGTCGGTAAATTTCATACTAAGGATTCCTTGCGCTTGCACCTTGCGGCTAAGCAGCATGTGCAAAAGCATTTCTTCGAGACATTTTCCATTGCAAAAATCGCCGTTAAGCTTGGCACAACACCCGAGACGCTTAACAAGGTATTTATGGAACGCGAAAAAGTCATGCTTTTCGACTATGTAATGTGGGTAAGGGTGCAAGAAGCACAAAAACAACTAACAGGCAGCGCGACAGAAGAAGATATCATAGCCGTACAGGTAGGCTTTGACGATGTACGGTACTTCCGCTCGATTTTCAAAAAATATGTAGGCGAAACTCCTGCGGAGTTCCGTGCGAGGTCGCAGGCGTAGTCATGCCCCCCAACCCCATGTCGAAACTTGAAGACAAGGGTGTACATTTATGCCAAACATGATATAATCCTCTTGTGCAAAGGTGCGCCGAAATTTGGTGTGCCATTTTTTATTTGGAGGGGTTTACATGTTTGGGGAAATTCACGCAATTCAGCCTTTTTTTGTAAACAATACAACGCAGTATTACAAAAAAATGTTGCCCGACACACCGTATGTTCATTTTTATTCATTTACCGCAAACACAGCAAAAACGGCGGTAAGTGCCGCCGTCCCCGATTGCTGTGCGGATATTTTATTTTCGTTTTTTAACGGAGAGGCCGAAGGATTTTTATACGGCTTTGTAACCAAAAAAGATAAATTGAAGTTGCGTCCGGGTGCAGATTACTTTGGTGTTCGTTTTAGGCCGGGTTTTCTTCCCGAATGCTTGGGGGTTTCCCTTACCGAGTTAATTGATGCGCGAATCCCGCTTTCCGATTTGCCGGAAGTCGCCACCCTTTCCGAAAAAATGGCGACCATGGGTACGGAAGCCGCATTTTCTGAAAGAATGGAACTCCTTTTTAAGTTTTTCGGCGATAAGTGGATAAACCACCAATTGCTAAAGCAATTTACGGATTTAATAAGCAAAAAAAACGGAATCTGCCGCGTAAACGAGCTTGAAGACATGACACTGTATTCCACCCGCTATATAAACAAAATTTTTAAAAGCAACATCGGAGTATCACCAAAAGCGTTTTCGAGATATGTTCGCTTGCAACGGCTGATTTATGCGATGAACAACCAAAATTACTCGTCATTTTCTGCGATGGCGGCGGATTTCGGTTATTTCGACCAAGCGCATCTTTCCAAGGAATTTAAGCAATTAACATCCGTAACACCACGCGAGTACCTTGATGTTATAAATGTTGCGGATTATAAACGTAAACTTGTTTATATTTGAATCACAGCGTCTAATTCGATTTCAACAAGCTGTGTAGGGCGGTTTAATTCCGTTGTACCAACCAATGTAAACAGCGGGCGGATATCCTTAAAAATTTCGGAATATGCACGCCCAATTTCGCTGCCAAGCTTCATGCTTATTGCATAGGCCTTGATGGAAATTACATCGTTTGGCTTTGCCCCTGCTTGGTCAAGCAGTTTTATGAATTTTTCCAAAATATACTTTGTTTGACCATATGCATCGTTTTCGGCAAAAACAGTGCCGTCCGGTTGTACGGAGGTTGTTCCGCCTATTTTCACAAAAGGGCCGACCTTTACCATGCGGGAGTATCCTACCGCATCTTCAAGTGGTGCGCCGGAAGAAAAATTTGTACGTTCAAGTTTCATAATCCACCTCATCTTTTTTTATATTTTTGCCTTAAATCTGTCATGTTTAAATGCAGAAACATCCAAGGTTGTTTGTTCGCCTGCGGCAAGCTCTGCAAGCAACACCCCAACCACGGGCGATATCCCAAAACCATGCCCGGAAAACGCGCATCCAACCGTTAAGCCGGGTAATGCGTTTTCTATTACCGGGATATGGTCGGCGCAGTCATCCAGCCAGCCTGCCCATGTTCTTACTATTTTCAGATGCTGCAAGGCGGGAAAATATCCGATTATTGCGCGGCAGGTACTTGACGTGCCTATTGACGATGTTTGAACGTCCCCGGCGGTTGCAAAAGGTTCAAACCCATGCGCACCGCCAAACACAAAAGAACCATGCTTTGATTGATGCCCGTAAAAATCCGCCATAGCCGTTCCTAGCATTTGCTCAAACATTGGCGGAGCTTCTTCTGTCACGATGCATTCCATAAGCAATTGTGACATTGGAATATCAATTCCTACAGATGATAAAATTTTTCGGCTTTCATATCCTGCGGCTACTACAATTTGCCCTGCATTGTAAACAGTGCCGTCCGCTGTACATACCTGTGCAATGCGCCCTCTGATTTTTCTCAAGGTTACTACGTCTACCCCTGTGATAAACCGCACGCCAAGCCGTCGCGCCGCTTTGTAATATGCAAGGGTTGCTAACATCGGGTTGGCGTGGCCGTCCGTTGCGCACCAAGACGCACCCTTTACCTCTTCGGATAAATACGGGCAAATTTCACGTGCTTCTTTGTAGTCAATCATTCGCATATCAAGGTTTTGTGCGGTGTTGGACTTTACAAGCCCTTTCAAAATGTCCAGATGCTCTTTGGTTTTTCCCAAGCGCAGGTTTCCTTTTTGGCAGTATTCAACATCTGTGCCAAGTTCGTCGGAAAGACCGGGCCATAGGTTTTTTATTGCATACATTGCAAGGGGAAGCTCAGCGGGGTGACGGCCGGATTGCCGCACGCCGCCGCCATTGCGTGACGAGCCGCCGTCCCCGATAATCGGGCTTTTTTCCAAGACGGTAACGCTTAAACCACGTTTTGCTAAATTATAAGCGGTGGCATTACCAATTACGCCCGAGCCGATTATTATTACATCCGGGTTATTCATCCGTCACCTCCTTAGCAAAAATAAACATTTCTGTGGGGCGCATTGGCGCACGCGCGGTTGCGTCTTCGAGAGCCGTCGCCGAAAGCCCTATTTCTCCGGCGATTACAGATTTTACAAGCCGCCCGCAAGTTAAACCCTGACAAAGCCCCATTCCGCAACGTAATAAACGGCGCACCTCGCAAATGTTAAACATTCCGTCAAAAACGGCGCGGCGAATTTCTCCCTTTGTAATTTCTTCGCAACGGCAGATTATTAAATCATCGTCCGATGCAGGTGAAAATTCGCCAATAATGTATTGTCTGTCTGTCATGCTGCTACACCGCCTTCCAAAAACGCGCCCGCATTGCCATATTTTTGGGAACTACAAAGGTCACAAGGGGCGTTTTGCCCAAAAATGCCGATTCCTGTATTTTTGATACATATGCAGGGCAAAGTGGTGCGCCGGAGCGGTCATATGCCATGCCCGGCCCGACTTTCTCCGGCAACGGAAGAAATTCGTAGGGGATTGTTATTGCCACCTTGCCTTCTTCTACTTTACCCGGGCGGTCGTCCGTTAAGAATATTGCCTGCCCCGGGCAAGCCGCAACACATAATCCGCAGCCTGTGCAGTTTGTATTTTCGTCATATACCGGCAGGGAAACGATATTTTCTACCTTGATACAACCTTTAGGGCAGATATCGCGGCAGGGGTCACAGGGGATATTTTGCGTGCATTCTATGACGGGGCGAATTCCTGCACCCGGCTTAAAACCGGGATATTCGGAAATTTCTTCTTCGGTGATATAACCTTTTTTAAGCAGGCTTTTTGAAATATTAAAGCCCTCGTCTGTTTTTTCGAGGGGCGCGTTACGGTTTTGGGGCGCGAACATCCCTTGGCGCAACTCAGATAACGCCGCGTCAAGCTCACCGCTTCGCTTTTGAAAGCTTTTCTCGCTTATGAAGCCCAGTTTTTTTGCGGCAGCCGCGGCGGAAATCCGCCCTTCAATCATTGCGGAGCTTGCTTCTTCAATTCCCGAAACGTCCCCTGCGGCAAAAATATTATAAAGGCTTGTTTCGCCGCTTTTATCGCATACGGGTGTGCCGTTTTGTGACATTTTGCAACCCGCCATTTTTAGTAACTGTGCTGAAGGTGATAAACCCACTGCAAGGCAGATTGTGTCAACCTCGAAGTGTTTTTCTGTGTCGGGAATATGCTGCCAATTTTCATCAACCTGACCGATAACAACTCCTGTGACATTTTCCCTGCCCTCTGCGCGCATAATCGTGTGCGAAAGATAAAAAGGCACGCCCGTCCGTGTAAGTTTTGACGCATGTACGCCGTACCCGCCTATTCGCGGTGCGGCGTCGGCAATGGCAACAAGCTCACACCCCGCCTGCAATAATTGAAAACCCACAACAAGCCCAACATTTCCGCTACCGAGCATAAGCACCCGATTACCCGGCTTTACGCGGTTAATGTTCATCATGGTTTGTGCCGCCCCTGCTCCCATTACACCCGGAAGCGTCCAACCATCAAAGGGCAGAAGGTTTTCACTTGCTCCGGTTGCAACAATTATGCTGTCGGCTTTAAAATGCCGAACGGTTTCTTTTTGCCTTACAACAATCTCACGATTTTTGTACAGCCCAACAACAGGTGAGTTTAAAAAAACTTTTACACCAAGACTGTCGGTTTCTTCGAGAAGCTCTATTCCAATATCGATGCCACGCATTTTTGCCTTATGCTCTTTTGAGCCAAAAAATTTATGGATTTGCTTAAAAAGTTGCCCACCCGGAAGCGCGTTTTCGTCAAAAACCGCAACTTTTAACCCATGAGAAGCGGCTTCTGCCGCCGCGCTTAAACCTGCTGGCCCCGCGCCGATTACCATTAAATCAAAACTCATGCGCCACCTCCCGCACCGTATTGGGTAGTTACGGTCATGCCTTCTTCAAGGGCTGTAACACAGGTGCGAACATTGGGTCGGCCATTTACAATCATCACGCAATCGGTACATCGCCCAATTGCGCAAAACACCCCTCGCGGGCTGTGAAATTTTCGAGTATAACGATGGATTATTATATTGTTTGCCCTTAGCGCGGCGGCAATCGGCTCGCCGGAAAAACCCGTCATTTCTTCGCCGTTAAAATTAAATGTAATATTTTTGCGCGGCGCGGCTTCGCCTAAAATCGGATGGTTGATAATTCGCATATGTCACCGCATTTCCGGGGTTTCCCAAAGGTTTAGCTTTGTACCTATTCCCATTTTTATGGCGTTTTGCCAAACTAATTTGCCCCATGCTATATCTTCAACGGGCATTCCGCCAATGGAGTTTATTACAATTTGGTCTTCAAATTCTCGCCCGGGTACTTTGCCCGTAATAATGTCGCCTATGTCGATAATATCCGTCTTTTGGATTTTTTTATCATGGAGCAAGTCAAAATAACGCGCTCCGATAATGCCCACTGTTTCATGGGTTGGATACGGATAATCAACAGACCAACATTCATACAAGCCGTAATTTTCCAAAACCTTGCGTGCGCGGTTTGCCAAAAAGTCATCCTCCACACACAGAAACGCAGGTACAGAAACCAAACAACCGGGTTTAAGCCATTTTTCATCAATGTAGGGATAATTTTTTCTGCCCATCAAAGCCGTTGCGCCTACGGATACAATATCCGCGCCCTCGCAGGCTTCTTCGATTGTGTCAACCACCGTAATATTTTTAAATTCCGGGTGATTTTCCTTTGCAAATTTTACAAAGCTGTCAAGCGATTCCTTGCCGCGCCCTTTAATTTTTAACGTGTCCAAAGTGGGGCAAACATACGCAAATGCCGAAAGCGAAGTTTTGTTCATAACGCCCGGCCCGATAATAGCCAGCACCTTTGAATTTTTTGGCGCAAGATATTTTGCGCCAACTCCCGGAACGGCTCCCGTGCGGTATGCCGAAAGCAAATTTGCCGACATAAGGCATACAGGCGCACCTGTATCTTTATCGTTGAGCATAACCGTTAAAATGGAGCGCGGAAGCCCTTTTGAACGGTTTTCCGCATTTGAGCCGTACCATTTCATTCCTGCAATGTCGAAGCTGCCGCCCAAATACGCGGGCATTGCCATTAGGCGGCGATCGGGGCCGTCCTTTGGCATATTAGGAAACGGCGGATTCTCGGGAAATGTCACCATCGCACCATGGGAGCTTCCGTTTTCGCCCGCCATCATGTAGTCGCCTTGTGAAAGAATTTTAAACATTTCTTCCATGCAATCCACACATGCCTTAACATCTGTAACGCCTGCTTTAATCGTGTCTTGCTCGCTTAGGTACAAAAAATCAATCCTTGGGTCAAACATATAAATCCACCCCTTTTTAAATTAAAAAAAACGCCCACGGCAAATTGCCGCAAACGTCTTTGTTTCTGCTACTCTAACAGCCATAAAAAATTTAGTCTTGTAATAATCGGAACACGCGCCTAAGCATATTCACCGATTTGTTAAAAAAACTCCTTATGCCATAGCGCAAACATAAATATCGTCCAAATTTTGCGGGCGTTGTCTTCTTTGCCGTTTTTATGGCGGGTGAGCAACGCCATTATTTTTTCCACGTTAAAGTATAACGCCATGAAGTCTTGTTGGAAGGCTTCGCGGACGATGTTGTAGTATTTTTCTTCGCGGAGCCAGTGGCGGGTGGGTACGGGGAAGCCCAGTCGCTTTTTTTCGCGCTTGTCGCGGAAATTGCGCTTTGCGGCGCGGCGTAGAGCGTATTTGCCGTTTTGCTTGTTCATGCGGTAGCGGGTGGGGATTTTTGCGGCTACGGCAAAGACTTCTTTGTCCAGGAACGGTACGCGGGATTCCAGCGAGTTTGCCATGGACATTTTGTCGGCTTTTAGCAGGATATCGCCTACGAGCCATAGGTGGATGTCGAGGTATTGCATTTTTGTGATGTCGTCGGTATGGGCTACTTTGGCATAATATGGCGCGGTTATGCTTTGTGTGGTGTGGGTGTTTTGGGGGGCGGCGAGGATTTGGTTGCGCTCGGCTTGGGAGAAGATGTTGGCGTTGCCTATAAAGCGTTCTTCTACGGTTTTGGAGGCGCGGATAAAGTAGTTTTTCCCTTTAATATTGAAGGGGATTTTTTTTGCCAAGAAGCCCAGTGCGCGGCGCAAAGGCATGGGCAGGCGCGTGATGGGCGCGAGCGAAAGCGGCTCGCGGTATATGCCGTACCCGCCAAAAAGCTCGTCCGCGCCTTCGCCGGAAAGCACGCCTTTTACATGCTCGCGGGCGAGTTTACATACGAAGTACAGCGCGATAGCCGCAGGGTCTGCCAAAGGCTCGTCCATGTGATATTGGATGGCGGGCATTGCCGCCCAAAATTCGTCGGTTGTGATAATTTTGCTTACGTTTTCTACGCCTTTTTCTGCGGAGAGGTTTTTGGCGTGTTCGATTTCGCTGAAGCCGTCGTAATCGAAGCCCACAGTGAAGGTCTTCTCAACCTTGTCCGCAACCGCGGCTACATAGCTGCTGTCCACCCCGCCCGAAAGCAACGAGCCTATCACGACGTCGGCACGCTGGTGGTACTCCACAGAATTTTTTACGATGGTATCTACCTTCTCTTCGATTTCGTCGATGGTGAGACTTTCGTCGGGGGTGAATTCTGCGTGCCAGTAGCGTTCGATTTCTATTTTGCCGTCCTTAAATTTCATAAAATGCGCGGCGGGTAGCTTGTAAATCCCTCGGAAAAACGTCTCGTCCAGTACGGAGTATTGGAAGGAGAGATAGCTTTCCAGCGCGGTTTTATTTATTTCCTTTACAAAGCCCGGGTAATCCAAAAACGCCTTTATCTCCGAAGCAAACAAAAGCTCACCGTCCACGATACCATAATACAGCGGCTTTATGCCGAAAAAATCCCGCGCCGAAAATATCTCGTTTGTCTCGTGGTTGTAAATTACAAACGCAAACATCCCACGCAGGTGGTCGAGCATTTTTTCGCCGTATTCTTCGAATAAATGCAATAAAACCTCGGTATCCGACGTGGTTTTAAAAACGCGACCTTTGGCCTCCAACTCCGCACGTATTTCCCGGAAATTGTATATCTCGCCGTTAAACACAATGGTGAGCGTCCCGTCGGCGTTGTTCATAGGCTGTCCGCCATGCTCCAAATCAAAAAAAGAAAGACGCCTAAAGCCCAACGACACCGCCTCCGTAACGTGAAAACCCACGCCATCCGGCCCACGGTGCGCTAAACGCTCGGTCATCTTTTTTATAATATCGTTGCTTTCGTCGTTGTACTTACTTCCTGTAAATCCGCAAAAACCGCACATTAATTAATCACCCGTTATGATTATTTCCAATAAAGTTTAAGTTCAAAACCAAGACCTTGGGGTTTCACCCCAAACCCCACAAGGGACGCAGTCCCTTGACCCTAATGTTACGCACGACATCTGAGCCGTCGTACGTATCGGCGCGCTCGCTTCCTTTCGCAAATCTTACAATTTTATTACATTTAATTTAGCATTGTGGCTAAAAACTGTCAATCAAGTATGTTACAATGGTGTAGGAGCTGATGAAATTGGAAGATTATCGTTATAAATTAACTGCGCGGAATGATTTGCTTTCTAATGAAGGAAAGAGGCCGCGTTTTTTTATTAGGACTTACGGCTGCCAAATGAATGAGCGCGACTCGGAGAAAATGGCGGGGCTACTGGCACAGGTAGGATTTACGGCGGCAGGGTCGCAGGATGATGCCGACGTGGTGCTTTACAACACATGCTGTGTGCGAGAAAGCGCGGAAGACAGGGTGCTTGGGCATTTGAGCGTATTACGGCGGCAGAAGACGGAGCGGCAGTTTGTGCTTGCCGTCGGCGGCTGTATGCCCCAGCAGGAGAATATGTCGCAGATTTTGCGGGACAAGCATAAATATGTAGATTTGATTTTTGGTACGGGTAATCGGCATAGGTTGCCCGAGTTTTTGTGGCGGGTGATGGAAGGCGGCGAGCGCGTTTGTGATATCACCGAGGGCGACGAGCTGCCGGAAATCGGGGACATAGATGTAGCGACACGTGAGTACAGGCATAAGGCCGGCGTAAATATCATGTATGGCTGCGATAATTTTTGTTCGTACTGTATCGTGCCGTATGTGCGAGGGCGCGAACGCAGCAGGCCTGTTGCGGATATTTTAGATGAAGTTTCCGCGCTCGCTAAGGACGGCGTAAGGGAAATAATGCTGCTTGGGCAGAATGTGAATTCTTATGCGGGAGAAATTCAACTGACGATAAATTACGGTCGGTTGAATTTTGCAGATTTGCTAAAACAGGTGCATGAGGTAGATGGAATAGAGCGAATCAGGTTTATGACATCGCACCCTAAGGATTTTTCCCACGAGCTGATAGCGGCTATGCGAGACTTGCCCAAGGTTTGCAAGTCGGTGCATTTGCCGCTACAGGCGGGCAGCACGCGGGTGCTGGCCGACATGAACAGGCAGTATACCAAGGAGGAGTATATCGCGCTGGCGGAGAGACTAAAGGCAGAAGTACCCGGCGTGGCGATAAGCACCGACATTATAGTGGCATATCCCGGGGAAACCGATGAGGATTTTGAAGATACGCTGGATGTGGTGCGCAAGGTGAGATTTGCCGGGGCGTTTACGTTTATTTATTCCAAGCGCAGCGGAACACCTGCGGCGGAGCGAGAGGATTTGATACCGCGCAAGATGGCTAATGAGCGGTTTGATAGGCTAACGGCGGAGCTTTACCCGATTATGACGGAGATAAATGATGGGAAGGTCGGGAAAGTGTTTGATGTTATGGTGGAAGAAGAGACACACGACAAAAGCCGTGCTTGCAAGGGGAGAATGGACGACCATACATTGGTGCATTTTACGGCAGAGCGGGAAGTGACGACGGGGGAAGTAGTGCAAGTGCGAATTGACGCGGCCAAGACGTTTTATGTGAGTGGGGTGATGGCTTGAAAATCAAGAACATGAAAATAAGAAAATCCAAGCCGACAGACCTGCCGCAAATAGAAGAAATCTACGAAGGCGCACGCCAATTTATGCGAGAAAGCGGCAACCCAACCCAGTGGAAAAATAACCACCCGCCGCAGGAAGTCGTAGAGGCGGACATAAAAAACGGAGACAGTTATGTATGTGTCGGTGAGGATGACAAGCCTATCGCCGTGTTTTTCTTTACGACAAAGCCCGACCCTACGTACATGGAGATAAACGGCGCGTGGCTAAACGACGAGCCGTACGGTGTAATCCACCGTATCGCCCGAATGAACGTAGACAACGCAAAAGGCGCGGGTGCATTTTGTATAAACTGGTGCTTTGGGCAAATTCCAAATCTTCGCATAGATACACATGAGGATAATGCACCCATGCTTAGTATGTTAGCCCGCCAAGGCTTTAAACATTGTGGTATAATAAAATTGGAAAACGGCGAAGACCGTGTTGCGTTGCAAAAGATATGATATAATCAAGCAAAGGAGGTAACTCTCATGGCTCAAAAAATAAACGACACAAACGAAATGAGTTTTATGAAAATCGGGGAAACATACCCCGACGATTACATCCTTGTTCGCATAATAAAAATGAATAACGAAACAGGCGTACACACAGGTAAGGCACTTTACACAAGCGCAAAAAAAGAAGACCTATACCCCTACGCAGAAAAAGAAAGCACAGCAGGCGAAACAATAACGCTGCAAGGAGAAAACTTACGCCCTATTTTGGGAGGCTTTCTATGAAAGCCATTCCGTTGGAACGCTCCGGGGTTGCGTACATTTATATCGCACTAGCCCATACAAACGGAAAAACCATGCCGAAATTCCCCTTTCTCGTAGATACGGGCGCAACACGCACAACTATCCCAAAGGAAACATTGATAAAAGAGCTGGGATATACAGAAGATTTCATAAACACAAATAAGCTTATTTTGTCGGAGAAGGAAAAACCCATAATGGCAAACGGCGAAAGAGCAGACGTATACAAGCTCCCCGGTATGCGCCTTAATATAGGCGGATATGAAATACAGCACGATTTTATACTGTCTTCCGATACGATTAATCTTAGCTTATTGCTTGGGCTGGATGTGTTAAATTATTTTAAATTCACTTTCGATTTTGATTCGACAGACAGTGCTTGCCCGTACGGTAAAATGTTCTATGCGCTTCGAGAGAAAATGAAAAAAAGCTACTCAAATTTGCAGAAACCATTCGCACATAAACTTACAGACTAGGAGCGTTTCCCATGCCAAAGCTTACCCCCATGATGGAGCAGTATTTTTCGATAAAGGCTAAGCATAAGGATTCTATTTTGATGTTTAGGTTGGGGGATTTTTTCGAGATATTTTTCGAGGATGCTAAGATTGCGGCTAAGGAGCTTGATATCGCGCTTACGGGACGTGACTGCGGACAGGAGGAACGTGCGCCTATGTGTGGTGTGCCTGCCCACGCGGTGGATGGGTATATCGCAAAGCTTATCGAAAAAGGCTATCGTGTGGCCTTGGCCGACCAAGTGGAGGACGCAAAGCAGGCAAAGGGCATTGTAAAGCGCGACGTGGTGCGCGTTATCACGCCCGGCACGGTGACGGACGCTAATTTGTTGGAAGAGGGACGGCATAATTATATCGCCGCTGTACATAGTGACAAGAACGGGTTTTCGTTGGCGTCGGCGGATATTACTACGGGGCTTTTTATGGCTACGGCCATGAGCAAAGCTGACGAAGGTAAATTGCTGGACGAGCTTACGCGCATTGCCCCTGCGGAGATTGTTTTGCCGGAGAATTTCTATTTAACGCGGGTTGTCGAAAATGTGACGGGAGTAAAGGCCACTACTGCTGCGGCGTATACATTTCATCCTACCAATGCGTTTAAGCTGCTGGTGGAGCATTTTGGAACGCTGCATTTGGAGGGCTTTGGCGTGTACGACAACGCGCCGGAAATCCCCGCTGCGGGCGCGCTTTTGGCGTATCTGGCAGATACGCAGAAGCACGCGCTTTTGCAAATCACACGGCTAAAGACCTACACACAGCAGCAGCATATGATTTTGGATGGCTCGTCGCGGCGTAATCTGGAGCTTACTTCTTCTGCGCGGCATGGCAAAAAAGGCTCGCTTTTGTGGGTACTCGACCACACAAAAACCGCCATGGGTGCGCGGCTTTTGCGCAACTATGTAGACCTTCCGTTGATAAACTCGGAAGAAATAAAACGCCGCTTGGACGCCGTGTGTGAGTGGAAGCAAATGCCCATAGAACGCGCAGAGCTGCGCGAATACCTCCACGAAATCAACGACCTTGAGCGCGTAATGTCGCGGTTGGCCTCGCGCTACGGCACGGCGCGGGATTTGGCGACGCTTCGTGCAAGCTTGCAGCTTTTGCCCGCTGTTGAGCGGCTTCTGACACATACAAAAAGCGCGGCTAACTGCGAGATTAGACGGACTTATGATTCTTTGCCCGATATTTTTGAAAAAGTTGAGCGTACCATCACCGAGGCTCCTCCGGCGACTGTCCGTGAGGGAGGGATGATTAGGCAGGGCATAAACTCGGAGCTTGATAGCCTGCGCGACATAAAACAAAACGCCCAAGGCTACATAGCCGACCTCGAAGCCAGCGAAAAAGAACAAACAGGCATAACCAGCCTAAAAATTCGCTACAACCGCGTATTCGGCTACTATATAGAAGTCACCGCCACAAACCTCGCGAAAGTCCCCGACCACTACATCCGTCGGCAGACACTGGCAAACTGCGAGCGTTTTGTCACCGAGGAGCTTAAAAAGCTGGAAGAAACATTGCTAAACGCCGACGAAAAAATCATCACCATAGAGTTTGACCTGTACGACGCCTTGCGCCGCGAGGTGGTGGAGGATATGGTGCGGATTCAGTTTGCCGCGCATATTATCGCCACCCTCGACGCGCTTCAGTCGCTGGCCGAGGCCGCCGAGATTAATAATTACACCAAGCCGCAAATCACAAATAATTCTCAGATAATAATAAAAGAAGGCCGCCACCCCGTTGTGGAAAAGCTCACCCCCCACGCCTTTGTGCCAAACTGCTCGGAGTTGAGCCAACAAAACCACCTCTCTATAATCACAGGCCCAAACATGGCGGGTAAGTCCACCTACATGCGCCAAGTCGCGTTAATCGTGCTTATGGCGCAAATCGGCTCCTATGTACCCGCCGACGCCGCCGAAATCTCCGTGACAGACCGCATTTTTACCCGCGTGGGTGCAAGCGACGACCTAGCCACAGGCCAAAGCACATTTATGGTGGAAATGACAGAGGTTGCGAATATCCTAAACAACGCCACCGACAAAAGCCTCGTAATCTTGGACGAAATAGGCCGCGGGACAAGCACCTTCGACGGGCTGGCCATTGCATGGGCAGTCCTCGAACATATCGCAAAAAAAATAAGCGCGAAGACGCTATTCGCCACGCACTACCACGAACTAACCCAACTGGAAGGCCAACTAACCGGCGTAAAAAACTACTGCTTTACCGCGCAGGAGACAGAGGACGGCGACATCGTTTTCCTGCGAAAGCTAATCCATGGCGAGGCCGGCCAAAGCTACGGAATCCACGTAGCGCGGCTTGCGGGGCTTCCGAAAGAGGTAATCGCCCAAGCCGATGAGCTGCTGGAGACATTTAACGCAACGGGAATCACCAAAAAGCCAACGCAAAAGGCAAAGCCCGCGCCCATCTCGAAAAAAGAGCAGGCACTAACCCGCGCCCTTGATAAAATCGAGATAGATGACATAACCCCCCGCCAAGCCATGGATTTGCTGGCTCGGCTGAAGGAGATATAGGCAAAAAAGCGTTACTTTTCCGGTTTGCGCCAAAATACCTAAACCGGAAAAGTAACGCTTTTAGCTGCGACCCGCTGTGCAGATACTGGACTGGACTGGGTTTTTATGATAACTTGTTGATGAGAATTTTGGAGGTGATTGCCATGACGCAAACAAAACCTGTTGCCGACCGCAGAAATAAATTTTCGGAAGTTGAAGGAGTGGTAAACACGCGCATTTCGGACGACACCGAAAGAATTTTAGACGAAGCAGACCACGCTGCCGCCGCGACCGACACCCGCTATACCCACAACGAAGTATTTTCGAGGTTAAAAGGTGGGATTAATGTTTGATACGGAATACATTTTGCAGTATCTTCCCCTGTTTGAGCAAGACTTGGCCTCTGTGCGAGACTATATCTCAACTGTTTTGCAAAACCCCGAAGCCGCTCTCGGCTTAGTAGAAGAAACAGAGAAAGCAATCCATCAACGTCTGGATAACCCGTTGGCATTTGAGCCGTACTGGTCATCCAAGGAGCGCGAATATCCTTACTATCGTATTTACGTAAAAAACTACATAGTATGGTACGTTGTAATTGGAAATATCATGGAGATACGGCGTTTTGTGTACAACAAGCGCGATTTTTCTATGCTACTTTAGGTGAATTTGCGCGGCGAAGGCTATCCGCTCGCCCGTTGTGCCTGTTACGGTGTAGGTGTTGCCGCTGTGGGTGGTGCGTACCTCGATTTGGTCGGATAGGCGGGTTTCTGACAGGTAGTTTATTTGTACTTCTTGCCAAGGTGGGGTTTGGGACAGGGCGTTTGTTATCAGGTCGCCGTATATGCTGTTGTTCATGTGGTTGTTTGTGTCTATGTCGGCGTAGCGCACTGTGTGTACATATTGATTGGTCTTAGGCCATTCTGTGTCGGGTAAGGTTATTTTTAGAGGAGCTATTGTCACGCCGTGGTCTTCGAATTTTGGTAGCTCTACGGGGAGTGCGCTTGGGCGCAGGATTTTACGTGCCGCCAAGTCCAGCAAAATCCACATGCTTGTCCACTCCATAATTTTTTGCCCATGCGCGTCGTGCATATCGCCCTTTCGCAAAAACGTGCCACGCGCAACAGAATCCGGCCACGTACGTATCGTTACCATCTCGTCATAGGCAGGCATACGCATAACCGAAAGCCCAAACCGCTGCAATACAAAGCTCATGTTAAGCACCGAAAGTTCGTTAAACCCAATACCAATTTCGGTTGCATTAATCTCCGCCGCTATATGTACCATACGCAAAAGCGCGGAAAGCTTAACCCGCCCCGCCGCGTCCAAATCATAATATGTTATCCTGTATTTGCCCTCGTACATATTATAAACTCTCCTACTTGTATATATCCCCTCGATTGCCAACCTCAATTATTCGGATAATCAGTTTTCCCTCTTCGATAGAATAAATAACCCGATACGAGCCTACACGCAACCGAAACATATTATGTTTGCCTGACATTTTTATCGTATCACCTTCCGGCAAATTATAAATTGATTTTAGCAACCGATTTTTTTCTTTTAGGGGTTGTTTGGAGATAAATTTTAATGCCGCCTTGTCGATGACAATTTTATGCCTCATTAAGCGTAACCCCGCATTCGGCAAGTGCATCTTCAAATGAAATGTATTCGGCATACTCTGATTTTTTTATCGCTTGCAAAAATAACGACTTGTCCCATTCATCCATTTCAGCAATGTTGGCATTGGGGTCTTTTAACAGCACCGCACCCGTTAGCAACTCGTTTAATATGGGTTTAAGCGACAACAACGCATTATCAGGCAAGCTATATATTGTTTGGAATACATCCCTCTGCAACGCAGACATGGTTTTCCTCCTGTCATTTTCGCACGGTGGGTAAGAGCGGGGCTAAAGATATTTTTTAAGCACGTCGTACACGTGGTTTAGGTCTACGGGCTTGCCTACGTGGTCGTTCATGCCGGAGGCTATGCATTTCTCTATGTCTTCGCGGAAGACGTTGGCTGTCATTGCCACGATTGGTACTTTCTTTGCAAGGGGGTTATCCATTGTGCGTATTTTTCTTGTGGTTTGGTAGCCGTCCAAGATTGGCATGTGTACGTCCATAAAGATTAGGTCGAAACGGGCTGGGTCTTCTTCGTATAATTCGTAGGCTTCTACGCCGTTTTCTGCGCATATTATTTCGAGCTTGGTGTCTTCGAGCATGGCTAGTATGATTTCGCGGTTGATTGCTACGTCTTCGGCAAGCAAAACACAACGGCCGGGGAAAACTACCTGCGTACCGGCGTCTTCGTCCTCGCTTTTTAGTTGTTTGATTTGCTCCTTGGTGGGCAGCAGAGCGTTGATGGTAAAGGAGAAAACCGAGCCTTCGCCAAGGCGGGAGTCTACCCAAATGTCGCCGCCCATACGCTCTACGATGTGCTTGGAGATGGCAAGGCCTAAGCCCGTGCCGCCAAACTTGCGTGACGTGCTTGCCTCGGCCTGCACAAATGATTTGAACAGCTTGCCCTGTTGCTTTTCGCTTAGGCCTATGCCCTCGTCTATTACGTCGAAGCGGATGACGCAGTCTGTAAAGGATTTGTTTTCCAGTGCGATTTCCAGGCAGACGGAGAGACCCTCGTCCGTAAATTTGCAGGCGTTGGAGAGCAGGTTTGTGAGTACCTGTATGAGACGCTGGCTGTCCGCTACTATTACCGGGGGGATTTTGGGGTCTGTTTTTATGGTGAATTTTTGTTTTTTCTCGTTTATGCGGAAACGCGTTACGGTTAGGACACTGTCGATTACCTGCGAAAGCTCGAATGGCTCGGCGGACAGGGTTAGCATTCCGGCTTCTATTTTGGACATGTCAAGGATGTCGTTTATTACGCCGAGCAGGTGGTTGCTGGCTGTGGTTATTTGGTCGAAGGAATAGTCTTTGCGCTCTATCGCGCTTGCCTCGCGACCCAGGGTACTCATGCCTATGATTGCGTTCATTGGGGTGCGCATTTCGTGGGACATGGTGGACAGGAAGTTGGATTTTGCGGAGTTTGCGGATTGTGCTTCTTCCAGTGCGTCTTTTAGCATAAAGGCGTTTGCCTGGATATTTTGTGTCATTTCGTTGCGCAGCAAGGCGTTTGCCATAAGCAGACCGCCGGAACGCAGCACGGATTCCTCGTTCTCCGAGAAATCGCGCTCCTTGCGCAAATCGCCAAAGCCGACGATACCCCAAAGCTTGCCCCGCAGAAAGGTAGGGATAATAAGATAGCTAACCGTGTCGTTTAGCATAAATGTTTTGCGTGTGTCGTCGGGCAGCTCCCGAGACAGCCCGGAAAGGCAAAGCCCGCGCAAAAGTCTCGTTTCGAATTTGGCGGAATCGCCCTTACTTGAGATTTCTTTGTTTTGGCGTTGGAAGTTGGCGGAATCGCCCACCCATTCGTAGATTTGGCTAAAATGGCTTAGCTCGTCGTCGTAGTTGTATTCCCAAACAAAGATACGCTCCACCTCTACGGAGCGTGCCATCATGGTGAGCGAGCGGAAGAGAGCCACGTCAAACTCATCGGTCTCGGATTGCAGCAGTGTGTTGGCGGCGGCGTTTACGGTGTACAGCAGGTGGGAGTGATGCTTTATTTCGTCCATCATGCGCTTATGCTCGCGGATGTCGCGGATATAGCCCGCTACTACGTTTTCGCCGCCGTAGTTTACGCTTATATAGCTTACCTCCGTGGGTACAACCTCGCCGCTTCCCGGCATACGATGTATCCACTCGAAGAAATACTCGCCCTCGGACAAGGCGATTTGTAAGTATTCTACCAATGCCTCGTCGGAGCGTTTTCCGCCGGGCTGGAAGACAGGGCTGGCCTCTTTAAATCTGAGAATCAGCTCCTCCCGAGACTCAAAGCCAAAAAATTTTACCGCAGTAATATTAACATCTATGATTTTGCCAAATCTGTCCCATACAAAGCAACTGATGGGCATGGCGTCGAGCATAAGGCGCATTCTGTTTGTGGCCTCTTGGATACGTACGGTAAGCCGTTTGCGGTGTACCGCGCTGATAAGCATAAACGCCGCAGAACGCAAAAGAGAGACCCTCTTTATGTCGAAAGCCTCGGCATTTGTAAAATCCTCGTACCAAACCGTACCCCAAAATCGCTCTTGGAAATAAACGGGTACAACTAAAACAGAGAGAGCGTTTTTGTTAAAGTTTTTTCTTTCGTTGTCGTTGAGCTCTGCAACGGTGGCGTTTATCAGCTCTTGGCCTTCCAGCTTTTCGTACCAGCCGGGTAAGCTTGCGTAGGAATACACTGTTGATTTCTCTTCGGCATCGGTGGACGCTCCGCCGTCCTTCCAAAAAAGCTGTGTCTCAGAAAGCCACTCGCCTGTCATCGGGTCTTGGCTGTTACGGTATACACTTATGGTGTCCACCGCTCCGCTAACCGCCACGGTCTGTATACCCGTTCGCAAGTAGGTGTCAAACTGCTCCAAATCATTGTCGGGAATACCAAGCAAAGAGAACGTCATGTAATCAACAGTTTCTACCATAAACTGCTGTTGCTCACGCTCTTGTACGATTTCTATATAGCTTGAATTAATCTCATTTAATTCTGCGGTGGTTTTGAGGGCGTAGCGACCCAGATATATGATAAGACCCGCCACTATCACCACAAACCCAACCAAAACAAGTACTAAAATATGCAAATAAATGTGCATGTAAGCATCCCCTATGCGTTAGGAACGTAATTACCCTCGTCATTAACGCGTGCCGCAGGCTTGTTTAAGCTGGGACTGTTTTCCGGGCCAAAGCTTATTGCGGGCGCGGGGTTTCCTGCAAAAACGGCGGCTTCTTCCTTAGAAAGAGAAGGTGCAGGTGCGGTATCCATCGGCTCGGGTGTAACTGTCGGCGGCACTATATCCGTTTCTTTTAAACGGGTGATGAGCTTGTCGACATCGTCGAGCCTTGTGAAAAGGTCTGACATATCGTTGTCGTCCAGCGTGGTGAGATACTTGCGCACAAGCCCGCTGTACACATCCTGAAACGCCTGTACTCGTATACGCTGACGCTCGATTTCTGTAGTGATTTTGTCCAGCTCTTTGGCGATTTGGCCCTTGTACTCGTCGGCTTGGTTTTTTGCGTTTTTAATCATATTATCCGCCGCTACCTGCGCACTGATAATCGCATTTTTTATCGCATTGTCTTTTTCCTTATAGCTCTTTATCACTTGCTCCAGCGTAGCTATATATCTGTCAACTTCTTCCGGGTCATACCCGCGTTTTACGTAGGTGAATTGTTCCAAAATTTAGGCTCCTCTCACGGGCGAGCTTGCTCGCCATCTCGGACATTTTCCAAGAATTTGTCAATAATACTATCATAAACAAATTATTGCGTCAATCGCGCAGTTTAACCGCATTTGCGGCGCGGCGGCGGTAGGTGTCGTCCATTTTTGCGTAGTGCTTACGGGTGGTGTTTACGTCGGCATGGCCGAGGACGTTTGCTACGAGGTATATGTCGCCTGTTTCTGCGTAGAGCTGCGTGCCAAAGGTGCTGCGCAGCTTATGTGGGGAGATTTTTTTTAGCTGCGTGATGATTGCGGCGTATTTTTTTACCATTTTCTGAATTTGCCGTGTGGTTATGCGGCGGCTTTGCAGGGATAGGAAAAGGGCTTGCTCATGGCCTTCTAATGTGTCTTGCTCTTCGCGTTGGTCGAGGTAGTTGGATAGGGCTGTTTCTACTTCTTTGCCGAAGTACAGTATCATCTCGTCGCCGCCCTTTCGCGTTACGCGGAAGCCGTTTATCTCGAAGTCTATGTCGCGGATATCAAGACCTACGCATTCCGAGACGCGGATTCCTGTGCCGAGGAGCAAAGTGATAATCGCAACGTCGCGCAGCTTTGTACGCTCGTGGAATACCCGCTGACGGTCGGTGAGGTTTTCGCCGCTTTCTACTTCGTCTATCAGGCGGGCGATTTCGTTTGGCTCCAGGGTTGTGATTACTTTCTCCGTGATTTTTGGAAAACCGATAAGCTCCGCAGGGTTTGCGGGGATGAGTTTCTTCTTATATAAGTATTTGAACAGGCCGCGTACGGCGGCCAGCTTACGTGATTTGCCCAAGGCCGCATTTTGCTTTGAGCCGTCGGGGTCGCGGGCAGGGACGTAGTATGTAAGATACTCCATAAATTCCTCCAGATGGTCGGAGTCTATTTTTGCCATATCATCAGTGTTTATAAGGGTCGGGGAGGTTCCGCCCAAAACATCAAATGCCAAAAAATTAAAGAAAATACCCAAGTCGTAGGCGTACGCAATACGCGTAAGCGGCGCGGTTTGGTCGCTCATCGCACGGAAATAACCCGCCACAAACTGCGGGAGCGATTTTAACATCTCCCGCAGCTTTAGCGTGTTTTCCGCGTTTTTTTGGTCGTGGTAGGTTTGCATTATTGTGCTGCCTTCCATAGCGGCTCTACTTCGAAGCCCATGTCTTCCAGCAGATACAGCACTATTCCGCCGCAACAGCCGCCGATAATATGCAGCATTCCCACCGCCACGAATAGGGTGGAGGGGTCTTCCGTTTCGGTTAGAAAACGGGCGATTGCGTCCACAAATATATGACAACGTACACGCAGCAAATTGTAATGGAACAGCTCCATATATGGGTTATCCGACGCATTGCCGTAAATGGCCGTTACCATTTCTCGCATACCTTCGATGTCTTGTGCGGCGTACATTTCTATAAGTCCCATGTCGGCTACCGCTTCTAAATAGTCTTTAAATGTTGGGAAATCAACCAGCGCGTAGGCTTGGATTTCTGTGGGGACATCAAATAGGATTTCAAACTCGTGCAGCATTGTGTTAAGCCCAAACGTAGGCCTGTTGTTTTCCAACGCAACGCTCAAAATATACTCGTCCACAGAAATACTAAAATCCACACCAAGCAACGTAAACGCCAACTGCTCAATCGCCATCACCAACGCTATTGGCGTAAGATACCTTACGTTTTCGTAGGTTATACCCAAAAACGAATATGTCCCAAGGTTTAACACAAAGTTTTCGTACACATCATCGGGCAAAATATCTACCAGCGTAAGGCCGTCGGGCAAAAGCTGAATAGCTCCTATCTGCGCAACCACCGCCGGGTCCGCCAACAAAGCCGCCGTCTCCGCAAGGTCATGCTCAAATGCAAATACATCTGCACGGCGCATTGCTTCTTCCGCCATGGGGTGCAACGGAAACCAATGCGGCTGCGCCGCGTGCATTGTCCCAAAAAGATAGGCTACATTATCGCCGTAGGTTACACGCGTAAGCTTGCCGTGAATGATTACGTCCTCCACCATACGGTCTTGCACCCTTTGTGCCTGCTCACCCGCAAACATTAATAGCTCAACGACGTCCACAGGAGAATACACCCGACCGTTCTCTATAATACTGCCCGGCTGGTCTATCGCGATAAAATACGTAGCACCGCCGGGAGATGTTACTATTACGCGCCTATGCGCAGCATCCCAGTCCACACTCCAGCCCTGCCCCTCGAATGTTGCACGCACGGGTACAAGCTCCGCAGCAAGTACGGGCGTGGACATGAGTAACACCGCCATGAGTACTGCAATTGCCTTTTTTATTATTTTTGTGCTTTTCATTTTTTTCCTCCTGTGTCGCGCATTCCTTGCGCGGAATTTTTTCGTGATTATTGTAAGTACAACAAGTTAATCCAATCTCGTTTGCTGTATATCACACTTACAATGCTCACGGTTTTTGTTTGTTCGTTAACCACATAGAATATAAGATAGTTTTTTACAGGAATTAAACGTAACCCTCGACTTGCTAATTTTTTATCGGAGACGAGGGCGAATCTTTTCGGCATTTTGGATAGGTCGGATATCTGGGCTTCGATGGCATTTAAAAGATTTGTTGCCGCTTGGGGGTCATGTAGCTCATCGGTTATATATTGGATTATTGCCTCCATGTTTTTTTTTGCCCTGCGAAGCGTTCTTACTTTATACTTCATAGGTGGCTACCATTTTTCGCAAATCACGCATTGTGTCCTCAAATGGCTCACACCTGCCATTCTCCAAATCGTCCAACCCTTCCTCGATACTTCTGTACACATCTTCTATGCATGTTGCTTCCCATGGATGTTTTTTTTCGCGCAGGGAACGTACATAGTCCAATGCACTTGACAATTTATCCTCGGGTAACTCGTTGATGTAACTTATTACTTCGTTTCTGATGGCTGTGGCTGTCATGCAAATCAATCCTTTCCGCTATAGTCTCTTTTATTTTATATGAAGTTTGTAATTTGTCTACGTTCATTTTTCAACCGGCGACAATTTATCGTCAGTTTGGTTTTTTATTTTCGGCATTTCTAAGCGGCGTGGGGATATCATTCGGAGGATTTTCCCGCACTGTGTCTGATTCCTCAGACATTTTTTTGTGTTGTTAATGCGTTGACAGTTGCATATAATAACCACGAGGTGAACGCAATGACAAAATACACAAATTTACATGTCCGCATAGACCCGGAAACAAAAACGGACGCGCACGATACTACAGAGGGCGCACTACCCCCATTCCCGCCAAAGGAAAAACACCCCCACACCGCGACTTCCCCTTCTTGACAAAGGATACCCCAAGGCGTAGAATCGTTACGTTGTTAAATAATTCAAGAGGCGATTTTTTTGCACGCAAAAAAACGCTCGAAAGGAAGATAAGGGAATGGAATTTGATGCATTATTTGCCATCGGTGTAGTGGGTGCGATTATCGCGCTTTGCTTCGCCTTTGTGCAAAGCAGAAAGGTAATGGGCTTTAGCGAGGGTAACGACAAAATGAAAAAACTCGCCGCGGCCATACGTGAGGGCGCGAGCGCGTACCTAAAGCGTCAGTTTAGAGTAGTTGCAGTAATTTATGTAGTTATTGTTGCGGCTTTGGCTGTGCTGGCTATTTTGGGTCATGCTTCGCCGTTTATACCGTTTGCGTTCCTTTCAGGCGGTATTTTTTCGCAGCTTTCTGCCTTCATTGGTATGAAGATTGCTACACGTGCCAATGTGCGTACGGCACAGGCCGCCAGCGGTAGCCTTAACCAAGGCCTAAAGGTTGCTTTCGCCAGTGGTACGGTTTTGAGCTTTACTGTTGTAGGGCTTTCTATTTTGGACGTTAGCATTTGGTTTTTGCTTCTTAGGTTTGTGTTCGACCTTCATCCTACACAAATTGCTGAAAATATGGTTATGTTTGGTGTTGGTGTTGCTGTATTTGCACTGTTTGCACGTGTTGGCGGAGGTATATTTACAAAAGCCGCAGACGTTGGTGCAGACCTTGTAGGTAAAGTAGAAGCCGGTATCCCGGAAGACGACCCACGTAACCCCGCCACCATCGCGGACAACGTAGGCGACAATGTAGGCGACGTGGCTGGTATGGGCGCAGACCTTTACGAATCTTACATTAAATCCATGCACGCAGGTATGGCTCTTGGTTATGCCGCGTTTTATTACACCGAGACGAGCATGACTATGGCGGCTATGTTTCTGCCTGTCGCGCTTGCCGTTGTTGGTATGATTGCTTCCTTGCTTGGTACATTCCTTATCCGTACCAAAGAAAACGCTACACAGGCACAGCTTCTTACGACGCTGCGTGTTGGTACTTACACGGCCGCAGGGCTTGCTGTAGTTGCCTTTGCGCCGGTTACTATGTTTGTTATGCAGGGCATGGAGCGCAGTTGGATTGGCCTGTATCTGGCCATCATAGCGGGTGTGGCCGCAGGTGTGGCCATCGCCTACTTTACAGAATACTTCACGTCCACACATTACAAACCAACAAAAGACCTCGCCAAAGCCTCCGAAACAGGCGCGGCGACAATCATAATCGCAGGTATTTCTCTGGGAATGAAATCCACAGTGCCTTCGGTAATCATAGTGGTAATCGCCATCATAGCAAGCTTTATCGCAGCAGGCGGCACAATGGACACAAATGCAGCCACCTACTCGATTGACTTTGCCTACGGACTGTACGGTATCGGCCTTGCCGCTGTAGGAATGCTTTCCACACTGGGAATCACCCTCGCCACGGACGCCTACGGCCCCGTAGCAGACAACGCAGGCGGCATAGCAGAAATGAGCCACATGGACCCCGAAGTACGCGACCGCACAGACGCGCTGGACGCACTGGGCAACACAACAGCCGCCACAGGCAAAGGCTTTGCAATCGGCTCTGCGGCACTTACTTCGCTCGCACTTCTTGTATCGTATATTAAAATCGCATCACGCCACGTCGCGCTACACAACGGCTACGCCACAGAAGCCGCTGACGGTTCTGTAACAATCCACGCAAACTTCCCCGGCCTCGACCTTGCACTTGATAACCCAAGCGTATTGGTAGGGATTCTGCTCGGCGCGATGCTGGTATTCGTGTTTAGCGCGATGACAATGAGCGCGGTACAACGCGCCGCACAATCCATCGTAATGGAAGTACGTCGCCAGTTCCGCGAAATCGCCGGTATCATGGAAGAAAAAGCTGACCCCGACTACGCAGCTTGCGTAGACCTATGTACACGCGGCGCACTTAGAGAAATGGTATTGCCGACACTTACCGCAGTTATTTTACCCGTAGTCACAGGCTTGCTATTTGGCGTAGAAGGCGTTGTAGGCTTTATAGGCGGCGCGACGGTAGTAGGCTTTGTAGTAGCTGTATTTATGAACAACGCAGGCGGCGCATGGGATAACGCTAAGAAATACATCGAAAGCGGCGAGCATGGCGGCAAAGGCAGCGACTGTCACAAAGCAGCCGTTATCGGTGACACCGTAGGCGACCCGTTTAAGGATACATCAGGGCCTTCGCTTAACACCATGTTTAAGCTTGTTTCTACCGTGTCTATCACCATCGTAAGCGTTATCGCAGCTTACTCGATTTTCTAAGAATTATACCTTGGAATAAAATTTACCTCTGGTGAAGGCGTGTTGAATTTTCAACACGCCCTTCTCGTACATATAGGCTTTGATGATTGCCGGTATGTCTTGGGGCGGCTCGTCGGTGAAGATTAGGCGGCCGTGGGTTACGCCGGATTTTTCCACCTCGTTTAGCTTGTCCGCCATAAATATAGGGACGGAGTTGTAGATTTTGTCGCCGTGGAGGAAAAAGTCGGTTCCCGTTCGGTCGGTTAATTTAGCGGCCTTGAACGCTTTTTTCATTTTCATCAAGGGGATTTTGCCGTATATTATTGCTTCGGTGCTTATGCACTTTTTGATGTCTCGGATTTGTGCGAGGTTTAGCTCCGGGTGGAGGGTGGCACGTTTTACGCCCAGGTTTTTTAGGGCTTCCAGCGCATAGGAATTAAAGCAGTGGATTGAAAAATCCGTTACGCAGTCGGGGGTTATTTCTCCGTAGGATTGGGCGTAGGTTTGCACTTCGATTCCCAGGCTCTTGCATTCATGTGATTGCTCGGCGGTTAGGCATGTTGCTACAAATTTAATCGGCATTTTTTCGCCTCTTTCCCGGTTGCTTTCCGTAGGGATTTTTTAGCGTTTCTGTAAACATTGTCTCGTGGTTGCCTGTATAATATCCGTCGGTGTACCCGCCGCGATTAAATACGCCCAGCATTTTTGATTTTTGCTTCTCCGATAGCTTGCCCTCGTCCAAAATCGTACGATACGCGCCTACTACTGCTCGTACATAGTCCTCGCCTTTCATTCTGCCCTCGATTTTTAGGGCCGCTATGCCTATCTCGGAAAGCTCGCCGATATAATCGGCAAGGCATAAATCCTTTAGGCTTAGCAATGTGCCGCTTTTTTTGCCCGCTTTATACGTTAGGCGGCATGGCGCGGCGCATTTTCCGCGGTTTGCGCTGCGCCCGCCGATAAAACTGCTCATCAAACATTGCCCCGAATACGAGGAGCATAACGCGCCATGCACAAAAACCTCCAGCTCGATGTCGGTATTTTTAGCGATTGCCCCTATCTCCTTGTGGGAAAGCTCCCGCGCCAAAACAACCCGCGAAAACCCAAGCTTGCCGAGTGTGTTAACATCCTTGGCGGTGCAAGCTGTCATTTGTGTACTGGCGTGCAAAACGGCACTCGGCAGCCTTTGCCTAATCGCCGCCGCAAGCCCCAAATCCTGCACAATAAACGCCGCCGCCCCCGCGTTATGGGCAAGCTCTGCGACGTCGAGGGCTTCCGCCATTTCGCGGTCGGTAATCAGAGTGTTTATTGCAATGTAGGTTTTTACGTTTTCATGCGTTGCATATGCTATCGCGTCGCGTAACTCGCCGTCGTCAAAATTATCCGCAAACGCCCTCGCAGAAAATTTACCCGCACCTAAATAAACCGCGTCTGCACCTGCTTTTATCGCCGCTTTCAGGGTTTTCGCGCTCCCGCATGGGGCGAGAAGCTCCGGTTTTTTCATATGCCCTCCGCAAAATTTATCTCAATCCCGTTTATCTCGTTGTCAAATCGGTGCTGCATAAGCTCCTTAAAGCCCTCGTAATATTCGTAGCCGACAAAGTTTCTTTTGTTGTTTACAGCGGCGATTAGGGTAGTTCCGCTGCCGACAAAGGGGTCGCCTACGGTATCATGGGGGTTTGTGCAGGATAGAATTATTCTTTCTGCAAGCTCGTTTGGGTAGATGGCGGGATGGATATATTTTTTGCCGACGCTGCCTGCTTTTCTGTTTATATTCCAAAGCGCGCCGCCGCTGATATCGGCGTTTTTGTAGTCGCAAAAACTACTAAGCACGTCGTGGTTTATCCGATTTTCTTCGCCTGCGGCAAATACCAAAACATACTCGTGCCTGTCCACGATATTATTTTTATGCGTTGGTATCCCCGATGACTTATGCCATATGATGATTCCTTTGTACCTAAAGCCGAGCTTTTTGCACTGCGTAACAATGTCCTTTGGCAGTAAATACGGGGTGTTTTCGCGTACACGTATATTTACGTTTATCCAAAGGCTACCCGTGGGTTTCAGCTTTTTTTTGCACTGCGCCCATACGGTGTTTATTCTTTGTAAATAGCTGTCGTACGGCTCTTTTCCGATTTGGCCTTCTTTGAAATAATCCTTTAAATCCCAATACGGCGGAGAAGTAATAAAAACGTCAACGGAGCCGTTTTTAATTTTGCTCATCTTCTCCGAAGTTCCAAAATAAATATTACCCTTGCAATCTCCTGTTTGCGCGTTTTCGGAAATCGACGCGGGGGCAGACGATTCTTTTGCAACAAAGGTATACGGCGCGGAAACAAAAACCTCACCGTGGCGCGTTGCGTCCAGCAGCCTGTTAATTATCTCCCGAGTATCCATAAACACATGCTCCGTTATTTTTCCCTTACCGTCGTCAATCGTGGGTATCCAAACATTGCCGGGGTCTTTTCCCTTTGGATTATAGTTTTTTTCGCGCTTGCCCCATTCGACATCCTTCCAGATATGCTTTTCGCGGATGGCGTCTTTGTTAAAGTACATCTTGCTTTTGTCCTTAACAAACCACACGATGTACATTACATTATCCGATATGCTGTGGATTTGCTTGTCTTTTTTTGGGGCAATTATGGTGTTTACGTATTCGTAGCCGCAGGAAAGCCCCGCCTCGATTACATCCAAAAAATCACCCGTCACATCCCCGTCCTCGGAGTATTCCGAAGAAACCAGCGCGAACAGGCTCCCTGTTTCTGCTGTTTTTGCATACATATCGGCCAGTCGGCTGTTTATATTTTTTATGCTGTTTTTTAAAATTATTGCTGTGTACATTTATCGCCTATCCTTGTCGCTGCGATTTCGCAGTATTCTTTGTTTATTTCAATACATATAAAATTTCTTTTGAGCTGTCGGGCAATTTTCCCTGTAGTGCCGCTTCCGCAGAAAGGGTCGAGTACAATATCCCCCTTGTTTGACCATGATAAAATATGGTCTTCAACGAGACTTTCCGGGAAAATCGCGGGGTGCTCGTGCGCTATTTTATCCTTGGTTGTAAAGCCTTTTCCGTTGTTGTACCTCCAGATATTTGTGCGCACACCAAAATCATTAATCACTTTTTTGCCCTTTGGTGTAAGCGTGCCATCCTTTTCGCGCCTTGTCACGTTGCCGTAGGTAGACACTCCCGCCCATTTGTTAGGCTTGTCCCGCAAGAGGTTTACAACCCCGGGCTTGCCCTTGGAAAACACAAACATATACTCAAATGCGTTAAAATACCTACCCTTATGCGGAGGACCCGTGCCTGATTTTTCATAAATAATCACGTCGTAAACACTAAACCCGATTTGTTGAAAATAAATGGCATGTTTAAAGCTTGTAAGCGATTTATTGCCGTCGTCCACCTTGTCGCCCACCACCCAAACAACAATACCGCCGGGCTTTGTTACCTTGTATAACAAATCCGCTGTTTTTGTAAACTGCTCAAAATCCCAGTTTAACGTATCATCGTAATCGCGCAAATCATCATATGGTGGGCTTGTAACGGTGAGGTCTATGCAGTCGCAGGGCATTTCTGTCAGTACATCAACACAGTCTTTGTTGATTATTTTATTTATGTAGTTTTTCACATTACATTCCGCCTTTATTCTGCAATTTTCTCGTATTCATCTTCTGTTATTGCCCCGCTTGCATATAAATATTCCAAATGATAAGACTTTAAAATATTTGCCTCGCGCAGATGCTTTAATCGCGCAAAAATAGTCTGCTGCAAATAACTGTTTTCATTTATGCTTGCATACAAATTATTTTTTATTTCCGAACTGCCAAAATGTATTTTTCTGTGACAATTTGCGCATAAACCGTACAGGTTTAAAAAATGGTCGGGCCCGTTGCAAATTTTAAAAGGTATCAGGTGATGGAATTCTAAATAAGCCTCTCCGTTTTGCGTTAAAAAGGCATTGTCGTTACAGGCCTCGCAGCGCAAAGCAGCTTTATCATTTTTTGCAAAACAGGAAACATAATACATTTTCATTAACGAAACAAGCGACGCATTGCGTTTTCTGTCATAAGAATAGTCCGTATGCTTATCCGAAGCCTCTTCTATCTTTGCAAACAATCCCTCCGACGATACCTCATAATAGCTGTCCGCAGCACTGCAAAAATAATCGTCGTCCTCCAAAAGATATTCCGAAAAATCGTAATTTTCCACAGCATTAAAAAATAGCTTTATCTCATTACGAAGCTTTGGCTTTGAAGCAAGCCCAACACCTGCCAACAACCCTGAAAACCTGCCGAGCATGGTATCAATACTGCCGATTACGCCTTCCCGCGTGGGCAAAATGCCGTCGATTGCGCAGGTCTGGGAAACAATAACGCCAAAAACAACAAGCTTGTCCGGTGTAATGTTATACATATCCCAGTCAATTTTTCTTTTTTTGTCTATTCTGTAGTCATTGCCCTGCACTTTTGCGATGTACTGCCGTCTTATTTCTTTCTCGCATTTTTTGTGTAGTGCTTCGTATTTTTGTTTTTTGTATTCTTCTATTGCGGTGTAGATTGTTAGTATATTTTGCAGCTTTTCTCTTTCTGTTAATTCATATTTACCGGCCTTAGCCGTGTCTTTGCACACGCCGTAATAATTTGTCCCGCCGTCATTTTGCAAATCATCACGAAGCCCAAGCAGATATTTTGATAACTCCTTGTTAAAATCCTCGGTTTTTATGTCCCGCGTCCGCCCTAAGGCGTTTATATGCGCTACCAGCTTATCGTAATTATCTTCTTCACATGCGACGGCGGCGATATCTTGCCACTCATTGCCCGAAAAACGGCTGCTTTTCCTAGAGAGAATGTATTTGTATTCATCCTTTTTTATATCGGAGTTGGTCAATAGCCACGTCAAAATATCATAATACGGGCTAAAGCTGATAGCAAACCTCTCCGGAGCCTCCACAAAAACTCCCTCGATTTCAATAGTAGGCGGCTGAGAAACCATTTTTATTTTTTGATGCTCCCACAATGCCAAAAACTCATCAAAGTTAGCCTTTAACGCCAATTCTCCGACAGGCGTTAAGCTGCTGAATTCCCTATCCTTTGCACCGCTCGTCTTAGAATGAAAATAGCCCAAAAAGTACAATACCTGTCTCTCGTTTCTCAAAAAAGCATGATAGTCATTTTTTATCCCCGAAAGATTAGTCACCGTGTTGTCGTAGGATATTATTACTTCATCCAGCTTTGTCATATCAAAATCGGGCTTGTACAAATTCCTTTTTATTTCTGCCTTTACTCCGCTTTGCCCGCCGGAGCCCATTAAAAACGCAAAGTAATACTTTTTTGCAGCTTCGTAAAACGCCTTTTTCTCATTATCATTGTCAAAACGAGAAATGCCGCAAAAATCGGAAAAATATCTAAAGCCCCCGCCCTTTAAATTAGAACAACCACGCTCCCCTTGGGGATAAAAAAACTCCCGCGCCCTATCGCGAACATCCCCCGACAGCGAAGCGATGTAGTTGTCAAAAATATCAACAATTTCTCGCTGATATTCCGTTGTTTCTATTTTATTAGTAAGAAATATGTAGTAATAAAAAACAAGAAATTTCTTCGTGTACCATAAAGTACCCGACTCTCTTGCCTTAGTCAGCTCCATAGACTTTGTAAGGAAATAATTACCCGGCAAAATATTGCCGAAAAAATCATCAAAACCCGCCATAATAATGCATACCTCCCCACACAATCGGATAAAACGACCAACTGCATTTTAATCCACTGCGTGAGTAATGTCAAAACCCCCTGCGAAGGAGTTATAGCGAAGGAGAAAGTATTGCGTGTGAACAATAAACTCCCTATTTAATACTCTTCAACAAATCGCGGATTTCGCGGATGCGGGCTACGCCGCCATCTTCCGGGGGTTTTTCGTCCTTGAAGGCGCGGATGGTGATGTATGGGTCTTGCGTCATTGTAAATAAAAGCCGTGCGGGGTTTTGCGAAATCACATGCATAAGCTTCTCCGGGTCGAGCGGAGCCTTGTTGCTGAATGTGATTACAATATTTAGCCCCTTTTGCGCTATGGATGTTACACCCAGCGCGTTTGCCTCGGCCTTCATGGCGGCTACGTCCAGTAGGTTTACCACGGGCGGCGGCATTGTGCCGTAGCGGTCTTCGATTTCTTCTTGTACGTCGTAGTAGTCTTGTTGCGACGAGATTAGCGAGATTTTTTTGTAAATTTCCAGCTTTTGCTGCTCGTCGGGGATTAGGCGCGACGGAATAAATGCGTCCACGCTAATATCAATGTTTATCTCAACGACTTCCTTGGGAGCCTCGCCACGAAGTCCGCCTACTGCTTCTGCTAACAGCTTGCAGTACATATCATACCCCACGCTGTCCATATGTCCGTGCTGCTGCTGCCCGAGCAAGTTACCCGCACCGCGGATTTCCAGGTCGCGCATGGCGATTTTAAAGCCCGCACCAAACTCCGTAAACTCGCGGATGGTTTGCAGCCGTTTCTCTGCTTCTTCCTTTAATACCTTGTCGCGGCGGTACATAAGGTAGGCATACGCAAGGCGGCTACTGCGACCAACCCGCCCGCGCAACTGATAAAGCTGGCTAAGCCCGTAAAAATCCGCATTTTGTATGATAATCGTATTAACATTAGGGATATCCAACCCCGTCTCAATGATGGTAGTGCAAACCAAAACATCCAACTCGCCGTCCACAAAATCGCGCATGATATTTTCCAGTTCCGTCTCGGACATCTGCCCATGCGCATACGCAACCCTCGCACCCGGTACAAGCGTAGACACCCGTGCGGCTTCTTCGGAGATATTTCGCACACGGTTATGCAGGTAGTACACCTGCCCGCCGCGCCCAAGCTCGCGGTTAATCGCGTCGCGCACAAACTCCGCGTTATGCTCCATTACATAGGTCTGCACAGGTCTGCGCTCTTCGGGCGGCTCGTCGAGCAACGACATATCCCGTATCCCCGTAAGCGAAAAATGCAATGTCCGCGGTATAGGCGTAGCCGTAAGCGTAAGCACATCCACATTAGCGCGTAACGCCTTTAGCTTTTCCTTATGTCCCACGCCAAAACGCTGTTCCTCGTCAACGATAATCAGTCCTAGGTCTCTAAACTTCACGTCCTTAGAAAGCAAACGGTGCGTACCGATTACGATATCCGCCGCGCCTTTCTTCATATTATTAAGCGTCTCTGTCTGCTCTTTTTTTGTCTGAAACCGCGAAAGCCTCTCAACCTTAACGGGATAACTCTTCATGCGCGAAGCAAATGTATTGTAATGCTGCTGCGCCAAAATAGTAGTAGGCACAAGATACGCCACCTGCTTGCCATCCTGCACCGCCTTAAACGCGGCACGAATAGCAATCTCCGTTTTGCCGTACCCCACGTCGCCGCAAATAAGCCTATCCATAACCCGCGAGGATTCCATGTCGCGCTTAACATCCTCGATAGCGGCAACCTGGTCATCCGTCTCCGTATACGGGAATGCACTCTCAAACTCCGCTTGCCAAACCGTATCCCGAGTATACTCATGCGCCTTGGCGGCCTTCCGCTCGGCGTAAAGCTTTATTAAATCCTCCGCCAAAATTTCCACGGCCTGCCGCGCCCGCGACTTAGCCTTAGCCCAGTCCGCGCCGCCCAGCTTGCTAAGCTTAGCCTCCTCGCGCCCGCCGATATATTTCTGTATCAAATCCATCTGCGACGTCTGCACATATAAATTTCCGCCGTCTTTGTATTCCAATTTCAAATAATCACGACTAAGCCCGTCGCTTGTCACCTGTTCGATTCCCTTAAAAATGCCAATCCCATGATTATCATGCACAATATAATCACCAATCCGCAAATCGGAAAAGCTGCTAATCTTCTCGGCGTTTTTCTGCTTACGCCGCTTGCGCCTGCGCGCCTTATCCTGCGTAAAAAGCTCCTTATCCGTAATCACAGCAAGCTTAATATCAGGATACTCAAACCCCGCAGAAAGCGTGCCACGCGTAACAGTAATCAAATTTTGCGCCAAGCTTTTATCCCGCAAAGTCTCCGCAAAAACCGCGAGCATATCCATGTCATTCAAAGCCTGCGTAAGCTGCTCACCCTGCCGCCGCGACCCCGCCAAAAGCGCAACGTCGTAACCTTTGTTAAGCCAACTCATTAAATCCGCCTTCAACTCACTAGGCTTATGCCGCAAAGGCATACAAGCCCGCACATTAACCGCAATCTCCACAGCCTCCGGGAAATCCTCCACCCTCCCCGACAAAGAAGAAAAAAGCACCCGACTAAACCTCCGGGTCTTATGCAAAATCTGCGCCCAAGGCAGCATAACCTGCGCTTGTAAGGGCAAAAGCCGCCCCGCCAAAAGCCTATGCCCGATACTCTCCTCATACTCCGCCCAAACCGTCTGCATATGCGCAGAAATCGGATTAGGGTCGTCAAAAAATACTATCGCATTATCAGGCAAATAATCCAACAAATTACACTCTTCCTCATAGAAAAAAGGAAGAAAAGCATCCGCGTCCGCCCCAAGCTCCACACTCCAGTTATCCAGCGTATACTCGATACTATCCGCGAGCGTCTTAGCTTCCTTTTTATGCCCACCATTCAAAAGCACAGCCCTCTGCACTTCCGCAGCCTCACGAATCCTATCCATAGCCGCCTGTAACCGCGCCACCCCAAAAACCAACTCCCGCACAGGGTAAATCTCAAACCCACTAACATTCTCTAAAGACCTCTGCGACAAAGAATCAATAACCCGCACAGAATCCACATCATCCCCAAAAAATTCAATCCGAAAAGCCTGGCTTTCGGATAAATTCTCGGAAATCGCGTATGCGATTTCCCTGCCGGGGTCAAGGGGACTAGTCCCCTTGTGGGGGGGTGGGGGCGACGCCCCCACGGTCTTAAACTTAGCCACAGCCGGGAAAACATCCAAAATCCCGCCGCGCAAAGCAAATTGCCCGGGTGCTTCTGCGAGGCCACTGCGTTCGTAGCCCATTTGCACGAGTTTGCGGATGATTGTTTCCGGTTCGATTGTGTCACCTACGTTTAGGGCGAGTTTGTATCGGCGGAAGGTTTCGGGGGGGACCATTCTGTCGAGTAAGGCCTCGGCGGATAAAATCACCACGGGCGGAAATTTTCCGTTGCCCTCGCCATTCGTCGCGTCGCCGCCTTCTGCCTCGTCGTTAGCTTCCCAACGCAATGCGTCCAGTACGCGCAATCTCTGCCGTGTGATATCGGGGCTTTTTACGTCGGCGGCATAAAAAATGAGGTCTCGGCTGGGGTAGACGTGGCACGCACTACGCATAAAGTAGTATAGGTCTTGGTAAATTTCCTTGGCCTTTAGCTCGGAAGGCGCGATAACCAAGGCAGGGCGCGAAGTCTCCAGCAAAATCGCCGCCGCCATATGCCACTTTTGGGCATTTATCGCACCGTTTAGCCAGAGGGTAGGGGGATTTGTTTTTTTGACCAAAAGCTCGCAAACCCGCTCGTAGCATGGGCTGGATGGCATTTTATGCAGCAGTGCGTGGTTAGTCATTCCCGGGTCTCCTTGTCTGTGAAAAAAGCGTTACTCATTTTCCTGTATTTCTGCGGGTTTGGCGGCATTTGCGGAACGTTTGCATTTTCGGTAGAATACAAACATGCAAACCACCATGGGTATAAACAATAAGGGTACAACATCCCTAAACCGACCCAAGTCAAAAAGCCAACTGGCAGCCATAAGAGCCTGATATACCGCACCTACGATATAGCACCACCCGTTAAAAACGCGCATTTTTCCTATATTATACTTTGCGCGGAGTTCGGCTTTTTCTGTTTCGCTCCACATACTCTTGCGCCAAAAATTTGCGTCTGCCTTTTCGTCGCTCATCCTAAGCGTCATTATACCCATCACAAGAAAAAATACGGCAAGCACTGCAAAGATTACTCCCATTACCGCATAAAACATCATGTGTCCTCCTTTTCCCTCGGCACTTTTCTGTTAAATACATTCATAGCCGCCGCTGTATCTTCTTTTAAAATCATCTCCACGGCGTCGCCTGCGAGTGTTATTCCCTTTATCATGTCCTCGAATTCTTCCTTTAGGAAGCGGGACAATACATAGTCGGCCAGCTTCCAGTTTGGGGGCTTTTCGCCAATCCCTATTTTAACGCGGATAAATTCCTCCGTGCCAAGCTGCGAAATTATATTAAGCATACCCTTTTGCCCGTTAGCTCCGCCTTTTTCGCGCACGCGAACAGCCCCCACCGGGAGCGAAACATCATCGTATACCACGATAATTTCCCAAGGGGGTAGCTTGTAGTAATGTGTAATTGCCCGTACGGCTTCGCCGCTAAGGTTCATATACGTTGTAGGTTTTACAAGCATTATTTTTTGTCCGCTGATTCTGCCCTCTCCGATTTCCGCACGGAAAGTCTTGTCCTTTTTCAACGTGATGTTAAAGTCGTAGCTTAGCTTGTTTATCATTTCGTAACCTACATTGTGGCGTGTACCTTTGTACTCGCCGCCGGGGTTGCCTAATCCTACAATTATTTTCATAATTAACAGGAAGATTAACCCATGCAATTGTGAAAGTCAACAAAACTAAGTCCCGTTTTTCATTCGAAAAATTTTTTTTGTAATTTAATTGTAAAAGTATTGTAAAAAGATTGTAAGTATTGTAGAATACGACAAGGGCTTTCGCCCAAAACATTTTTAAATTAAAAAACAGAGCAAAAACAGCTCTGACCAACAGGAGGTAAAAGTAATGAAAAAATGGTTAGTACTTACACTGGCACTCGTTGCTATGCTGGCGTTTACAGCTTGCGGCGGCAATGACGGCGGCGGCGCAGCAGCACCACCGGCAGGCGGAGCAGCACCACCACCGGCGGGCGGGGCAGCACAACCACCGGCAGGCGGAGCAGTAGCAGAAGTCGAAGGCGGATTCATAGTTGACGGACAATTTGTGCGTCCTACAGGCCCTCGCGGTGAAGGTGTAGAAATTATCATCTATGGCTGGAATGACGAACTCTCCACAGCTATGGAACGCTACAAAGAAATGCACCCGGATTTCTTATTCACATTTAGACCCGTAACTCACTTTACAGACTGGGACGGCTCATACGAAATCGGTCTTAATGCCGCACTTTTGGCAGGCGGTGCAGACGCACCCCACGTATTTTTCGTAGAGCAGGCATTTGTAGTTAACTACACCCAGTATTACTTTGCACACCATGCACTACCCTACTCCGAGCTACTCGGCGGAGACGTGCATCCGTTTATCGAAAGGGCACAAATCCCATCCTTTATCGTTGACGCAGGCACAAATCGTCAAGGCGAAGTAGTTGGCCTTGGTTTCCAACACACAGGCTCCGGCTTTATTTATCGCCGTGACCTCGCCGCACAAATCTGGGGCGACGCCTATCTAAATGATACCGCCTTAATGACAGCCAGAATCGGTGGCGGCTCCGGCAACTGGAATGCTTTCCTTACAGCCGCAGCAGACGCAGATGCAGCAGGTGTTTCCATGCTCTCCGACATGGAAGACGCATGGCAAGCAATCAGACAATCTCCAAATCCTTGGATACAAAACGACAGGCTTGTAATAGACGACCAACGTATGTCATACCTTGATATCGGTAAAGCCCTGTATCAAGGCGGCTTCACTAACGTAGGCGGCACATGGAACGATAGCTGGTTTGCCGATATGTCCGGCACAGGCGCAAGACCCGTTCTCGGCTTCCTCGGCCCCGCATGGCTCATCAACTACGTTATCGCAGGCAACTCCGGCGACACCTATGGCAACTGGGGTCTTGTAGCTGCTCCCGACCCATTTGCATGGGGCGGCACATGGTCTATCGTAAACAGAGCAGCCAGCGACGAAGTACGCGCAGGCCTTGCAGAGCTTATCTACTGGCTCAAATTAGACACATCCGATACAGGCTTCCTGTATATGTTTGGCGGCGGCACACTCTATGACGACAGTGCCATAGACTACTTCTTGGCGATGGATATGGTTTCATCCGCAGTAGTACAAGACAGATTAAGCCCATATCTTCCTTTCCTCGGCGGTCAAAACATGGCTCCCGTATTCCTTGAAGCGGGTCGCACATTCTCATCAAGCGGCTGGGGTCCCTTTGACAGAGAAATTAACGGCTCATTTGGTGACTGGGCAATGGCGTACTTCCGTGATGAAATGACACGCGACGAAATGTTGGCGGCTTTCCGTCAAGAGATTTTAGACACACTTGACATCCGCTCTTAATAAGTCACACAAAAAACAAGGGGCGGCGGGTATCCGCCGCCCCTATTTTATTATTAAATAACGCGCAAAAGGTGCGCGTTGTTGGAAGGAGAGCCGCGCATGAATAAGAAAGCCAAAAGTGTCAATTACGCCAAATACGGATATATCTTTTCGATTCCGTTTGTCGTAGCGTTTAGCCTTTTCACGATGTATCCCCTTTTTCGCACTGCTTTTATGAGCTTTACAGACTTTGCCGGTGTCGCCGCCCGAGAAACGGGTGTTATGAACATATTAGAAAACCCACTTGAAAACTACACTCGCCTGTTGTTTGAAAACGAACTTTTTCAGACATCCATGAGAAACACGATTTTTATGTGGGTCATAAACTTTATCCCGCAGATTTTGCTGGCGTTGCTCCTCACAGCATGGTTTACAAGCCGCAGAACAAAATTTAAGGGGCAGGGCTTATTTAAGGTTCTTTTCTACATGCCAAACATTATCACAGCCGGCTCTATAGCGTTTTTGTTTAGCACACTTTTTGCCCATTTCGGCCCTGTTAACTATTTGCTTTACGATATGCTGGGTGTAATCCCGGAACGCTTCCAGTTTAACCAAAGCGCGCTTGCTTCTCAGCTTATAGTCGCGTTTATCCAGTTTTGGATGTGGTACGGCTACACCATGCTTATCCTTATAGCAGGCGTACTGGGGATGAATCCGGAGATTTTCGAATGTGCCGAGATTGACGGTGCAAACGGCGTGCAGCAGTTTTTCTATGTAACACTGCCCAACCTAAAGACGATACTCCTGTTTGTAGTCGTAACATCCATCGTCGGCGGTCTCACGATGTTTGACGTGCCCAGGTTGTTTGAGGACGGCGGCCCGCGTAATGCAACGCATACACTGTCTATGTTTATCTTCAACCAAGCCTTCGGCGGTAGATTCTTCCTTAATCGCGCTGCGGCGGCAAGCATGATTGTCTTTGTAATAGTTGCCATATTGTCGATTTTGGTGTTCTATTTACTCCGCGACAAAGATGCAGCGGCGATAAAAAGAGAAATCCGCGCCCGCAAACGCTCTGAAAAGCAACTCGAACAAGTTCGTAAGGGGGTGCAATAAATGGTAGGCAAAAAATCAATCGGCTCTGTAATATTTAAGGTAATCGGCTACGCCCTACTGGTAACCCTCGGCATAATGAGCCTATACCCATTTATAGTAATGTTTATGAATGCAACACGCAGCATGGAAGAAATCCGCCAATCCGCCCTACCGTTTTGGTTCTCCGACAACCTGGGCGGCAACTGGGCTTTCCTAAGGGCAAGCGAGGCACGTGGCGCGTTTAACGCATTTACAGGCTTCCGCAACTCGCTAATCGTATCATCCAGCACAACATTTTTTGCCCTGTACTTCTCATGCCTCACGGCATTTGCACTCACAGCCTATGAATGGCGACTGCGCGAACCATTCTTCGCATTCATCCTGGCCGTTATGATGATGCCCGGCATGGTAGGCACAGTAGGCTTTGTTGAAATGGTATGGTCCCTTGGTATGACAAACAACTTTATACCACTGGTATTACCCGCCATCGCAGCACCTGCCGTAGTATTCTTTATGCGCCAATACCTGCGTGCAACCTTCACACCCGACATCATAAACTCCGCCAGAATAGACGGCGCAGGCGAATTCAGAATCTTCAATCAAATAGTCCTGCCCATGATGAAGCCCGCCATAGCAACACAGGCCATTTTCATCTTTGTCGGCAGCTGGAACGCTCTATTCATGCCCTCCATCCTCCTAAACCGCGCCGAACTCTTTACCATGCCCATGATGGTACAAACACTAACAGGCAACCTATACGCACAAGAGCTGGGCGCGATATACCTCGGCCTCGCAATGACAGTTCTCCCCCTATTCATATTCTACTTCGCCCTATCACGCTACATCATAGCAGGCGTACAGTTAGGCGGCGTTAAGGAGTAAAGCTGCGGGACGCAAAGCGACAAACAGTAACAAACTTAAATCTACTGCATAGTATATTAGCGTAAGGTTTTTAAATCCCCCCCCTTACAATATATAAAACCCCTCGGTGAAATAACCTCGCGAGGGGTTTTACATTTTTTATTGACTTTTTTATTACAATCATGTAACAGCATACAAACTACGGATAAAAAAAACATACAAACAAATACTACATACACAAACCCAAGGGAAGAAAATTTTCAAAATATTACAACTTTGTTACAAACGAAGAAAAATGGTTGAAATTGCTAGCCATCACATGATATCATCCCTTGCGGCTTTTCGGAAAAGTCTCGTTTTTGTCTTGAGAAATTGTAGTTTGGTTACAATTTGCTTACACTATACTCCATGGCATTGACTGCCTTTTTCCGAAGTGCTATATTACAAATTATCAGGCGGCAAAAAGGCCGTCACACTCAGAAAGGAGGTATCGGTTTTTGCGGGAAACGGCAAAAATACAGAGCCGTAGTACCGTCGTTTCACCCAAGGGGCTTAGCCCTAAAAAGCAAAGCAAGCAAGTAATTCGGGCACAGCCCACATGGCGCAAAGCTTCCGTAATAATATGCGCCACACTACACGCGCAAAGGAAGCGGCGCGAAAGAAACGAAAAAAAATTTTTTCAAAAACCGAAAGGAGAAATTATGAAAAAGAAAGTAGCATTACTTTTAGCATTGGTTATGGTATTAGCCATGTTACCAATGAACGTATTTGGTGCGGTAAGAGCAGGTACTGTTCTTAACCCAAGAGTTAGCCCACAATGGGGTCTTCAGTCATTCACATTCAGGATTGACGGCGCAGCATTCTCTAGCTTGGACAGAAACGTTATTCGGTTTGCTATGCTTGACTTCCAACTTAGCGGCGGAGCCAACTCCAACGCAGTAGGATTTGCAAGTTCCGCAGCTCTTGCTGTCACATTTGCAGCAGGCCCCGGCTTTAGAGTAAATGGTGATCCGGCAGGCTCTGCTGCGGCAAATGCATTCTTGGCCAGCTTAAATGCGGCGTCGACATACGCCAGCGGAAACCGCGAGTTTTTGGACTATGCACGCACACCTGCTTATGAAAACTGGCTTGACGTACAGGCAGGACGTACCCGCAGAAACCTTAACGTACTCGGTCAAGCGGACACAGGTGTTTGGGGCGGCTTGTTAAACGCTCCATACGATGTGGAAGCCGGTACTGTAACAGACATCCCTGCAGACGGTGTTAGACGTAGCGCACGCAGATTGATGATTGACCTGTTGGGTGGCGACGATAATCGTCTTGCCCCTACCGTTGAAGGATTTATTGATGTACAAGTTACACAAATCCGTCCGGACAGCGACGCAGCTAACATGGCAATCTATCTCCGCACAGGCGGTGAAAACATCATGCATACACCTATACAGCTTCTTAATGCTCCGCTGGTAGGTGACTGGGGCAATGGCGTAACCATAAGCGCGGTAAGCGTCGTGCCTATGCAGGGTATTGCACAGCTATCAGGCGTAAGAATAACAGAAGCTATCCCCGGCAGACTTATGCCCGCAACAGGTGGCGGAGGCCACTTCTATGTACGTTTGGTTGCTCCGGCAGGCTTTGTATGGGATACAGGCAGACTTGAAGGCCTTGTTCCTTCAGACCTGCGCGTAGAAATCAACGATGCTGTAGGTGTAATGGGTAACCAAGAGCCGGAAGACAGAGTTAGAGTTGTATCTCTTCCCGGTAATGCTGCTAACCCACACCTTAACCCATCAACAGACAGAAGCGAACTTTATCTCCGTATCGACCACGGCGGCAGAGGCGAAAGCTTTGTTAACAGAACAACAAATGCACAATTTACAATCCGCGGCCTTACACTTATACCCGTAAGAGGCGCAGCACGCACAGGCAATGTTGCAATCGACGCCTTTGTAGGTAATACAGGCTCTGTTGCACCTCCTGCCGGCACAACGTTTACAGCAAACCAAGGCCGTCAAACAGATACCATTGTGGGCAACACATGGGGTCACGGTCACTTCCTTCCATGGCAAGTAACATCTACCACAGCTTCTGCTATTCCAACCTTTACAGACCATATGGGTTCTTTCTGGTCTGAGCATAACAGCGGCGGCAGCAACTGGAGAGCTTTAGACCTCGTGGTTGCATCTCTCGACACAGAAGGCGATATCGAAGTTATCGGTCCCGCTTCTCCCGCAAACGTAATCTCCGGTAGACTTTCCAACGGTGAGCTTTCTGCTTCCGGCACCGGTTTTGCCGGTGGTCAGGCTCTTGCATTCAGCAATATCAGTATCGCGGGTAACCCACGCTGGATGCACGGCGGTAACCACACAATCAGACTTCAAGAAGTAGTACCCGGCACATTGTTCCGTAACCTCGACACATTCGAGCTTCGTCCTGTACAAGAAGGCGTACGCATCGTAGATGCAAGCGTGCAAGCAGGCCGTGACGGCGCAGCCGATACCAACTTTGCTTGGAGAGGCTTTGACAACAACGAAAGCTTTATCAGCGCACTTACAGATTTCACAGGCGACTACCTCGTATTTGCACCAAGAACAATTGATGCAGAAGAGCAATCCCGCCTACGTCGTATGGACATCCGCCTCCTTCTCAGTATCGAAGCAGGATTTGAAGCAAGACACGGCGAAGCCGTAGAAATCGAAGTGTTCCGCAACGGTATATCTATGGGTGTTGCTCATGTTGCTGACGCTTCTGACCTCATCACATTGGATTCCGGTCCTTTAACAACAATCACACGTAACGCATTTGACGTACTTGGTCTTACACCTGTTTCCAGCTTCTCTATATCCGAAACAGAAATAGGCAACCTCCGCAGCGGTGACACATTTACCCTCGGATTGCGCGCTGTACAAAACGGCCGCGAAGTACAACTCGGTGCAATGGGTACAATGACACTCCACCTCGGCGCAGTAGAGTTTAACGAAGCTGAGAGCGGAATGGTTATCGAAGCTGTACGTGGCCAAAACAACACATTTAGAGTTGTAAGAGGCTCTACCGGCGTACCCGGTGTAATTAACTTCTCAGAAGTTAACCTATCCGGCCCGACAGTACCCGGTATCGAATGGCACGTGTTTGCATTCGGCCCACAAATTTCTCCAAACAGTGAATTTGTAATCATGCCAATCGACACACTGCTGTTTGACCAACCGGCAGCTCCTGCAGGCCAAGAAGCTTCACCCGTAGGATACCGTTCTGTATGGGAACAACGCGCAATCTTCTACGGACTGCCGTTCAGCACAAAAGTGCTTGACGTACAAGGCCAAGCAGTAATCGAAGGCCCCGGTCCAGGCGCACCTGGCCAAGGCGCAGGCACAGTAACGACATCCTTCACACTTGCAACACTCGACAGAGAAGGACACAGCGCACTTCACTTTGAGCAAATCGGCGGCTTCAACGTTTCTATGTTTGGTGCTCGTATGTTCGCAGAGTTCATCAGCGCAACTATCG
>Ga0209755_10000659_pt1 | contig 60821 bp, 115 predicted proteins | sample TergutCo191P1_FD_187301 | JGI IMG/M metagenome (GOLD analysis project Ga0209755, IMG submission 187301) | Cornitermes sp. P1 segment gut microbial communities from Petit-Saut dam, French Guiana - Co191P1 (SPAdes) (version 2) | ecosystem: Host-associated > Arthropoda: Insects > Digestive system...
TGAACTGCCTGTGTGCCAATCGGTCGGCGGCTCTATTGATGTGTACCAAAACGCAGCGCTTGAACTGCCTGTGTGCCAATCGGTCGGCGGCTCTATTTATGTGAGAGAAGGCGCGGCGCTTGAACTGCCTGTGTGCCAATCGGTCGGCAGCTTTATTGAAGTGAGAGAAGGCGCAGCGCTTGAACTGCCTGTGTGCCAATCGGTCGGCGGCTCTATTGATGTGAGAGAAGGCGCAGCGCTTGAACTGCCTGTGTGCCAATCGGTCGGCGGCTCTATTGATGTGTACAGCAAAGCAAAATTTTTAAAACCAGATACATTAAAAAATAATTGGGGGGAAAAGAATGGTGATACATACTCTAATGTAATCTATGCAGATAATATTTATACACCATTCAAAGATTTAAAAATAAAAAATATCGAAGGAAAAGAAATAACGATATATAGACCTGCGTGTAACGGCGTACTATGGACTGTAACAGACGGCAATTATTGGTCTCATGGTAAAACTATAAAGCAAGCTGTAGCAGATTTAAACTTTAAATACTTAAAACAAAATAAAGATAAGTTAAAAGAACTTGATAAAAACAAACTCTACACAGTAGAAGAGATAATTAACTTTTATCGGATTATAACAGGAGCTTGTTTAGCAGGGTGTGAGCAGTTTGTTAAAAGCAACTGTAATAAAAAGGAATACACGATTAAAGAAGTGATAGAGATTGTGCGGAAAAACCGCGCGTATAATTACGAGAAGTTTGTGGAATTCTATGGGTGATGACGGGGAGGAATTATGAGTGATGAATATTGTCCATATTGTGGAGTACCAATAGTCGAAGGTTTAAATATGTGTGCTTGCAATCAAGAAGAATATTGCCCTGATTGCGGAAATAGTATTGATGAATGCGAGTGTGAATATGAAGAAGATGATGATGATAGAGATTGGGATAACATGAGAGGCGAACCGCGTTGTAAATTTTGCGGCGAAGCTATCAGCCAATGCGATTGTACTTTGTAAGGAGATAAAAAATGAACACCTCTAAAATAACGACGGCTAGAAAAGAGCATAAATGCGACTATTGTTATAAACCCATTTACATGGGTGAAAAATACTTGCGACATAAAGGAATACAAGACGGTGAATGGTTTAGTTTATCGTATTGCCTACGCTGTAATAAAGTAACAGATTTTTTATTTTACGCAGAAGAATGGGAATATGAGGATATGCACGGTTTTACAGATGACATTTTATATAATGATTATATAGTCTGTCCGAAATGCGGAAGCGCGTTAAGTTTTAATAATATCCAGAAAGATACAGTTGATTACAGATGTCGAAATACAGATTGTGATGATGTTGGAAGAATTGATATATCACTTGACGCAATAATGAAAATACTGGAGTTAAATATGAGAAAGGAGCAATTATGAGAGACATTCTTTTCAGAGGAAAAACATACAACGATTACGAAGAGCCTTATAGGTGGATAGAAGGTTTTGTAAAAAAGGCTCCATCAGGAAGTTATTACATATCTACTTTTAACAAACAAATAGGCTGGGAAGCTACAAGAGTAGTGCCAGAAACCGTAGGACAATTTTCAACCGTTGTTGATTGTAATGCTAAAAATATATTTGATGGTGATATTGTCAGATATTCAGAGTTTAACGGTTACGATGGTGGCGATGAACCGCGCATTGGAGTGGTTGTTTTCAAGTACTGCGCGTTTCTGATTTGTTATGAAGGTTATGGAACAGATGAGGAAGAGTATCACGATCTATGGTGGGCAAAAACAAACGATTGTGAATTAGAAGTTATAGGAAATATTTTTGACACCCCTGAATTATTAACGGAGGCAAAATGAAACAAGAAATTGATTTTAAAAATGATTATTTACTCATTTATAAAACCTTAGAAGGAAAGTTTAATAATTGGCAATGGTTGTCACATATTAAACATACGCAGGAAGAACTTGATGGTATGATTACAAAATATAACGAAGAACAAAAAACTGCAAATAATGGCAGGCAAGTCGAAGTCATAACCGATCCGCTTATTAGAGAGATATGCGCTTACAGGGAAAGATCAAAATCACTGGAATACCTTACTGACTACATAAAAGATTTCAGAGAAAGCATCGGCGACATTGAAGAAAAAATAGATGATGCCATGAACGATTTGAATGACGCATCGAGTATTTTAGAGCGAATTAAGGAGGCAAATTAATGGAGCATAAATGTAATAGCTGCATAAAAAGAAAGACTTGCAACAAACCTGAAAAATGGGAGATAAGCGCTGAATACTGCAAAGAATATTCTGATGTTGACCTCGACAAATTAAAATCAATCAACGTCAGCCCGAAGGCTACACCTACAAGGAACAGGGGGAGTAAATGAAGAAACAAATATTAATAAAAGAACTAAAACCACCGTTTAGAAACGATGATTATATCGTGTATGACGATAACGGAATAATGATTGCGACAATTAATTACTTTTGCAAAGAAAAATATCGTAAACAATTAGAGAAATTTATTACGGATGCTTTAACTAACGAACATAAGAGGCTATATGAATAAAAAGCAATGCACAGCCTGTATAAAAGTTACAGAAAGAAAAGAAGTAGATGGTTGTAATTTTTATTGTCTTGTACATAAAGAATATATAAATAGAATAGAGAATTGTGACAGAGAAAAATATTATCAAAGAAAAAAATGTGATAAATGCGGAGATTATATGGCAATAAAAAGAATGAATAAAAATAAAATAGAATATATTTGTGATGAATGTAAAACATCAAAAATTATAGAAATAAAAGGAGAAAGAAATGAACGGTGTAAAAAGAATTGCCGCAGAGAGAAAACGGCAGATTGAAGTAGAAGGTTGGAGTGAATAATGATAATCGATATAAAAAATATAAATAAAAAGTATTCTATCATTTACACAGACCCACCTTGGGCGCAGAAAAAAGGCGGGCTGCGAAAAGCAAGACCGAATCAAGGCAAGGAATTAGACTACAGCACAATGCCAATGAGCGAAATAGAAGAGTTGCATCGCATAATATTTAACCGCAACACTACAGAAAAACACAACATATTTATTTGGGCTATTGATAAATTCCTGCCGGAAACAGAGCAAATGATGGTTAAGCTTGGCTACAAGCTTCATGCACGAATGGTATGGGATAAACAAAACGGTATAGCGCCTGCATTTACTGTCAGATTCTCACACGAATATCTTTTATGGTTTTATAAAGAAGGCGCAATGCTGCCTGTAGCAGAAAATATGCGCGGCAAATACTGTACCTGTTTTAGCGAACCTGCAACTAAGCACAGTAAAAAGCCGGAAATTGCTTATACCATGCTGGAACATATGTTTCCGCAAACAGAAAAGTTAGAACTTTTTGCCCGATTGCCGCGCAGAGGATGGGATTGCTGGGGAAATGAAATAGGAGGAGGAATAAATGAAATATTGGTGTCCTGAATGTAAAAGCGAGTATGTAGTCGGTGAAAAGCCAACACCGGGCTATTGTACGATGTTGGATGATGAATTGGAGGATGACGGAGAAGAATGTGGTGAAATACTTGTTAAACTCCCTGCCTTTGAAACTCCCTCACAATACGAAAAGCGCACAGGGAAGAAGTGGAACGGCGCAGTGTGGCAAAGAGTTATAATTGGTAGGGAAAATGGTTGGACACGATGGGACGCAAGAAGGTATCCAGAACATTTTAAAAGCGAGAATCAAATCCTATGTGCCGCCTCACCCGAACCGCCGCCTTATGATTATGTGCCGGAGGTGGAAGCATGAAACCAATTATATTTTCGACCACTATGGTCAAAGCAATACTTGATTACACAAAAACCATGACAAGGCGGGTGGTAAAACCAAAATACAAAGCCGATGAAGAAGGCTTTACTGTTTTCGCAAATGTATCTACTGGTGAAAAATGGCTTGAAAAACATGATGAAGATGAAATGAGTTTTGACCCTCCTAGATATATTTATCCAAAATATCAAGTCGGCGATATTCTCTGGGTAAGGGAAATGCACTTTTTATATAAAAATACCGTCTACTTTAAGGCAGATGAAAAACACTTTGAGCTTGAAAAATTGGGAATTAAATTTAAATGGAAATCTCCGTATCATTTGTACTGCAAAGACGCGCGAATATTTCTTAAAGTTAAATCTGTTAGGATTGAACGATTGCAAGAAATAACAGAGGAAGACGCAATAAAGGAAGGCAGTTATCTTGACAGATGCGAATGTAGACCGCATAAAAACGACAAAACGGCTTTTGATAAATTGTTTGTTGAAAAATGGTGTCATATTCACGGAGCGGAATTTAAGGATTTATGGAACAGCCTTAACGCGAAACGCGGTTACGCATGGGAGAGAAATCCGTTTGTGTGGGTTTATGAGTTTGAGAGATTAAACAAGGAGGAGGTTGAAGTATGAAAAGAACGCTTTATGAAGGTATCCAACTAAAGGAAAATTATCACAAAGTATTTACACAACGCAGGGTCGATAAAGGATTAACATATAGACAGATAGAAAAGATAACAGGCATATCTGGTATTAAGTTTAACGCTATTGATCTAAATAAAATTGGAGAGTTTAGCCTTTATGATCTTATCACTTATTTTTGGGTACTTGGAAATAATATAAAACCAAGTGAGATATTTGTCGAAGGGGATAATTTTATATGACAACACTTAAATTAAAAGAAAAGCCGCAGTCGTGCGGAGAATGTCAATTGCGTGGTTACAACGAAGCGTTAGATTATGATGACCACGAAGGTTACACAGGGGCTATCTGTCATGGAGAAAAAAGCCTTTACATGGAAGTGAGCGATTATCTTAACGCCGACACCCGTCACCCTGACTGCCCGCTAGAAATAACGGAAGATAACCTGCGGTGGGTTATTGAGTACACTAAAGACGCTGAAGATATTGGTGAACAATATCACTGCCCCAAATGTAGGTATGTAGATATATGTGATCATAATTACTGTTCTAATTGCGGTACAAAACTTTTACCGCCTGAGGAGAAATGACATGATAACCCCAAAAGAAGCTAAAGAACTCACCCTAGAGATATGGAGGTATTTAAGGGATCACCCAGAGATTACTTGTAAGAGTTATCTCCCTGATAAATTACGATCTAAAATACAATATTTAAAACACACCTGTCCATTGTGTGAACTATTTCGAGGAAAGAATGAACATCCTGATTGTAGTTTGTGTCCATTAAAGAGCTGTCATTATGGTAGTATGTACAATGATTGGACTTGGGCGCCTTACAAAGTTTTAGAATGCCGTCAAAAAGCCGCTGCAAAAATAGTAGAGCTTGTTGAAGCTTGGAATATAGAAGAAGGAGCTGATAATGCCTAAATTTATAATCGAAATTAATTATCCAACAATTAAATTATATGAAAACGGCGGATATGTTTGTAATTTAACCAGAGAAGAATTAAATGAATTGCATAATTTATGCGCTCTCAAAATTCAAGATTATGATGTAACTGAAGAAATGGAGGATGAAGATGTTAACAGAAATTGACAAAGATTTTTATTGTAGCGGCAATAACTACAAAGACGGCATCTGTGAAATAGATGAAGACGGCGAATGTCAAGAAGAAGACTGCGAATGCTGTCACCGGAAATACCCAACGCCGGAAGAATATAAAGAAGAGTACGGCGAGGAATATCAAGAAGGAGACGCAGTGTATCTATTTTACAGTAGAGACGGAATAGAGCTATGGAAAGTAGACACGTATTCAAAATCAATAAAAGAAATTTACGCAAATAATGAAATAGTCTGCGCTTGCACTCCCTTCAGACGCCCGTCGCAAGATTGGAGACCAAAATGACAAAATTAAAACCATGCCCGTTTTGCGGCAATGTCGAATTAAAAGATTTTGATATTGAAACAACAGGAAGACAAAGTTTACATATAAAAAATAAAGTCAAAAGCTGTTCTGTTCATTGCTGGAAATGCGGAGCAAACGGTGCTATAGAAAGTAGCGATAAGAAAGCAATAGAAGCATGGAATAAAAGGAGTGGGGAATGACATTGAACGAATTAAGAGACAAAGCGTATAAAATCGCAGAAGTTCATGGGTTCCACGGAATAGATGAACGCGGAATTAACCATGACGATATTTGTCGAAAACTAATGCTTACTGTTGGAGAATTATCAGAGGCAATGGAAGCGGATAGAAAAGACAGGTGGTTTAATAATCCTTATTGGAATATCGGCAATGTTGGAAAATTTCGAGTACTGGAATTAAACCCTGAAGCGCTACCAGATGGATTTTACGATATAGGTGTCAAAGGCACCGTAGAAGAGGAAATCGCAGACGCAATAATCCGCCTGCTTGATCTTGCTGGTGTTTACGGTATTGATCTTGATTGGCACGTTAAAGCGAAAATGGCTTATAACGAAAAAAGAGAGTATAAGCATGGGAAGAAATATTAGGGAGAAAGCATGACAAAAGAACAATGTAAAAATTGCATAAAAATAAAATGCAGTGGTGATAAAAACCGCAAGTATAGCTGTTTGTATCACAAAAAAAGCATAAAGCAGATAAAAGAATGTGGCATGGCTGATGAATTCCGCATTCCAGTATGCGAAGACAATAAATGCAAAGGATATAATCACTCATTGGACATGGTGTCAAAAAGGACGATAGATAATTTTGATGAGTATGTTTTTGAATGTTTTTATTGCGGGCGCATATTTACCATAACATGGACAATATAATGGATTTTAGGTATTGCCAAGGTTATCAAGACGCAATTATGGATTTATATACATGGTTTGATATGCCTATCCGTAAAAATATACTTAAAACAAAAGGTCTGACAATAACGCTGTTATTAAAAGCGTTTTGTAAATATTATGAACGATTTATGAAAGTAAAATATAATTTTGATTTTGATTATATTGCAATCAAAAAAAATAAAGGCAAAAAAGAGATTATAGAAATTGATATAGTACCCAAAGAAAGCGAAAAAACAGAAATACTTACAGAAATAAAAACATTACGAGAAGAGACTGAAAATGAAAAAAGTATGTTTAATAATAACGGTCAAGAAATACATAATATAAAAGTTGGAGTATACGAATTACAAATTGAAGCATTGGAAAGAAAATTGAAACAAAAGAAAATGCTGTTAGATTTATTACTCAAAAGTATGGATATATAATGACAGATAAACAAGTTATCGAATATAGGAATAAAATATCAAATAAAAAATACATGGATATGGCTATAAATAAAATCGCCGAAATGGAAAAATTAAGTAAAGATATAGCGGTTAATCAGGAAATGACCGTTCAAGAATTAAACTATATATTTGGCTGTAATATTAAAACTTTACGCAAAAAGAAGAAACTAACACAGCAGAAATTAGCTGACAAGCTAGGCGTTAATCAATTAACTATAAACGATTGGGAAAATGGACATAAATTCGCTCAACCTTTAAACTTGGTTTCTTTGGCGTCTTTATTAGGTGTAAAAGTTTATGAGTTATTTAAATAATCATATTAAACGCCGTTGGCGTATTTAATATAGAAGGAGTTAAAAGTGGCTAATTTAACAAATTCAGGAAGAAACGTATTAAGGAAATACATTCTGACCAAACAACTTATACCCATAAGAATATAATTTATATTTTATCAGTACAGCCCGTTTGCCTGTACGTTAACAGGTAAGTTTTAAATAAGGAAACGCAAATGAATACACTATTTTATCACATTAAAAAAGATCAAAAACATTATCTTAACGACACATTTGACGAAGGAACTTTTACCTATTATGAATTCAACGCTGATATTGGTATTACAGGTTACTTAAAAGGCTACAAAGCCTTTACTGATAGCGCGTATAAAACATTTAATTCTCATGCAGAGGCTTTAAGTTATGCAAGAAAGCGCGGCGGTGTAGACGTTTATAGCTATTAATAGGATGGTAGATAGAATGGAAGTAAGAGAGATAGTTAATAATTATTTAAAAGAAAACGGATTCGACGGTTTAGTCAATGATGAGTTAGAATGTTACTGCAATATAGAGGAAATGTATGAATGTGAATGTGTTTCGTATAATTGTAAGGTAGAATATTTGCACATACAGAAAGACAACTAACCATAAAGCAAAAAGATTTTATGTATGATTACTACATGAGTTACGGATATAAACAGGAGGCTAGAGAGCTATGGAATACCTAACAGTAGAACTTGACTGAACAGATGACAGGTGCGGCAATTGTAAATATCAAAACGCAACGAGACCTGTGCGCTGTGAAATATTCAGAAAGACTTTGCCTAAAATTGCTACAAATATGTATGTTGATGAATATAGCAGATTACAGGTTTGTATCGAGGCTTGTAAAAAGCATAAAGACAAGGTAGGATAGGGTATGAAGTGTGATAATTGTCAAAATAAAATAAATACAGGCGATAGATTTTTTACCGCTCCACCTATCAAATTCAATGGTGAAGATGCCCCTGCGTTATTATTAGCGGGACTTGATTATAAACAAGGTTTAACCAAATTGCTTTGCGAAAAATGCGCAAAAGACCAAGGTGAAACTCCAAATGCTAAACTTGGCATATTAAAAGAAAAACATGAAAACTTTGGAAGGTATGAAGTAGAAAAAATTGTTTAGCTTGTAAATATTGTTTAATCTCTAGGGCTATATACAATTAGTCCCATGACCATATATGATGTATTAAACAAATACGCAGAAAAAACAGGCAGGAACTTCAAAAACGCTGCCAAAAAGAAAGACTATGAGCAAGTTGTATAATTCCATGAGAGGTTATTTAGTACTTGATAGATAATAATATATCAGGTAGTATTATAAGCATGACTACAAATGAAGTAGCAGAGAAATTTGGTGTCGCAAGAAAAACCGTTACAATGTGGTGTAAAACGCAGCCTAATATAAAACGTAAAATAGGCACAAACGGTATAGCAGAATACGATCTAAGTAAAAAAGATATAGAACTATTCAAAAACAGAAAGTCAAAAGGCAGACCAAAAAAGATTGATAATGTAGAATAAAATATAGAACGTTCTATAATATACTACATAACCGTTAAGTAGAAACCAAAAAAATCATGAAAAAAAGTAAAAATATTTTTCTAAAACTCTTGACATTATATACAGAACGTTCTATATTATAAATATAAGCGATACAGAGAGTATCGAATATTTATGGAGGCAAGACAATGGAATACGGCAAGAACATGAGAGAAGTAGTGAGCGCTTACATGGCTCTCAGGACAACTGTAGAAAACAGAGTCAACGAAGAAGTGAAAGCTAACAGGATAAATCCTGAAAGCGCAAAAGGCGTAGTAACCAGCTTGATGAAAGAGCTTGTAGCTCAATCTTTCGGAAAAAAATAAGGAGGCAGGAAATGAACTACAAAATAGGTCAAGTGATTAAATGCGGTAACGGCTATTGTGTAAAAATTGAAGGTTTTGGAGAAAACGCAAAAAACGAAAAAACTGTTAAATACAGTATCTATGCAAACGAATCTGAAATGAGTAAAACAGCTAATCAGGCTGTACTCCGCAACAGAGAAGAAACTGTAAATAGACTGGATACCGAAATAAAGGCATATAAGAAAAAAGGAACCAGAAATATCAATATGTGGTTATTGCAGCAATGCGCATCAGCTCTAGCCGATATTGAAGCTGATAAAAAATCAGGCGGTAAAAACAAAGCTGTCATCAATCGTAATATTGGAAATATCGGTCTAGGTTTTTCAGGCAGAAAATTTGTAATGAACGGATACAAGCCTGTTAAAAAAACAAAAACTAAAAAGGTGTTTGTAAACCTTACAAGCTCGGCGGTTATGGCGCAAATCGAAGCGTCAAGAATTGCTATTCAAGGTTAAGTAAAAGAGGCAATGAATGAAAATCGAAAACAAGATACTTTTTAATCTCTGCCAGTCAATAAAGACCAGATATTTTAGCCGCATAGTAATTGAAGGTTATTTAGGCGGTGTTACAGTTTACGCAACGGATGGAGTTGTAGCATATAGGCAAAAAATAGAAGGCGATAATAAAAAAGAATTTACTCTATTCTTCGACAAATGGACTGAAAATAAAGGTGTGGTAGATACTGACAACCTTGAAAGCCAAGACTTAAATAATGATTTTCTTATAAAAATGAAAAAATATTTTAATCAGGAAACCTTTAATGAACTTTCTGTAAATTATAAAGACTGGAAACAAGCCGTAAAAGGCGTTGACGCAATCAATAAAGGCGAAAGATTGCACGACCTTGTTATTTCTTTACATAACGGCGATCTTGATCTTGCAAGCTGGAATTATTCAGGCTCTGTTTCATGGCAGATAGAAGGTATTTATAAAGGCAACGGAGCGGTATGTATAAATAAAAAATATCTTGATCTGATTAAATCGAATTTTAAAATAGGATATTGCAAAATTGACAAAAGAATAGTATTATATATTAAAGGCGATATTGATATAGTAGTAATGCCGAAAGAAATTGACAGCAAAATGTTTTATGAAGTTTTAGGCTATGAGTATACGCCTGTTAAAACAGAAACGGTCAAGAAAATTAGGAAGGTAATGATGCCTAGAGTAAAGAAATTTGACGGCTGGACATGGAATGAGAAAAAATTATCATGGACAAAAGTCTGTAATTGGTAGGAGTATATGATTTATTTATCTAATTTTAGAGAAGCAGGATACGATCCTAGAGCTATTTCAATAGCCGCTTTAACTCCAAAATGGTATAAAGGAGCTGTTAGAAAAGATTTAGCTCCTAAACTCTCTACGCTGACTAGGTTTAAAAATGGTGAAATAACAATGGCTGAATATGCGTTTGAATATACGGATAAGATTTATAGCCACGATCTTGAAAAATTAGCGGAAGAATTAGACAACCATGTTCTAATATGTTACTGCTCTAAAAACGAATTCTGTCATAGGTATTTATTAGGAATGTATTTACATAAGGAGATTGGAATTGAAGTAGAGGAGATAGGTGGTTTTGGTAATATATTTACAAAGCCGTTTTATGAAGTCACTTTACCAGTAGATTATCCTACGTGCCGCGAGGAGTTAGACGCAAATGGACTTAACGACTGGAATATAACAAGTTTAGTAGGACACTGGAAAGAATTAAAGAAAATAGGAAAAACACACCTTTTCCTTGATGAATATAAAGGAACTGCTTGACTATTAGTAAAATTGTATATATCAACTAAGTAAATACTAACGAATTGCAAAGGATACAATAAATGGCATATTCTTACCGTAAAGATAACATATTAACGGAGGAATTTATGCCTGACAAATATTACCAGCGAATAGCAAAAGAAGATCATTGTTCATATATATTTGATTTTGCAAAAAAGAAGTGGCAAAAAATATGCGATGTAGACGTAAGGGATGTTCCTTTATCTGTAAGAGATTCTGTCAATGAAGATATTGAAAAAGAACAATTAGAATTAGAGCTATTAAAAAGCATTAAGGTATAGACTAACGAATTGTAAAACACTGGTTTTGAGGAGGATAAAAACATGAAAATAAAGAAAAATACAGTTATGCACCTTGCTATGATTGTTACGAAGGTTCAAGAGTTGCTGGATGAAAATGGGGCGTACATCAGAGACACAAAAGTAGTCATAGAAAAGAACGAGAACGGTAAGCTGCAAACCCAGATTACGGTCGCATTAAAATCAGACTAACCCCAAAGGGTTTTTGCTTCTTGGACACTGCTGCTCGTTTCTTTTGGCGGATTAGGATTATTTATTGTACCGCCGCGCCTTAAAAATAAGTCTATTTTATCTGAAAGTGTTAGATAATCTAGAAATGTTGCGTCTTGTTCTAAATCGCTTCCTTTTGGAATTGAACCTAATAATAAAGCGGCTGTTTGTAATGCTATAAATCTGTGTTGGTATGTATCTGTCATTGTTTTACTCCTATCCCGATTATCGGCATATCGTAAATACATACTAAGGTTATATTCCCGAATTGCGAATGGAATTTATCTACACTATATTTCAATTATCTTAATATGTAGGAGTGCTCTATGAAAAAGAAAGTTGTTTTGAGGCAGCCAAGAGTACATGAAGCGGCACAAATGTCTAACGGACATACACGCTCAGTGTGGTCAGGCTGGACTCCGAGCGGCGGGGGTTAATCGGTTTTGGCAGAAATGGAAGCCGTAAGGCTGGCTCTGCAAAAAGTGGAGTCAGCTTTTTACACCTCAAACAAATGTATATTATTCTATTCAGGCGGTAAAGATTCAGTAGCTTGTTTACACCTCATAGAAAAATATTATGATAAAAATAATATAAATCTAGTATTTATGCCTTACATTGATGGTTTAAAAGAAACCGAGCTTGTAATAGAGATGGCAAAAAAGCGCGGTTATAGTGGAATACATCAATATCAACATTGGGGATATTTTAAGGATAAAGCGCATGGAGTATATTGTTTACCACAAGGCAAAGAAAAGAAATTAAGCGACATTTACAAAGAAGTCCGAGAAGATTTGGGCAATCTCCCCATATTTTATGGAGCGAAAAAATCAGACGGTATGTGGAGGCGATTAGTAACTTCTAACGCCAAATGGATGGTAAATGTTCACGCTCCTATTTATACTTGGTCAAAACACGATGTGTTGCTTTATTTAAGACACAATAACCTCGAATACCTAAAACAGGAAGGTGACAGAATTTCAGGCGTTGATCTTTCTGAGAAATACCTGTTATGGGCTTATGAAAACCAGCCTCAAAGTTACGAAGCTATAAAACAGGAATTTCCGTTTATTGATGTTGTTATAAAAAGACAGGAAGTAAGAAATGAGTAAATACGAAGGTTACACAATGGCTACGATTAAACGCAGCCAAATTCAAAACGCAAGCTACAACCCTAGAAAAATAAGCAAGAAAAACAGAGATAATCTCCGTAAGGGATTAGAAGCGCATAAATTAGTAGTGCCTTTAACGTGGAACATTAGAACAGGGAATTTAGTCTCAGGGCATCAAAGAATTAAACAGCTAGATGAAATGGAACAAACAAAAGACTACGAATTAACAGTAGCCCAGATAGATGTTGACGAAAAACAAGAGAAAGAAATAAACATTTTATTAAACAATCAAAGCGCGATGGGAGAATTCGACATCGACTTGTTAAGCGGTCTCATTGAAGAAATAGACTACGATCTGGCAGGTTTTGACGACAAGTCTATAGATACTCTGTTAGGCGGTTTCGATCCCGAAATGTTAAACGATGACGATCTTCAAAAGAGAGCAGATGACTACGATGAAGGTATAGCGCATAGAAAACGTATGCAGAAAGCGAGCCAAAAGACAAATAATGTAGACTATTATTCATGTTTAGTTTTCAAAGACGAATCAAACAGACAGGAATTTTTCGCTCTATTGGGAATTAAAGACGAAATGTATATTGACGGTAATAAAGTCATTGAAACGATAAGAGAGAAGTTTACAAGAAAAAATATTGAATAAAAATTATTAATCTGTTGACATAATCTTGAAAATAATATATACTAAAATCATAGAGTGATTAAATACTCTAAATCTTATTAAGGAGGTTATGCAATGGATTCAGAAAAAAAATCATCCGGCAAAATACCGGATGACCTTTTCTGGAAAGCGTTGGCGATTGTCGGTGTTGGAGCCAGTATCGCCAGTTTAATCCTGACCTTGCTTAAATAGCGAGTAGAGCCGCCAGTCTCAAAATACTGGCACTCTTTTATAAGAGTAATACTTTTATTACGGGAGGTCAAGGATATGACTGAAAAAACCAAGAAATTTATTGTTATTTGTTCGGCGATATCGGGATTATGCGCTGTTATTGTAATTCTAATTAATTTTTTATGAACAAAAAAACATGGGGCGGTCAGCGCAATGGCGCTGGTCGTCCTAAACTTGAAGAAAAGCGCAAACAGAGGGCTTTAAAATTCTTCGATAAAGAATGGGAACTTATAAAAAAGAAAGCAGCTGAAAAGAATATGCCTCCAAGAGAATATCTGTATTGGTTGGTAGAAAGAGATAAACGATAACACGTACTTAGTAAATATAGACGTATTGTTTTTTATTTTTAATAAATTAAAATATATTTATGGCAGGCGGTAGACCGACTAAATATAACAAGAAATATTGTCAAATTGTACTTGATATGATGAAACAAGGCAAAAGCGTTATTGCCTGTTGCTCAAAGTTAAATATACATAGGGATACATTTTATGAATGGGTTAAAGAACATCCTGAGTTCTCCGACACATATAAGTTAGGTATGGCGCACGCAGAAACGGTATGGGAAGGTATTGGAGAAAAGGGCGTTTTAGGGATGGAAGTAAAAAGAGCAGACGGAGCAACTGGTAGAGTTCATCCCGGAATGTACGCTTTCTTTATGAAAAACCGATTTAAATGGACAGACCGAGTAGAGCAAACAATAAGCGGCGATTTTAATACAACGGTTGATGATATAAGCAGCCTAACACCCGAAGAACGCAAAAAAAGAATTGCTGATTTAATGAATAAAGCAAATGTATAATCCTGATTTATTAAATGAAAGTGAACAAAGAGAATTTCTCGAATTAACGAAGCAAGAACAGCTTGAAAAAGTATCTCCTAAAATGGAGAGATTCAGAGAACCTTATCGAATTAAAATCGCTCAGGGAGGCAGGGGCGCAGGCGCAAAGTCATGGTCTGCCGCTTCCTTGCTTATCCAAAAAGCGCAATGGAATCCTTTAAGAATTTGCTGTTTCAGGGAAATTCAAAAATCGTTAGAAGAATCATCATACCGTTTAGTAACCGACACTATCAGCCGTTTACGTTATCCGAACTGGAAAATAACAAGGGAGTACATAGATTCACCCAGCGGATCGCATATCATATTCAGAGGTCTAGCCGACATGAGAGCAGCGGATCAAATGAAGTCACTAGAAGGTTACGACATTTTCTGGTTAGAAGAAGCGAGCGCGATCTCTAAAGAATCATTGACCGTACTTTTGCCGACACTCAGAAAGCCCGGATCGGAGTTATGGGCAACGCTAAACAGGGAAGCCGAGAAAGACCCTATCATAGCCGAGTATTGGGATTCAGACAGAACCGATGTTTTAAGAATAGAACTGGAGCAAGGCAAGATAGATAATCCGTGGTTTCCTGATGTTTTGCAGACAGAAATGGAAGCGGCTTACAAGAACAATCCCGATGAAGCTCTCCATGTATGGGGAGGGCAACCGAGAGCGCAGGGCGATAATGCCGTGCTTTCAAGAGTAGCGATTAGACAGGCAATGGAGCGAAAAGCTGAAGAGACAGAGCCTGACTGCATAGGAATTGACGTAGCTAGGTTCGGAAATGACAAAACAGAAATGTTCCGCCGTAAAGGCGCAAAAGTAATAGCGCGTAAATCCTGCGCGAAAAAAGACACCGTTTATGTTGCCAATGAAGCGTGGGAATTGTCAGACAGTAATCCTGACGTTACTTTTCTTGTTGACGACACGGGGGTTGGCGGCGGTGTAACTGATAACCTGAGAAGATTGGGTGCAAGAAATGTAATCCCTGTAAACTTTAACGGATCGCCTAAAAATAAAACTAAGTACAGTACCGTAGCCGATGAAATGTGGTTTGAATTTCCCGTAGATGAAATTGAAATCCCTGACGATCCGCAACTCATGGAAGAATTATCAGGCAGGAAGTATAACTATGATAAAATCGGGCGCAGGAAAATTGAGCCGAAAGATGATTTTAGGAAAAGGTACAACAGATCGCCTGATAAAGCGGATGCCCTTCTTCTCTGTTTTTATACTGGTTATCATAGGAGTTCATCATCGAGCGTGGGCGAGGCGGTCACGAAGTGGGGCTAGGTCTTTTTCTTGTCTTTGGGCGGTCTGCCTGCGCTAGGTGTATTAATTATATCTTTATACGCTTCTATGGAATACTGAGCTTCATAACTTATAGGCTTATGTCCGCGCCTTAAAAGGCGCATTTCTACTGTTTTTCTAGGTATCTTTTTACCGTATAGTTTACTGAGTTTTTCTACCATTTCTGAGATAGTCATTCCCTTCATTCCTTTAATTATCGGATAAATTCTTGAATATTTGTAGATATTTTTCTACATTTTCTATTGACATATTGTAGGGTTATATCTACAATAAAACAATATGAGATATACACAAATGGAAATTATGGACTTATTAAGTGTGTCTTGTGGTACTGTCCGTCGCTGGTCAAAAAAACTTGGTGTAGGAGAAAAAAATGGTATATATGTATATTATACAGAAAATGAATACAATCTATTAAAAAAACATATACATAATAATATAGCTGTATTATCTAACAATGGCGTTATGGCAACTGTAAATTTAGCAGGTCGTTGCGTAATTATAGACAGTAATGATTTGAATAAAATTACTGATAAAAAGTGGGGATATATAGGCAAAAAAGGGTTTGGAACATATATAAAATGTGAAAATGGTTATAAATATACATATTTGCATAGGTTGTTACTAGGTGAACCAGATGGATTATGTGTTGACCATATAAACGGAAATAAACTCGATAACAGGAAATCCAATTTAATAATTCGCAGTCGTACCAATAATAGAAATAATAGTACAGGATTTATGGGTGTATTTTGTTATACAGGAAAAAAGAAAAAAAGGTATAGAGCTTATATATATAACGATAATAAGCGTATTTGGTTAGGAACATACAACACCCCAGAAGAAGCCCACGCCGCCTACTGTAAAGCCGCCATGAGGCTGGTTGCTGAAAAATATTTGGAGGTAAGAAAATGAATGGTTCAACGACAGATGAAGAAAGAAAAGCAAAAGAGGAAAAACTTAAAAAGCAAATGGAAGAATTTGAGACTCTTTGCAAGCCACTTAATGATTGGCTACAGAATAACTATCATCCACACACAATGATCATTATTCAAAATAACAGAGCAGAAATTGTTGAAACAATAACAGGCGTACCATTCAAGGTATTAGATTAGGAGAAAGTAATGAAACCAGAAATTGAAACAATAAAAACACCAACAGGGCATATCTGTATCATGCAAGGAGAAAAAGGCAGACCGCTTGAATTCTTGTCTTTAGGCGACTACGGGAAAGAAAAGAATATCAAAGCTGACTTTATGGGAATTAACCGCGAAATTAATGGTGTACCTCATGGCGAATTACTGCCGTTGGAAGATAAATGGGTGATAACTATATCGACACAATACGGTTGTTCTATGGGTTGTTCATTCTGCGATGTTCCATTAATAGGTAAGGGTGAAAACGCTACTTTTAATGATTTAATCAATCAAGTTAAAAACGCTCTTGATTTACACCCTGAAATTAAACAAGCCAAAAGAATAAACCTACATTACGCAAGAATGGGTGAGCCGACTTTCAATCACGATGTTATTAAATCGGCTTACTATTTAAAAGGATTTTTTGACAAACTAGGCTGGGGTTTCCATCCTGTTGTTTCTACTATAATTCCACAAAAAAATATGGCAATGATTGACGGTTATAATCTATCTACTTTTATTGGTGATTGGATAAATTTAAAAAATAATTTTAATGGAGAGGCAGGGTTACAAATAAGTGTAAATACAACAGATGATGATATACGCAGAAAAACTATGCCTAATGCTTTTTGTCTTGCCACTATTGCTACAGAATTTAATTATCGCCTAAAAGACAATGGATTAAAAGGTCGTAAAATTGCTCTTAATTTCGCACTAACTGACGCGACTGTTGACGCAAAAGAATTAAGACTTTATTTCGATCCGCAATATTTCATGTGCAAAATTACACCCATGCACAATACAAAAGCTGTTATTAAAAACGGAATGATTACTGACGGCGGTTATGATTTTTATTATCCGTATAAAAAAGTAGAGGAAGATTTAAAAGCAGAGGGATTTGATGTTTTAGTTTTCATTCCTTCAAAAGAGGAAGATGAAAGCAGAATAACCTGCGGAAACGCGATATTAGCAGATAGAGTTTAGCTATCTAGGTGAATAGAAACGGAGGGAGAGAATGATAAACAAAACTAAACTTGAAACTATCAATGAATTTGTTAAAACAATCGAAAACATTGACAGCATATTTACTTTTGGGAACAGAGAATTTTATATCTTGCATTACAACAGTGGCAACACGTCAGATATATCGGCAGAGATTATCGACAACGCTCTTTCAGCGTATAAAGAAACCTTAACATCGAAACTAAAACAATTGGGGTATGAAGAAAATTATGTGGAAGTAACGGCTAGAGGTTAATCCGCTTAGGCGTGTAAATAAAACGGAGGGTATATGAAAACTTGGTTTGATAAAAAACCTAAAAAAGTAAAATGCGGTGCTTTCGGCAATCAAAACAGTAAAGGAAGTTATATGAAACCACATGAATACTTCGTAATAGTTGACGGCAAAAAACAACAAGCAAGTACAGGCATTAGTTTCTGGAAAATACCTGGCTGGCGTGAAAAATGAAAATAGAACCCAAATCCTGCACTTGCACTATCACCCTGCCAACATCTGAGTATAACAAGATGGTCGAGTACATAAAGAAACTTGAAGACGCTGTTGGTAAGAGTTGTGGTAACTGCGTAGGGTGTGAATATGACGATGGAACATATACACGAAGATCGTTAAGTAAAGATCGTGTTAAATGTGATAGCTGGATATGGAATGAAGGTAGTGAGTGAATAACCGTTGATACCAACTAAGTACAAACAAACGAATTGATATTATTTATTAAGTAGATACAATCTAGTTAATAAATTTAGCGGAGGGGAAAAATGGAAGGATTAAGCCCGAGACAACAGGAAGTGTATGACTACATTTGGGATTACAACGAGAAAAAGGGAATGTGTCCAAGTATAGAAGATATAGCCAACGGGCTAGATTTGGCGAGTACAACGATTGCTACTTATGTTGACGCATTGATTAAAAAAGGTGTTGTTACAAACGAATACGGTACTCCCAGATCGTTACAAGCGGTTGTATTGAAAGAGGCGGTATGAGAAAAATAATCATTGCTATAATCAATTTCTTCAAAAATATTTTAAATCGTAACCCAAAGACAGAGATTGAGCCTGAAATTGTCATACCTATAAAATCTGTTGATCCTGATAAACCAATAAAAAAGAAAAAGCCTAAACGCCGTTACTACCAATTAGAAAAGAAAGAGCGGATTAAAAGACGCTGGGAAGGAAAAATCAGGTTTGAAAATGAAAAGAGAGGTGTTGTATGAAAGACAAGTCAGAAATGAACCCAGAGGAAAAAGCAAAACGAGGTATGAGGATTGTAGATGATTGCATAATGGGCAAGTCTTTTGTCACGGAGCAGTTAAAAATAGCTAACAGGGAATTGAAAAAGATTGGTGCGGAAATTTGCCACATTGAAAATATTGATGGTGTTAAATTTCCGTCAGCCAATGTAACAATTAGTTTTTCTTATCAAGCCCTTGACGAATATATTGCTCAATTTCAGCAGCAAGAGCAAGGTAGCGATTTATGAGACCGCCTATTCTATCAGATTGGCTTATAACAGCTTCCTCTTCTTTGCCTCTCATTAATACAGCGATTTCAAGGGATTTAGCACGGATTTCTTGATCTGTCATTGTTTCACTCCTATTTCTATTATCGGTATGAAGTGAAACTGTAAAAAGTAAAAAATGAAATATAGGATAAATAGTATACAGATTTTTACCAAAAATTAAACGGAGGAATAATGAAAATTAAAATTAGTGAAATTAAAATCGGCAAAGGTCGGCGCCCAATCGATCTTGAATATGTAAAAGAGCTTGCAGGTAGTATTAAAGATGTAGGTTTGCTTAATGCTATTTCATTAACCGAAGATAAAACGCTTATAGCTGGTCAACACAGGATAGAAGCGCATAAACTTTTAGGATTGACAGAAATTGATTATACTATTTCAAACCTTACTGGTAAAAAAGCAAGATTAGCAGAAATTGACGAAAATCTTATTAGAAATGAAGTTGCTTTTTACGATAGAGGCGATCTACTTTTAGAGCGTAAGGCAATATACGAAAGTCTACACCCTGAAACAAAAAAAGGCGGTGATAGAGGAAACCAGCATACGGGAGGCAAAACGACAGAATGTCGTTCTGCCACATTTACAAATGATACAGCAAACAAAACAGGTGTATCTAAGAGAACTATTGAACGCGAAATGGAACTTGCAAAAAAACTTACTCCCGAAGCAAAAGAAGCGATTCGCAAACTTGATAAGGACGAAGAAAAAGACGTTACAAAAAAAGACGCTTTCAAGCTTGCGAGCGCGTCACCTGAGAGACAAAAAATAGCGGCCGAATTTATTGAAAAAGGTGAGGCAAAAGATATTGACGAAGCATTAGAAGACGCATTTATTTATGATAATTCTAAGACAAGAAGAAGGATAGCGGAATATAAAAAAACGGGCGTTAAACCAAAAGATTGGATTGATGGCTCTGATGATGAAATCCTTGCTAAATCTTATGAAAAAGACGCAAGACTAGCCGCAGGTAAACAAGGCAACGACAAAAAAGCCAAGTCAACCATAAACGCTGACAAAGACCCTGTTATAGAAACTACTCTTGGCTGCTTAAAGTTGATGATTAAAACCAGAGGAAAGGACTACATGATCGCTGTTTGTAAGTCGTTAAAGACAGAGCTGAGTAAATTGATCTCATGGGCTGAGAAACAATAGGAGGACGATTACTGAAATGGGGTATGAGTTAAAGGAGTAGTAAAATGAGAGAAGTAATACTGTATTCAGCGAAATGGTGCGGGGCGTGTCAATCAATGCGTCAATGGTTTCTCAATGATATTAAACTTAATGGAGTAACTTTCAAGTACATAGACATCGAGGAAGAACCTAATGATAGCATATGTTCCTTACCAACTATTATGTTTAAAGAAAACAGCATTGAAGTAGACAGGCACAACGGAGCTATTCACATGATTGATCTGGTAAAAAGGATTAGATCAATATTTCCAGATTTAAACTGAGATAACCATGCTAAAACTACTCCGTTTTCTAATTACAGGCTCATGGCATGAGCATAAATGGGAGATTGTCAAAGAATTTGTAACAAAGATTTACAGTTGGAATTGTGATGATAAGCCAAATAAAATTCAACATCTATATATCCAAAAATGCGAAGGTTGCGGAAAGTTACAAGAGTTTACCTTTACGCAAGGATGCGAATAAAATATTTTGCGTTGCAAAATTAAATAAAATTATAGGAGTAAAATTATGGAAAAAAACAAACTGATTAAAACTGGAATAATCGCATTAGTAGCTATCGTATTGGTTTTAATTCTCAATCCGTTAAGTTGTATAGGAGCAACTCAAAGGGGTGTCATTAAGACTTTTGGAAAAGTTGACGATTCAAGAACATTGGAGCCGGGTATTCAAGTTAAAGCTCCTTTTATTCAGTCAATTAAAAGATATGACCTTACACCGAAAACAATAAAAGTTGGAATATCTGTCGGTGATGATGGCGCAGTATCTCTAGACAAACAAACAATCGGGGTAAAAGGAACTGTAAATTGGCGGTATGATGAAACGCAAATAATACGAATAGCCATGTCGTATAGTTCAGATACAGTCCTTGCGGATAATGTTAGTGATATAATAGTAACCGCTATTAAAAATATAATCGGTCAATATAACATAGACACGATTGTAAGAGATCAAGACGGGTTAGCGGAAAAAGCAAGGCAGTTATCAATTCAACGATTAGAGAGTGCAAAAATACCAGTAATAATAACGGCATTAAATTTAAATAATTGGGATTGGTCTGCTGACTACGATAAAATGATAAAAGAAACGGTTGCAATGCAACAGGCGGCATTAAGAGCTGAAGCGGAATTGAGAATGGTTGAACAAACATCTCAAAAACAACGCATAGAAGCTGAAGCCGCTGCGCTTGCTATGGCTGCTACTGCCGAAGGCAGGAAAAAAGCTGCGGAACTTGACGCAGACGCAAAAAGAGCTGAAGGGCAAGGTATAGCTGATTATAACAGATTGATTGCTCAGAACATGGCGATTGAATTGGAATTCAGACGATTAGAAATACAACTTGAAAGGGCTAAACGTTGGAACGGTGTTGAAATAGCGACATACCTTCCGTTAAATCCTGCTGGCGGTATTGTTACATTGCCAAGTCCGGCAAGATGATCTCAGTTGGATATTTTAAAGGGAACGCCGAGTAAGTGAAAAAACGAACTGATTGGAAAAAAGTAGCATTAAGCGCAGAGAAAAAATTACGTGAGATACACGGCGTTCTAGCCTCATTAAGATACGATCAAAAACAAGATGGATATGAAGTAACCGACCATCATAGACTTTTAATGATGACAATACCGATTAACGACATAAAGTATATCGCAGATAATATTAAAGCAGGGAGAGAACAATGAGCAATCCTTCCGATTACGGTTTTCCCTGCGGCGATCAACTATCAGCATGGCATGATGTTACTCAGAAACTTGAAGGTCAGGAACAATATCTGTTTGACGAATTACAACATAGGCTTAAAGAGCGAGGTTTATGCACTAATCAAATTAAAGTTTGGGCGTTAGTGGAAGCAAAGGAAAGTTTAAAAAAAGAAAGCGACATTTTATATTAAGGAGGCAGAGATTGAAAACAAAAATTAAATATATTATTTCAATAACTATTTTTGCTTTTTCTATCATTACCGTCGCTTACCTGAGATTTACCAATATTGACATGACTGAATCAAGGCTGTTAATAGCTTATTGGTGGCAATGGTTAGCGTTATCAGGGATTATAATTATTGGAGCTTTGATACTTAGGACAATTAAAGATGAATAGGAGAATATGTTATGGAATACCTAACAGTAGAACTTGACTGCACAGATGACAGGTGCGGGAAGTGCAGGTTTATTGATTTTGGCACTTGTCTAATTAGTAGAAAGATAATGCAGTCTGTTTATAGTAACGGAGTATGGGGAAAAGATTATTATCGAAATGCTGAGTGTATCGAGGCTTGCAAAAAGCATAAAAACAATATAGGATAGGGATATGGAGAAACAAATGACATATGAATATTTAAACGAACTCATGTTTGGTGAAAAACAATTAACACTAAGCGTTAAGAAATTAACAATAGAGCAAGACAAACAGATGTTGCAAAAACTAGAAAAAAGCAAAGAAACACCAACTGTTATTGCTATGAAAGATACCATTAATAACCACCCAGATTTTGAGGCAAATGATCGTACATGGTGTGAATATAAATTAAAAGTATGCGAATTAATGAATCAAATTTTATCTGATGTAATAAAAGAACGATCTAACTCCTAACTCGTAAATATAGAAAATTTACCCATACCGTTAGCATAAACTTAGTAAATATTTCCGAATTGTCCCACCTTTAATTCAGGCGCATAATTTCTCCATGCCTGTAAACAATCAATCAAACGAATACAAAGACAATTATCTTAATTGGCAAACTGTCAGAGACGCAGTTGACGGTCAGTTTAGGATTAAAGCCGCGAGAGAAACGTATCTCGCAAAAAGTTCAGGTATGTCTGAAATTGACTACAAAAACTTTTTAAAAAGAGCGACTTTTTTTGGCGGAACTTCAAGAACAGCGGAAATTCTGCATGGGCATATTTTTGCTAAAGACACAAATCAATCGGGCGAAGATCAAATATCAGATGCCGCTAAAGAATGGTTAAAAAATATAGACAGAGCCGGAACCTCATTAAAAGAATATATGTCCGCTACTACATGGGATTCAATGAAAACTGGTTACGGCGGCGATCTTGTTGATTATGTTCAGATAGAACCCGGAACATCTCTGGCTGATGGTCAGGGCAGGGCTTATTTAAAATGGTACGCAGCAGAATCTATTTATAACTTAGAACAAACCGTTATTAACGGCAGTAGAAAAACATCTTTAGTTATACTCAGGGAAGATATTAAACAAAAAAACCCAAAAGACAGATTTGACACCATTACAACAGAGGCGTATCGTGTACTTTCATTAGATGAGCAAGGTTATTATATACAGGAAGTGTTTAGAAAAGCGGAGGAAGGAGAGGCTAGTCAAAACGGTTTTATTCCAATCGAAACAATAGAACCCAGAATGAACGGAGAAAGATTAAACTTCATTCCATTCTATACCCGACCCGGAGAAAATCCTGAAAAATCAATGTTACTCGATCTTGCAAACGAGAATATAAACCACTATCAATTAAACGCTGAATATAGAAACGGATTATATTTTACCAGCGTTCCAACCCCTATAGTTGAAAACATGAAAAAACCATACAAAGAGGAAGAATTAAAATGGGATGAAGAGTATGAAGAAAAATATACCGATGAAAATGGAGAACAAAAAACAAGAAAAAAAACAAGAGTAAGGTCGAAAATAGTTGAAAAAGAAATAGAAGTAAAAACAGGCGGTTCTAATTTTCTATTCTTCCATTCGGAAGACAAAGACGGCAATACTACTGGCGTTCATGTTAAATTTCTTGAATTCACAGGCGCGGGATTGAGCGAATGTGCTAACGCTATAAATGACAGTATGAGTAAAATGAAAATGCTAGGCGTTAAAACATTAGGTACGGAAAAAAGAGGAGTGGAATCTACAGAAACAACACTAATACAACAATCTGCTGAATTAAGCGTATTAGGCGCGTTTGTTAGAAGCACAAACAATAAAATAACTCCCGCAGTCAGGTTAATGTTAAAATGGAACGGCATACCCGAAGAAGAAGCTGACAAATGGTCTAGCGAGCTTCCGACAAGGTTTAATCGAAACGCTATATCAGCTCAAATACTGTCTATCATGCACACGGCAAGGCAGTCAAACGAACTGCCTAGAAAATCATGGTTTGAATTCCTTAAAGAGTATGGTGATGATAACGACAGCATGATAGTAAAAAACATGGACTATGAGCAATTTGTAGAGATGCTCACGTCAGATGACAATGTTTTAAGTCATGGTGTTAGCGGGGATTAAGAACGGAGGTTGATATGAAATGTGTAAACTGTAAAAGAGAAATTCTCGCAGGCGATATTTATTACAACAGGAACAGCGATCCAAATAAAGGTAAAAAATATTGTGAATATTGCGATTTTGGCGGTAAGGGTAAAGTAAGAGTAATAGAGCCTAGAAAAGCATATAGGGAGGAGAAATAATGAATAAACCAAAAGAATTAAATATTTGCGGCATTCCATTTAATCTTACATATTGCGATAATTTAGCTGATGTTGATCTGCATAAAAGAGAAACATTATATGGACAGATTGATTTAACTACACAGAGTATAAGAATTTATGATGATAATTGTAATATAGAATTTATATGGAAAGTTATTATCCATGAAGTATTGCACGCTATTGGTGATATATCTAGTTTGGATATGTTAGATATAGAGGGCGATAAAGGCAAACACACTCATAATGAACTTAATAATCTAGCGGCTGCGTTGACTGATTTTCTTTTCAGAAATAATTTAATTAAGATTGAAAAAGAATAGTTACTATCAATTTATTGAGGCTGTATAATGGCTAAACAGGTTTATGACAAAGTAGTAAAGCCTAGAGCTTCTCAGTTAAAAGATATTTATTTAAGACACGGAATAAACCTGACCCGTTATTCCAATCATCAAGCAAGAAAATTATTAAACATTCTCGATCAATCAAACATTCAAATTAAAGACATAATCAGCAGGGCTAAATCAGTTGAAACAAAAGAGAAGTATCACAGAATCGAGAGAGAAATAAAAAGGATAACAGATGATCTTACAGAGGAATTGAACGGTCAATTAAAACTTGACTTTACAAACTTGGCTGAGGAAGAAACGCTGTTTGTTAAGAGCGCAATGAGGCGGGTGGGAGTGACGGCTGACTTTGAACTTCCCGCGCCTGCTAGGATTTGGTCGGCGGCGAGTTTTGGTACATACGGCGGATCGAGTAGTAAAGAAACTTACCAGAGTTATCTTGACGGGTTCGGTCAAAACACTTTCAAGGTTTGGGATAACGCAGTCCGCAGCGGTTATTTAATAGGGCAAACGGCGCAGCAGATAAATCGCGCTGTGTTAGGCTCAATGCAGAATTTAGAAGTCGGTCAAATGCAAGCGTTAAGAAAGTCGCTTGAAACAAACACCATAACAATGGTTGCGCATTTATCGAGCGAGGCAAGGAGTGAAACATATAGGCGCAATTCAAGTTTGTTTAGCGGTTTTCGTTACATTGGAACTTTGGATAGCCGTACCTGTCTTGAATGTTCAGTCCTAGATCATAAGGTTTTCGAGAAAGAAGAACCGGCTACTCCCCAACACAACCGCTGCCGCTGTCAATGGCTTCCCGAAATAAAAGGCATGGAAGGCTTTGATGATGACGATGAACGCGCCTCAGTTGACGGTCCAGTTTCAGCTAATACCACTTATGAAGATTGGCTTGCAAAACAACCAGAGGATGTACAGCGAGATATTCTAGGCGCGACACGATTTGAACTTTACAAACAGGGTATGACGATAACTTCATTTGTAGCGGATGGACAGAAACTAAACTTGCAAGAGTTGGCAGAGAAGGAAGGTATTGAATTACCAATAAATAAAGGTTGGAGCGATACTACTAATAACGCAAATATAATAAATGAGGCTCAAGTAAACAATCTTGCTATGTATCAGGAATTAAATAGACTTCGTGTATTAGGAAAAGAAACAGGCAATGAAAGATTATCTATTATGAATTATGACGGCGAAAGTTTAGGCTCATGGCAAGGCGGTAAAGATGCAGTTACAATAACAAGAGCAATCGAAAACAAACTTTTAAAAGCTGATGATAATACACTCACTATACTTCATAACCACCCTAAATCTAGCAGTTTTTCCATTGAAGATTTAGATATAATGTCCAGTTATAAATCTATAAGAGATATGAGGGTAATTGGTCATAATGGCAGGGTTTTTACAATGAATATTGGTACAGGACAAAGACCGACACTAAGAGAGCTTGAAGATTTTAAGGACTTTATATATAATACAGCTAGAACAAACGTAGGCAATAGTCATATGCCAAATAGCATATTTTACGGCAATTATTACAGTGAGAGAAACAGGCTTATTGCCGAACATTTCGGCTGGTCGTATAAAGAGGAGGCTCCGCGTGGAAGAAAACGATGATGAAGTATTATATATCATTCACGATGACGAACCAGATCCGCTTTCAATGACCGAAGAAGACTATTTTAAAGCAAATGAAGAATATCTCGCTAAAGTAAGAGCAAATTCAGAAAGAAGACTAAAAAGGATAGCTAAACATAACTCTCAAAAACAAAACGTATAACCTCACAAACCAACTAAGTAAACATTCCCGAATTGCACATATCTCTAAATTAAAACAAAATTACTTATCCTAATTCAAAGAGAATACATATAATTATTTTGGTAGAAGTGCGTAAAGATATAACTGGCGCAAACAGAACCAGAGGGAGAGGTTAATAATGGCATACGAAAAAACAGTATGGAAATCACGGCAGGGAAAAAATCTTAATAGATTTACAAAATCTCAAATAACAGATGAAACAGTTAACTTATTAAATACACCTGAAGAAATAACAGAACCCGGAACTCCTATTACGCCTCAGAACATGAACAAAATCGAGCAGGGCATTTATGACGCGCACGAAGCAATCGCAACAGAAGCAGCGGCGAGGCAGGCGGCGGACAACCAATCAAATCAGGCTATTGAGAATATCAACAAAAAGATTCCCAATCAGGCAAGCGAAACAAACCAATTAGCGGATAAGAATTTTACTAATTCGTCAATCTCAAACATGGCGGCTAATTACGTAACTCCCAACACCGCAGGAGACGCGCAATTCGCAAACCTTGGCGCTCTAAGATCGGGTCCGTGGTATCACGGCGGAACGTCTTATGCGCCGTCTCAAAATGATTACGCCATATATTTGAACACGGATAATTCCGTGTGGAGAGCGGCTTTCAACGGGCAGTTGTGGTCTCCGACTTACAAGATTAATGACACCCCGTTTACGGCAGCGCAATTGGCGGCGCTTAACAGCCAGATAACCGCAGCACTTGTACAAAAGCTGTTAAACCCTGACAGCGAGCCAATACAGAACAGCGATAACCTTGTCAAATCAGGCGGCGTGTTCGCATGGTTCGGCGGATTGTTATCCGCATTAAAGACAACCGCAAAAACAGTTATCGGCGCAATCAATGAGCTGTTTGATAATAAAGCAAACACTGCAAGCCCGACATTTACAGGCACCCCCAGAGCGCCGACACCCGCAGCGTCCGTCAGCGACACGCAGATAGCAACAATGTCGGCAGTCCGTACGGCTGCTGAAAACGTCAACGCTTCTATAACGAATTCACTTTTAGGACAAATCCCTTCGCGTCCAAACTGGGTTTCAGATGTAGTCCCTAATTTAAACTTTCTGACAAAAGACGGGTTTTACTATCTGATCGCTATTGGCGGAGATCAAGGACTGCCTGATGAAGCAGAGGGTGCTTATCATTGGTTAATTGTTGGCGGCGGTTCGCTGAATGAAGCATATTCCTCGCAGATACTAATCACGCAGACAGGGCAGATGTTTGTAAGAGGGCATTCTCATATACAAGGATCGCCGTTTATAAAAGAGGACTGGAGAAGGCTGGATACTCCGGCAGGCCAAACGCCTGATAATCCTATTTTTACCGGAGAAGAGTTTAACTTCAATGATCTTACTGCTCCCGGCTATTACGCAGGGTACATTTCGCCAACCACGGAAAATAGACCGCCTGTTACCTTCATGGAGTATGGTATGACCGTTCGCGTTGTTGCCCGCGTGGCAACAGACGACTGGGTTATTCAGGATTTAATTACGACAAGCGCTCGAAGGTTCACGCGCTTTTTTGCCGGTTCTGGTTTTTATTCATGGGTGGAGGGATAATATGAAATGGTATCAAATCCTATGGGAACTTCCGCAGATGTTAGCAGGTTTAATCCTTGCTAAATTTGTTTGGAAAAACAAAAAGGTTAAGAACGTAGCTGCTAAAGAGATTAAATATCTGCATGGACTTGAAAAAATAACAGCAAAAAGGATTTACATAGTTGAAGATGACTATATGCCGGAACTTAGTTCGTTTAGCCTTGGGATTTATGTTTTTATAAAGCTCAGGAGTTTACATGATTTATTAACGATAAGACATGAATGTATCGGACATTCCAAACAAAGTAAAAAATATGGTTTGTTCTATCTGCTATCAGTCGCGCCGGTATCAGTGATTAGAAATATTTACGGCAGATACCATAAAATTGATTATTACGGAGCATGGCCAGAGAATGAGGCTGACAAATTAGGCGGCGTTGTTTGGGTCGGCGGGGAGAGGGTGATTAGTGGAATCCTTATTAAAGATGTATAAAGAAACTTTAATATGACAATAAATCTTTTAATTAAGAGATTATAAAACGCACCCTAGACGTGAACAACCACGCTGCCGTTTGCCTCCTTCGGCTTTCAGGGGTGCGTTTTATTTTTTTTTAATTATTTCTTTAGATATTGTTTAATTTATTATTTTTATTAACCTAAAATGTGTTTACACTAAGCATAAATTAAGAATTGTTTTTTAACTTATTGTTGCCAATTATAAATTATGGCATATGAAGAAATAATAGAGGCGCGAAAAAACTTGCATCGCGCCGCATTTTCCAATTGGTTGTTTAAAAAAAGATTAACAAAAAATGAGTATTACAGATTGATGAATAATGAAGCTGTAAAAAGAGGGTTGAACCCTCCATTTAAAATTCCGTAAACATTAACTAAGTTCAAACAAACGAATTGCGAAGAATTTATTTATATCTTAATTTTTTATTGTAGACAAGAATTTTTCATAGATCAGTAGATCAACGCAGTAGCGTATGTTAAAGGATTGTCTGCTTACATCTCAGTAGAGAAGTAAATTAAATTCAGAGGTATTAAACATGGCTATTGACAAGGAATTTTTAACGGCACAATTACAGGGCGTTGAAGGCGCGGATGAAAAGATCACGGCGATTATTGCGGAATATGAGAAAGAAAAACTTCCTATTCTCAAAAATCGTGATGACATCAAAGCAGAAAAAACGGCAATCGAAAAGAAATTTGCTGATTTAACAGCGAGTTTCGCCGAGCTTGAAACGGCAAAAAAAGAGCTTAACGACAAGCTGGAATCCGGTTTGCCTGATAAGGAAAAAAAGATTTTCCAAGACGAAATCGACAAGCTCACTATCAGGGTCAAGGCACTTGCGGATGAAAACACTAAAGCGAAAAGCGAGCATGAAAATGAGATCAAAAAGCTTTCCGATGAAAAAACGCGTTATATCATAGGCGAAGAGTTTTCAAAATTGATCAATGAAAATAAATCAATTTTCCCTGAATTGAGAAACGGGCTTGTAAAAAGATTCTTTGCCGAATACCCAATACACGACTTTGAGCCAAATGACAGCTTGGGTAAAACTGTATATGCCAACAAGGAAGGCAGAAAAATGAGCGATCTTTTGAATGACCTGCTTGGTACCGATGAAGGCAAACATTATGTAGAGAATAAAAACAACGGGGGTGGTTCTCCCGGATCAAGCGGAGTTTCCGCTAAAACAAACACAATGACCCGCGATAATTATGAAAAATTATCTCCACAAGAAAAAATGGACTTTACCAATAAAGGCGGATCGATAGCTTAGGAGAAAAATATGGCTAATAAATTAGACAAACTTATTCCTGTATTTAATAATTCAATGCAGGAAATTTCAAGGGAACTTATCGGAATTATTCCGGCTTGCAGAAGGGACATGAGAGCTGATCAAATAGCAAAAGGTCAGACTTTAAGAGTTCCTCTAACACCAGATGGTGAGAATGAAGATATTATTATCGGAAAGGCTCCCGATCTTGCGGGTGATGAATTCGGGAATATTGATGTACAGATGACCAAATTCCGAATTGGTAAACCTATTGTATGGAACGGTGAGGAAGAGCTTGCTATTGGCGATCTCCGCAGGCAGCTTTTCCAAGATCAGGTAACACAAAGAATGAGAAGGCTTGCTAACGAAATGGAGGAAGATGTTTGTCTCGAAGCTGCTATAGGAGCACAGGGCGGCGTTTATGGTACAGCAGGCACAACTCCGTTTGCTTCAAGCGACATGAAAGACTTTGCTCAAGTCATAAAGATCATGAATGACGGCGGTATGCCTCAGTTTGGAAGAAACATGGTATTAAATACATCATCAGCTTCAAACCTGAGAAATCACGGGGTGTTATTCAAAGTCAATGAGGCTGGCACTCAGGAACTTTTGAGGCAGGGCGTGTTAGGTCGTCTCTACGGATTTGATATTCGTGAATCTGGCGGCTTCAGAACGTTTGCTCCCACAGGATCAGGCTATGCTGTTAATGGCGATTTTGTGAAAGGCGATAAAAAAATCATGGTTGATACTGGTACTGGAGCGATAAAAAAAGGTAGTGTGGTGTCATTTGCTGGAAATACAACAAAGTACATCGTAACAGAAGATTTTGAAGGAACTGCGGGTTATTTGAATATTGCTCCCGGTCTTGTAGCTCCTGTAGCGACAGGTGTAGCAATGACGGTAAGTAATTCGTTCCTGCCTAACGTTGCGTTTACAAGTGACGCTGTACTGTTGGCGACAAGAACTCCGGCAATGCCCGAAGGCGGCGATAATGCTCAGGATGTTACCACGGTAACCGATCCTGTTTCAGGTCTTACCTTTCAAGTAGCCGCTTACGGCGGACACAGGCAGAGATGGATCGAAATCGGCGCGGTATGGGGAACTAAAACCGTAAATCCTCAACATTCTGTATTGCTTCTCGGATAGCAACTAACAAATTGGCTAGGCATTTTACCTAGCCAATTTGAATATTTAAGGAGATTAAATGACAACTATAAAAATGAAAAAGGGCGATCTGATTTGTAATATCAATGATTCGCCTGAAAGTATAAATCATGCTAAAATGATGGGATTTATACCTGTTGATAATGAGCCGGAAAATTTTATTGAAAAACCAGCAGAACAACCTATTGAAAAACCAATAGAAGCTGAAAAACCAGCAGAAATAAAACCCGAACCCAATGCCGAGCAACCTGATGGGAATGCAACGCAATCCCGAAGAGGCAGAAAGCCGAAATCAGAAGCGGAGGCAGAAAATGAGTAACGAAAAAGCAGAACAATTAAGGAACGAATTAATAGCTCTTTGCAAACCTCTTAATGAGTGGCTGCATAAGAATTATCATCCGCACACGAAAATTATCATTGAGACAAATAATGCGGAAATTGTCGAGGGGATTATGGGCGTTCCTTTTGAGGTGATTGATTAAAAGCCAAACTATTATAATCAAGGTATAAAGAATAATGTTAATAATTGAAGACGGTACTGGAACCCCCGATGCTAATTCATATATCTCAGTAGATTTTGCTCTTAATTATCTTTTAGGAGACAGAAAGATAAAATTCAATTCTTTAACAGATGAAAAAAAAGAAGAGGCGTTAATTCAAGGCACACAGCTAATTGATATATTATTTGATTATAAGGGTAGCCGCCTTACCAGCGATCAGGCATTATCATTTCCGAGGGTCGGCATTGAACTGGACGGATTCCCTGTAGAAGGCATACCAACCGTTGTAAAAAAAGCAGCGGTCGAAGGGGCATGGTTAGCGATTACGGAAAGGCGGTTATTCAATAACAAGAGTGACAGAGTTATTGCCTCAGAAAGAATTGATGTTATAAGTACGAGCTATTTTAACCCTAAAGATGCTGGAGTTAATGAAAATAAATCCCGATTTGAAATACTGAATAAATTACTTAAAAACTTAATCCGTGAGGAAGAAAAAAAAGGCGGCTCAAGTATCGGTTCGGCTTCTGTTATAAGGGCGTAGCTATGGACTATAACGATGCTGCTGAATTAGCCGAAGAAAAGATCAGAGAGTATGGGACGGAATGTAGATTAGTAACACATGGAGAAATGATCTACGATTCAGAATCAAATTCATATATTGATAATTCAAAACGTCAAGACGGAGCAGCTTTAATAACCAGTTTTGAAGCAAATTTAATAGACGGAACTGTTATTTTAATAGGTGACGTATCTATACTCTGTACCTTCAATGAAACAGTAGACATCAAACCAAGTATGTCTAAACTTGAAATATTAAATAGTTCAGGAATGGTTACAGATACATATCAAATAATCAATCCTTCAAAAATTGCTCCGGACGGTCAAACGGTTATATTATATAAATTACACTGTAGGAAGTGATTATGACAGCAGAAAACAAGCAGTGGCTACAAAATAATATGGGGATGACCGAAACAAATTTCACTCAATTTGTAGATGATGTTTGTTTAAAACAAATTGATCCTAGCTCTCCTGTTCATAAAATGTCTTCCGAAGAACAAAAAGAATATTTGAAACCAAGAGAAAGTTCTGGAGAGTATGACAGTTTTCTTGAATGTATGAAACGTGGGCGCAATATTATGAATAAACATCACGAAGAAACGCAGATAAAATTAGCCGCTTCTTTGCCCGATGAGGTATTTTGATGCAAATATTCTCAGTTAACGAACATATAAATTCACTTAATAGCAAGATAGGTAAGCTGATTGAATTTGTTGATGATGTCAAAAGAATGAGGTATTTGCAAGGAAGCGGTGGATGGGGAAGACAAGTGTCTGAAATAAAAGCCGCTGAAAAAAAAGTAGATGATTTCTTTCTAAGCGTGAAGAAACGACAGCTGATGAAATATTCGAGAGCATAGTAAATGATATGAAAGATACTTTGGGTGTGGAGGATTAATGAAATCTGCATTGCAAGAGCTTTATAGTTTAAACAACCTTTTAACAGTTGAAGATAGAATTAATTACTTAAAAAGGATTATGAAAATAAGGGCTGTCATCTCTGAAGACGAAGAAACACTAGAAGAAATTCTTGCAGGGCTTGAAGAAAGTTATAATTTTGGATTTTGGAGAGCGAAATGAACAAAGACAAAATATTCCAAAAATTACTCAAACCTAAAAACAACGAAATTGAAGATAAAATATTCGACTACTTTAGAATCGAAAAAACAGAAAATGAAACACTATTACTGGGCGATTTTGCCGATAAGGATTTTTGCCACTGGTTGCAGTTTATACATGACGGCATACAAAAAGCGTTGAACGAAAAACTTATTAACAGCAAAAAGATTGAAAACTATGTGAATATAACTTTTTATCTAGGCGGTCAAAGAGTAGACATATCAATTATTAAAGACGGTTGTAAAAGTCCGCATGAGTTATTACATGAATTGAAAACTGAAACTAAAAAAGAAACGAAAAGCCTTGACAATTTAAACACTACTTACTCTCATAGTGCTATTGAGGTTTGTGCAGATATGTTAAAAGCTAATGACATTAAGCCTTTAGTAGATCACATACACTGCCCTAATTGCAGTTACCCTATCTATAAAAAAGACTTTGATGAAGTACCAGATGAAATTAACGCTTTGTTAAATGGAAGTGAGTAATGGCAAAAGCTGATAATTTACAAAACGCCATTAAATGGTGTTCTAAAATGAAAAACGCTCCTAGAGACGCTGTTAACATATTCGCGTTTGAAGTTTTTAAGCGTGTGGTTATGAGAACGCCTGTTGACACAGGGCAAGCAAGACAGAATTGGCTTGTTACTGTCAATCAAGAAACAAACAGTGTTGTAAGATCGGGTGAGAAAGTAACAAAAAAAACATACAAGCGCGGTAAAAACAAAGGACAAACCATTGAAAACAGATCGCAGATTTGGACAACATCAGCCGCCGATGCGGATTTATCAAGCGAAAAAGGTTTAAGCGTATTGCGCGATGGTAGTAATTCTATATTAAACACGAAGGGAGATGATAAAATTATTATTCAAAATAATTTGCCTTACATTGGAGTTTTAGAATTTGGTCGCGTAAATGGCGTTAAAAATCCAGTTAAAACAACACCGCAGGGAAGGAGTTTACAAGCTCCCAATGGAATGGTTGGCGTAACTCTTGGAAAAGCACCGCTATTATGGGACAGAGCTGTTAAAGCGGCTATAGGAGGCAGGGATTGAACGATACTTATATAGAACAGGTAATGACCGATCACTTCCTAACCCTAAACGAATTTAGCGGCATTCCCTATATAACCAAAGACGCGCAAGGTCGAATATTGAATGTGGTTTTACCAAACCAGCCTGAAACACAAACAAATTTAAAGGATCGATTTTTTGCCCTGCATTTTTTAGGAAACGAACCAGAAATGGCAGGGTTAGGAACAGGGGCTTTTAATGAATGGACGGGCATTTTCCAAATTGATATTATAGTACCTCTAGGATCAGCGCAAAATGAAAGTATTGCGAAAGTAAACGCTATAAGCAAATTATTTTCGAGAGGGAAAATGATCAATGATGTAATGTGTATAAAATGTTATAGGGCTACTGAAGGAGCTGAAGAAATATATTACAGAACTGTAATGAGGGTTGAATATCGAGCTGTACTTCCAAACGATTAATCTTTATCTTTTTTTGGTCTACCTCTATTCCTCATCGTTAAATAATTCTGGTTGTATAGACAAGCTTTTCTGCCTTGCTATAGTGTCTTTAAATTTCTTAGGGTTTGGACTTATTTCAATAATACCCATTACGCGCCCTATTTGCAAGATTAATTGATTTAAGCCAAAGTCAGTAAGCCATTGATGAAATCTTGCTTTTCTTTTTCCGTCCGATGTAATATTTTTCTTATTTAACTCGGATTTTACATATCCGTTTTCTATAGGCTCATAGATATAGGTATTTATAAATTTACCGTAATACGAAGGTCGGGAACGCGGAGTGGTTTTTTCATTCTGGTACAGTTTATCTAAAGCGTTAAAAAACTCGTCAGGAAATCTTTTAAGCCATTTTCGCATTTCTTCTTCAACGTAGTATTCCAGTAGAACTCTTAAAGCGTCATGTTTTCTACTATGTTGAAACCCTGTAGCTTCGTCAATAAGAGCCGTTAAACCAACTTTAGCAAAAGCCCTCATTAATATCTCAGATTTTTTGGCTAGATGCAATTGATTTTTTAACAACGCACCAGCATCTCTTGCTTTAAGATACATTTCAAGAATATCAATAATATCTGCCGATCTTAACCCGTGAGCTATGAAATTTCCGTATTTAAACCGTAAAATTCCTTGGTCCCAAGTTTCACCTTTAAATTTTTCAGGTAAAAAAGGTTCAAGGTTTTTAGGTCGTAATTATCGCTCTAAACCGCCTTTTTTATTACCCGTCAGTACCCCTATAAACTCTCTTTGAAACACGACTCTCTCTTCGTTGGTTAAAACGGCGCATGGTATTAGAAGATCACCGATTTTTAGCTCTCCCACACAGTCTATTTTTATTTCTTTCTCTGGTCCCAACTTTGCCATTGTAAATCCTTAATTAAATATCAAGTTGATTATTACTTTTTTACTTTTGTCTTTGTAGGTTCGGGTTATTTATTACCAATCTCTAGTAATAGCTTACTGAAAATATCGGGATTATTCAATTCCTCCCAAGAATATTTTATCGCCTTTTCAAACATAAAACTGTCTTTTTTAACAAACAACCAAATTATTTTTATTTATCAGATTATTTTGTATCAATCTAAGTAACAGAGAATCGTCTCTGGGAATTCGACCTTCGTAAGGACTTGTAAAAAGAAAGCAAAAAAATAAAAGTGATAACTTTACATAATTATCAGAGCGAATTGTAATCCATTGATTACATGATTGATTCTTACAATCAATACAAGTAGAAGGATCACCTATACAATTACCCTCATGCGTTGAAGATAATGGAGCTGGAGAAGGACAGCCTAAATCACTAATACCCTCACATATCAATCTGTTGTTAGCTTGTAATTCTGCGATAACAGAAGTTGCTGAATAATAAAGCATTAAACAACTCCACTTAGACGCATTTTACTGATTAAATTAGCAAGTACCCAGACGGTACCCATCATTTCAATACGGTCTTTTTCAAGTTGATTTTCTCTGTTTTCCAAATCATTGCGGGCTTTTTCCAGTTCTCCAGCCCAAATTTCCAATTCCTTTTCCCGTTTTACAAATTGCGATAAATGTGAAAAGAGCTCTGCTGCAGGGTCTATCATTTGATAGCCCTGCATAGATAATTGGATTTGAAATTCGTGATATGCTGTCCATAATTCATTAGACCAATCATCTGATTTGAATAAGTCTCTAAGATTATCCCATGCATCCTCAATGGAAAGCTTATTGAAATTTTGGGAGAGAAAAAATGAGGCGTTTTTCATCATGTTTCTATCAGCCTCTTCTTCGGTTTTGCCGTAACCGTCAATATGAAGGTGTATGCAGGTTGAAATAAAAGAATCATCCGATTCCTTGATGCTTAAAAAAGATAAAAGTTGAATTTCATAATCAAATTTTACAGTTTTGGGAATCTTGAATTTGCCTATCCCGACAACTTCGCCGCGGGCGACTCTGATTGGTTTATGAATCTTTCCTTGTTCCATAAAGTTCTCCTTATTATTTTATTCTTATTTATATATTTCATACTAAGTATAAATAAACGAATTGTCTAGTAAGGTATTTATGCCAATAATTATTATGCTGATTAGTCAACAGCACAGAGAAGATAGTATTCTTATAACCCGTTTTATTAATGAAGGGTCTTGCCGCTTGCTATCTTTCGGCATAGCTGCTGACTACAGCACCCTTCATTAAAAGAGCGGGTTAATTTATTTATAGGGAGTGGTATTTATGAAAACAAAAGAAATAGCAAAAGTATTTAACGGACATGGAGTTAGGGTTATTATTAAAAATGGCGTAGAATGGTTTGTGGCTAGAGATGTGTGTGAAATACTGGAATTGACTAATGTCACAGAGGCTTTGAGAAACTTAGAAATTGATGAAAGAGCTGCCCTCAGTATTACTGAGATCAGCTCTAATGGAGTAAAGCAAAAAAGAGAAGCTAATGTTATTAATGAGTCTGGATTATATACGCTTATTTTCAAATCAAGAAAACCCGAAGCTAAGGCTTTTAGAAAATGGGTTACATCCGAAGTCTTGCCTTCAATCCGTAAAACAGGAAAATATGATACACATGATATACAAGATAAATCAAAACACAATCGCAGTATGGTAACCTCTCAATGGCAGAGGCAGGGAGTGAAAAACCCTGTTGAATACGCCATGTTGACAAAGGAAGAGTATTATCAGTTATACGGAAATCCCCAGAAAAAGAAAACAGATATGAACAGACAAGAAATATTGAAACTTTCGGCATTTGAGGCAGTCGAGTCGTGGAAATTATCTGAGATAGAAGATGAAGTGCTAGGCTATATTGGATGTAAAAGCTCTATTAATGAAACAGCGGTTTTTTTAAGTGAGGTTAAAAAGAGCGCATTGCTACAGGTATCGGCTTAGACTACTTATTGACCTTTGTCTTTACAGGCTTAGTCTCAGTGGTCTTTTTGGGTCTGCCTACGGACTTAACTGTACGGATTTTTTCAATAACCGATGGATTATAAACGCCTGTATTACCGATTAGTCTATCAGGTTGTATTTCAAACCTATATAATCTAGCCTTAGCCGCTGTTTGAGATATACCTAATCTTTCGGCAATTTCTTTATCTTAATATACATATAAACATAAGAAATAGTCAATAGTAATTATAGCGATATAATATCAATATTACTTAACAGCTATTATAAACCTGTTAAATCGCATTTTAGCTAGTCTTTAATCCCATTTAGAAAAAGGTATATCCCAATCTATTATCTCTCCATTCTCTGGAGAAAAACGGATATGGGTATTTCCCGCAGGATACTTAAAAGATCGGCTGTTTTCTCCCGTCTCTTTAATTATTGCTAAAGGACATATCAAAGTTTCAGTGTGTATAAAATCTTCTGGTCTTTTGGCAGCTATGATGTAATCAACGCTGGGCTTTTTATTAACCTGTTTTTCTTTATCTTCCATGATACGCTCCTTACTTATTGCTCTTTTTTCTTGTAGGTTTTTCAGACTCAGCAGCTTTTTTGGGTCTGCCTTTTCCTTGAACTGCTTTAATCTCTTTAAGTGCCGATTTGTCGTATACAGCATCTTTTGTAATTGGTTTTATATCTAGTCTAAATAAACGCATATTAACCGTCTTGACTGGCACTCCTAGAATGTCAGCCATTTCTTTCATTGTGTAACCTTCCATACATACACTATCTCACTATTTTAGGTATTAGTCAATAAATATAGTACAAAAACCACAATTTACTACACAGCCGTAAAGTTAAAAGTAAAAATATTTTCAAAAAATGTGGTTTTTCTATTACATTTTAATTGACTTAATGTTATTTATGTACTACATTATAAATATAAGAGATTAAGAAATTATTAGGAGGCAAGGAAATGACATTACAAGAAACATTGGAAAGAGAACATGAACCAGAAGTACAAGAGATGTTGAGAAACAATCCTTTTGCCGCTAGGTATTTAAAGGCTTTCAAGAAAGCGCAAAGAGACTTGAACAGAGTAGGAATGAAAATTGAGAAAGCGGAAAGAATAAGAAAATACAGAGTTTAAGGAGAGAAACATGGCAAAGATAATAGCGGTAAAAGGCAACTACCATTTTGTAGATTACGGCTGCGGATACTGGTCTGTTGACTACGTGTCTGAAAGTTTAGGAATGACAATGAAACAGAGCGATAACTATCAGGAAGTCAAAGATTATTTTGACAGTCTGAATGAAAACAAGATACCGGAATAAGGAGGTAGGAAATGAGAAAAGTAATATTTAAACTGGATGATAATGGCAATTATTTAAAAGGTTTTAGTATTGAAGGAAAATCAAAAACATCTATAACAATGGATGTTTGCTATAAGTTCATTAATCAATTTAATACAAAATGTCTTGGAAGCGACAAAAATGGTTATATCATCTATGAAAAATGTAGGTAAATAAGGAGGCAGAAAATGACAATGACAAGAGAAAACAAGCAAATCTTAAAAGAAAAAGGCTGGTACACAACAGAGGAATTAAAAGCCGCCTCAAAACTAACTCTTAAAGACATTGAAGAAAGAGAAGCAAACGAAACCGCGCATGAAGTCAACCGAATTGAAAAACTCTACAGCGAAGGAAAACTAGATTTAGACAAGCCATGCGTCTGTTCGATCTATCTCTACCACTGGACATTAAAAAGGTTCGGATTAACATTCACTGTCAATTACCTAAAAGAAGTTGTATTCAAAAATCCAATTTCTGAGGATATGCAAAAATCGGACATTAAAAGAATTCTCAAAATGATCAATGTATCTGAAAGCGATGTTGAGACGGCATTAAATCCTGTTAAGGAAGTTCCTGCCGAATTTAAAAAAAAACCAGTAAAGAAAATAAATAAAAGCTCTGTTTGCAGTATTGCAAATAAAATCTCCAGATCAATCAGCCGAAAAGACGCTTTTATTACGGCATGGCAGATCGTGAAAAATGGCGGTTATGAAGTGAGAGTATCTGGCGTTTCTTTTGAAAACCGTCAAGAGGCGTTAAAAAGACTTACAACTTATAATCCGAAAGACATACACGCTGTATTAGTACCTGAATTTGATAATCCTTTTGACAACAACGCTATATCAGTACAAGTCATGGTAAACGGCGGCAGAGGTATTTACAGGTTAGGCTATGTTCCAAAAAAAGAGACCGCCATCGTTAGAGCCTTTATTGGTAGTGTTCCTGAATTAAAAGTTTTGGACGGCGATTTAAGAGGCGCTAAATTAAGGATGGCGGTTTAAGGAGAAATGAATATGCAAATTAAATGTACAAAATCAGATTTGAATAAAGTTATAATGTGGTCTTCATCACGTTATAATGTTTGTAAAAAATCTGACGCTATTGAAAAGATTATATTCCTAATCGAAAAAGGCGAAGACTATACAGTACAATTTGAATCAGGCTGCTATTCAGGCGGCGCACACGGTCAAGGAAGACGGTGTTTTAAATGTAATTATACAGGCGGAAAATATTGGTTAGTTATAAAAGACGGAGTTTGTAAATTATATAACCTAGTATCAGATTATCCGCCAAAAGAAACAGATGATGACTTTATAGTGATTCAAAAACCAGTTAAAAATAAATATTATACAGGTGCTAAACAGTTTACGGTTAAAGAAACAACCAGATACGGAATAATTGCCGGAGTATATGATGTACAAGAAGAAACTATAGACAGTTTTTATTTCTTCTATCCGCCTGAAAATCAAAGAAGAGGCGTAAGTAAAAAAGAAGTCCGACACGATAGCTGATAGCGTCAATACCAACTAAGTACAAACAAACGAATTGCAAGAAAGAATTCCTCTGCCTAATCTTAATTAAGAAATTTAAGAGAGGGAATTATGCCCATCAAAAGAGGAAAATTGATTTTTCCCAAAAAATTATATTAGGAGTATAAATTATGAGTTGGAAAACAGGAGACAATATTAATGCGTATATCACGCAGGAAGAAGATAACGGTCTTATAACAGGCAGTCCGCCGCTTCAAAGCTTGAACTATGTTTCTTCGTCATTAGAAGGCAGTTACGAAACGATTGAATCTGACACCAAGCTTCCCGGACGCAACCCTGAGAAAAGCCGCCGAGGGACTGATTCCTGCGCAGGAGATTTTGTAGCAAATTTCCGACCGCTTGAACACGATAAAATGTTTGAAGCGGTATTGTGCAGCGAAGAAGGGTTCGTTTTAAATGAAACATTATCTGATGCTGACTATGATGTTTACGAGATGATACCCGGAAACAAACAGAGATCATTTTCCTTCTTGAAATACTTTACACAAAAGCCTAAACTGTACCAGCTTTTTAGAGGTTTGCAATTTAACACATTAAACATCTCTTTTACAATAAGCGCTTTAGTAAAACTTACTTTTGGTCTTATGGGTAGAAACAACCCTAAACTTGAAAGTATATGTCCGGTTGGTATGGCAAATGTACTTCCTGCTGTTACTACAGAAGAATTTATAACCTTACAAGGCAGTTGGAAATTCAGAAAGAAAGGCGTTACTACACCGCCTGTTGAATTCATTGACGGCGTGGACATTACTCTTGATTTTAATAATAACATGGAGAATTTACCCGGACTCTTTCAAGAAGAATCAATTGATAAATCCTTGGGTATGCTCAATATAACAGGAACGATCAATAAGTACCTTAAAGAAGGCGAGCTATACAATATAGCTAAAGAGGGCGGAGACGGCGAGCTTTATATCACAGTTAGAAGTGATAAAGACGATATTGAGTACGAATTTATTCTTAATATAAGTTTTAACAACTCTACTTTAAGCGGGGATAATCAGGTTCAATACTCACTGCCGTTTACGACATACGGAGAGGATCGTTTTATATTGAGAAAGAAAGTTCCGGCAGATATAGAAGCGGCATAAGACGGAAGTGATGGAGGATTTATGTCAATAAAATGTAAAATTTATAATTCTAGGTTTTATTGTTACGACAAAGAAAAGAAAAAAGTTAAGGTCTATTTAGAACAAAACTTTGATTTAGACGAATGCCCAAAAAGCGTGATACAGAGTTTTATGGATGAAGACTTTGACGCTGAAATAATTTTTAAAGATAAAAACGAAGGAGAATAAAAATGAATTTGGATAATTTAGTAACGCAGGACAAAGCAGAATCAGGCGAATGGTTTCCCGTATATCTCTACGGCAAATATCAGAATTTTGACCTTAAAATCTATGGTGATGATTCTGATGTGGTAATAAGACATGGAAGAAAAGCGTTAAGAAAAATTAACAATACGTTTGATGACGTAAGAAGCAAAAACAAGGAGCTTGACGACAAAACCATTGATGATTTAATGAACGATGAAGACGAGAAAATCTTAATCAGGATAGCGGGGATTCGCGGCTGGAATACGGACGGCAAAAATCGTAAAGAAGAGCCGATAACCCTTAACGGTGTCGAGCTTAAAAACGATGTGAAATCTTACAAATTGTTAATTGAAAAAATCCCTGAGATAAGAAATTTCGTCTTAAAGACAGCGAGGGATCGTACCAATTTTTTGTCGAAGCCGAGCGAGAACTAGAGAAAGCTGTAAAACGCTTCTTTTTTCTTCACTCGGATCGGACTAGAAAGAAAGGCAAGGAGATAGAACATTACAACCATGCGGAAGAAAGAGAAAAAGTTTTCAAGTCTCTTAAAAACAATCCAGCAGGGTATGATAAATGGAAACAGGTGCAGGGGGATGAATTTGACGACATTCCGCCTCCCGCTTCTCTTGCTTACATTTATGGTTATTTTTTAGATTTACACTATGCGAGCAAGGAAGGGATTTCATATCAGGATATTGAGGCTTACTGTAATGCGACACAAAACAGATTATCTATATATGAAGTGAATTTGATTAGGCAAATGTCAAGCTGGGCAGCTTCTGAGATTAATAAGGCATGGCGTGAGAATAATTAATGGAGGGGTTATGGCAATCATAAAAGATGAAGATTGTATAAGGCGTAATGATGGTTCTTATGTGTGCTGGGATAGAGAGCAGGACAAATTAATATTTATGCAAAAAAGAGAAGGCTCATTCGAAGAATTAACCGCAGAAGAAACTAAAAAACTCATGACAATTGTGGGTAAATTAAAATTAAATTAAGGCGGATATAATTATGAGCAAAGAACAAATACCTGATTTTTCTAATTGTATTAGAGATAAAAACGGCGAAATATGGTGTTGGGATAATATAAATAACGTCGTATGCAGAGTAATTCCTGTTAACACGACCGTACCACAAGATGTTTATATTGAATTACTTCAAGCGGCAAATGAGAAAAATAACAAGGTGTAATTATGCCCGACATATCAAGACTAGTAATCGAAGTAGACTCAAAAGGCGTTTTGAACGCTCAAGGCGATGTTAAAGCTTTTGACGCTATGCTTAAAAAATTAAATGGCACCGCTGAAAAAACAGAAAAAAGCACTGCTGATCTCTCAGATAAAATGGGAGCTTTGCAATTAGTCATAGGCAAGCTCCCTAGAGGGCTGCAATCAATCGCATCCGGGTTAATGGGTATTACCTCTCCTATGACCGCGGTAGCTGGCGCTGCGATTGAAGTTGGGGAAGTTGTAAAAAAATTCGTTGACGAATCAATAGACGCGTTTTCTAAGTTTGAAATGATAAAAACCAATTTAGAAGTAGTTACAGGTTCGGCAGAACTAGCGGCTAGAACATTTAACGAGCTTCAACGATTTTCGACTCTAACGCCTTTCGGTGTAGACCAATTATCGCAAGTATCATTGATGCTCCGTCAGGCTGGTACTAGCGCAAGCGATCTTATTCCTACCCTCAAGGCGTTAGGGGATGTCTCGATGGGGAACTCCGATATATTTAACAGAATGGCTATGAACTACGCTCAGGTTGCTAATGTTGGAAAAGCATCAAGTATGGATATGCGTCAATTTTTGATGGCTGGTATACCTATTAATAAAATGCTTGATGATATAGGCAAATCAGGATCAACATCATTTGAGGATATTCGCGAAGCTATAATGGCAGCATCCAGAGAGGGTGGACGTTTTGAAGGAGCTATGGCTAAAGGCGCTCAAACGATTACTGGCTTAAAATCACAAGTAGAAGGATTAGCAGAACAGTCTAGAGCTTTACTAGCTGAATACTTAAAATTATCAGATGTTGCAAAATTTATTCTTCAGCTAAAAGCTGAAACTAATATTAAGTTAAACAATTACCTAGCAACAGTGATCGAAATTAGAAATATAGAAGATCAGCAAGCTTCAGGTGTTAATAAATTTGCTGACGAATATAGAAAAGCAGAATTAGAAGTTGGAAAATTAACGACATCGCTAGAAGCTGCAAGTAAAACTACAGCACTTATCAATATAGCAACGGCAATGCTAGGAAGTAATGCAAGGGTAATATTGCCTGTTTTAGACATAGCAAAGGCTTCTTGGCGTAAACAATTAGAAACGCAAGAGAAAATAGTTGAAAAATACAAACCTATAATTGACGCTCAAAAACAGCAAATTCAACAGCAAGATGAATTTAATAGACGGCTTGAAGCGTCAAAGAGTAAATATGCTGAATTAAATAATATTATACAAAACGCTTATCAGCAATCCACAGAATATACTAGCAAAAACCTTGACGATAAAATCAGTAGGTTAGAAAAAGCAATTAAAGACGGCGGTATGGTTACGGGAGAATCTTTTGCATACAATAGGAGCAGCGAAAGGGGCACTTCTGAACAGTTCCACTTTTTTAACCCACAAGAGCTTGTAGAGGCTAAAATAGGTTTAGCAGAACTGCAAAGGCAAAAAGCCGATCTATATAGACGTAGAGACTCAAAACAAGAACTAACAGAATGGCAAAAGATTTTTAAATCCGCAATGAATCTGTCTGAGAACGACACTAAACAAAGCTGGTTTACTAGACAATCAACCGCGGTAAACGAATTTGCTAAAAAATTGGTTACAGCAAACGATAGAGCAAAACTCCTTTATAATACTTTGGGGATTGAAAACAGCACAATAGAGCAAGCCGCTGACGCGTGGGAACAGTTAGCGGCTAATATGATAATGTCGGGAGAATGGCAGTCTAATAGTTCATTATTCCAACAAGTAGCTGAATATGCAAAAGAAGCAAGAGATGCCGCGAATGAAATAAATCTTGATAAATATATCTCAGGGCTCAATATGGAATTGAGCTTGTTAAAAATGTCATCAGCGGAAATGGAGAGGCAAAAACTTATTTCAGAGTATAAGGTTACTAATGAGAATAAAATAGCAGAAGCTATAAGAGCGCAAAATGTATTAAGAAATGAACAGCAAAGGTTGAATTTGCTATCTAATGCAACTGGTTTATCAGAGAATGAGTTAAAAAACTTATCTAACGCAGATACTAGACGCGCTTTTATTAAAAATATTAATGCAGATATAGAGACTGCAAAATTATTGTCAAAAGTTGGAATGACCGACATGGTATCGGAATATGAAAATGCTTTAAAAAGAATAGAAGGACTAATAAAAGCAATCTATAGCCCTGATTTTGCAAAAACCTTTAATATAGAAATTCCATTTACTGAAGATATTTTAACAATTGATGAAAAAGAGATTTATACAGTGATACAAGAATATTATAGAAAGGTATTCACGCAATTAGGTGTTGTTCCTGATGAATATGTGGATTATATGCTTGCGATGAAAGAATTATCCACCGCCTATAGATCAAATAAAACAATTGCGGATAATCGAATTGCAACTGAAAAATACGGTAATTTTGCTAATGAATTGAGACAGCGAGAAATTAACGCATGGTTAACGGACGATCAAATTAGGTTAAACGAATTAGTCAAAGAATATGGAGAAGAGCGCGGAAAATCCATATTTAATTGGGAAAAAGAAGTTCAGGGCGCTGAAGCTCTTAAAAATGCCATGAAATCACTAGGCGAATCAATGCTAAACATTGCCGGAAGCAACTTCCTGAGTTTTACCAGCGATCTAGGGAAGGCGTTTCAAGACGCTAGAATAACGGAAGAAGAGTTCACAAGCGCGTCAAAGAATCTGCTCCGCAGTCTAATTGACACATTGCCCCAGTTGTTATTGAATGTTGGTCTGCAATTGCTTCCAACGCAAACGGCTCTAGGTCTTGGCTTTATTGCAGCCTCTGGTCTTATGTCGTTTGTAAGCGGAATGGTAAATGACGCTGATGACGCAGGACGGAAAGCTGAAGCTGATAGACTGAAAACCTTACAGCAGCAATTAATGGATTTAATATCTCAACAGAGGGAACAACAAGAATACTATTTAACTCAAAAAAGGAGAATTAATACCACCGCTATAAATGTTAACGATGCCATTATCACTCCCAGCGGAATAGTTCACACTCACCCCGAAGACTACATCATAGCCACAAAAAGACCGCAGGATTTAATGAACGGCGGCGGAACAAACGTCATTGTTCAAATAAACAACAATACTGACGCAACAATAACACAAACAGAAAGCATAGCTCCTGATGGATCGAAACTAATTGAACTAACCATTGCGAAAGTTGTTCAAAGAGAGATCGCTAATGGTGGTATGGATGCCGCATTGAACGCAAGGAATCAGCGGTTGGGCGGTAGGAAGGTTACTTAAATAATTCGCATACCGTAAACACATACTTAGTTAATATATCCGAATTGCGAATAATTACATTCCTTTTAAAATAAAATAACGGAGGGATTTATGCCTATAGAAAATAATCCAAATTTTAGATCAAGAGACGGATGTACTTATATTTATAACCTTGAAATAAAAAGGTGGTTTAAATATTGTCCAGTTGATGAACTGCCTATAGATGTGAAAAAGCAGATTAGCGAAATTAAGGAAAAAGCTGAATTATTAAAAGACGCCACATAGAATTGACGGAGGCAACATGATACCTGTTAATTGGGCTACATTAAACGATAAAAGAATAGGTACGGTCTTAAATTCCTCCTCATGGGACACTCCATTAGGTATAATAGCCGATCAAACAAGAAGCGGTAAATTTAAGACCAGACCTAATCACATACACGCGCCTAAAACTTTCAGCATAACAATGCACATGACGCTTGAGGAATATAGAGTATTCAGGTATTGGTATGAGAACGTATGCAGAAAAGGCGCTTATACATTCACTTATCCGGTAATTAATGATAACTCAGGATTATTAGTAGAATATCAATTCGCGCCTGATTCAAGTATCGGTATAAAAAACACATCCGCTTTAAATCTTGAACTAACAATGAGCTGGATGGAGGCGTAATGTTATCAGCGAAAAACCAGAAAGAAATAGCGTCTCAGAGAACAATCGCTGACTTCCCTTACTTAATTAAAATCTCTCATCCTGATTATATTGATATGTACTTTGCAAATTCTTCTAAAGATGTAATTCATAAAGGGATAACTTACGAAGCATCTACTTTCACTATTCAGCTGCCTGATCGTGATGGAGCTAAAATAGGTAATGCGACACTTACCATTTCAGCAATAGATCAATTCTGGATAGAGAGAATTCGTACTATTCAAAAACCCGCTGCTTTACAGTTCATAGCGGTGATAGTAAATGACGGTCAAGTTGAAGAGTTAGAGAATAACAGCTTTACTTTAAGAGCCTCAAACTGGAATGAAATCTCAATAACATGGGAAATGATATTTGATGAAAATATGGCTATAGTGGTTCCGGCTGACAAGTGTAATGCGATGACAACTCCGGGGTGCGCATGAGCATAGGACAATATATCGGTATACCATATAAACCTCACGGAAGAAGTAAAGAAGGGCTGGACTGCTACGGACTTGCGATCTGTATATTCAGGGAGAGAGGAATAGAGCTTCCCGACCCTTGTTATCCCGATACTGAAATTTCTACTAATAAAAGGATAATGGAGAGCCTTGAATCAACGATACCTAACACAAAAATTGATAAGCCTGAGCCGTGGTGTATTATCGAATTTAATATTTTAGGAGAGCCGTCTCACATTGGGATTTATCTAGGACATGGAGAGTTTATCCATTCCCAACAAAAAACAGGGGTAGTAATAGAAAAGCTCAACAGGTGGGAAAAAAGAGTAAAGGGGTATTACAGAATATGATCACAGTCTCGATATTTAGAAGCACTTTAGACGACACAAGAGAAACTCAAAGAATTGAGAATCCAATTACAATAAAAGAACTCTACCCAGATGTAGATTTTGAAGGTTCGATTATATCTGTAAACGGATTTTTACAAGATGAAAATTATTTATTGAAAGACGGTGATATTTGTACAATAAGATTGTTTCCAAAAGGTAACGACACTGGTCTAGCGACAGGAGGTTTCCTGGGAGCGATTCTAGGCGGTCTTACTTTTCTTATTCCGGGTGTTGGTGCATTTCTAGCGGTAGGTTTATTTTTTGCAGGGGCGATCGCGGGAGGGCTGGCAGGAGAGGCTATTCAACATGGCAGTTTAGATAGGCTATTTGGCTCTAATCCAAACGAATCAACAAAAGGGCAGGTCGAACAAATACCTCAATTAAGAGGTGCAAAGAATCAATCCAATCTAGGAAAACCAGTACCATTAGTTTTAGGCAAACATTTATTAACGCCGATGTATGTCGGAACTCCATATACAGAAATCAGCGGAGTTGACGGAGAAGATCAGTATTTCTACGCTCTATATATGTTAGGTTACGGAAAATTAAGAGTAACCGATGTTAAACTTGGAGTAATAGGCGATCTTGCTTCAAATAAACAAATTGTTAATAACGCGGTTGTTAATAAAGAAGTAGTGACGGACGGGCGCTTAAAATTTAACGGCGATCCGTTTTTGAGAGACGGAAATCCTGAACTTGATCTTATTCAATCTGAAAGAGAATCAAAGTTATACGAACAAGCCGTATTTGAAGAGCGCTTAAATATAGAGCTGTCTAACCCGGGTGAGGCTGATAATGAAAATCCCGCCGCATTAAATGTTGTCAGATTTACGGCAAGAAACCCTCAAAAAATTCAAATTGAAATAACTTTACCAAGCGGATTAATTAAGTATAACAAAGAAGGTAAACCTCAGGATAAATCCGTGGAAATAAGCGTTGCATGGAGAAGATCAAGACCTGATAATTCAGATAATTGGAAACCTTTTACACGTTTCGGAGCGGATCAATTAAATATAACGGAAACGGAAGTCTCAGACGGTGCGGGCAGCAGGCTGGTAAGTAAAATAACCCGAAGAAAAACTAAAGTAATGCGTTTCGCCGCTGAAAAAACTTTTAATTATTATTCCGAAGTAGCAGACGCTTTTGATACAAGAGTAATCGAACTTCAAATATACCGTGTAGACGATCAATCTGACAACTCTAATATCATTGACAAAGTTTATCTTACCGCGATTAGAACATGGATGTTTGACAATGAGAAATCCAACCCTAAAACAAATACGGAGAATCCGGCTGGAAAACTTATAGCTCAAGTTCCTGTAATTGAAAAATTAAGAGATAAAACATCGAGGCTGGCTTTTAAAATTAAAGCGTCTCAAAACACTCAAGGAATGTTAGACGCATTAAACTGCATTGTTGAATCTAAGTGCAGAACCTACAATACAGAAACCAACACATGGAGCGAGCCTGATTGGAATATTAAAACCCAAAAATGGAATAGAGACGAATACGATCAACTGACAGTAAATGAAACTCCTACAAACAATCCCGCATCGTTAGCTCTTAAACTTTTACAGTCTCCTACTATGGGGAGAAGAGCATATCCTGATTCAATGTTAGATATGGAGGCGTTCGGGGAATTCTATAAATGGTGTGAAGACCGAAAGTACTCTTGCAATGGAGTACTGACAGCGGAAAAACGACTTGACGAAGTTTTAGCATTGATTTTATCAACCGGAAGGGCTATGTGTATTCTTAACGGAAATCGTTACGGGCTGCTTATCGATCAAGAGAGAGAATATCCTGTAATGATTGTCAACAGCCAAAATGTATTGGAAGCGACTAATCAAAAAAGTTTTGCAGACCTGCCTGACGGATTCTTGATCAAATATGTTAACGAAGCGGACGGATACCAACAGACCGAAGAATACGTAATGAAGGACGGTACTAATCAGCCAAAACCTGAATCTGTTATTGAAAGCATAGAAATTCCTTTTGTTACTAATTATGAACAAATTGTTAAAATCGGCTGGTATTTACTAGCTTGCAGGTATTTAAGACCTGAAATATGGCATAGAAAACTTTCTGTTGACGGTTACTTAATCGCAATCGGTGATATGGTAGAGGTACAAGACGACACCATAGCAGTAGGTATCGGCGAAGGCGCGGTGATTAAAAATCTTGTTATAGAAAATGATACCATTATTGAAATTCAAACAGACGGAGTTTTCGATGTAGTGGACATGAATCAGGATTACGGCATAAAGATCATGCAATTGGACGGTATAAACGCTATTGGCAGAAATTCAGTACGTACGATTAAAGTAGATATTGAAGAGCCGGGTATATACAGTAACTTCCCTGTTAAAATTCCTTTAAATAATACTCCGATTCCAAGCAAAGGCGACATCGTAGCTTTTGGTATTTACAATAGGATTACTACTAAGGCTTTATGTTTTGGTAAAAAAGACAACGGAGACAATACTTTTGATGTAACATTGGTTCCTTATCAGGAAGGAATTTACACAACAGATTCAGGGGAAATTCCTCCCTACAGAGCAAATATTACAAGCCCTCAAGGGATGGTTCCGGCTCCGTTACCTGAAAACATTACTTTATCCGATGTAATAGAAACGGTATCTAATTTAGATTTAGGTCAAGCGGCGGTTTCTTTTGACTTGCAGCCGAGCGTAAGAATAATCGTTCAAGGTAACGATGGTACTTTCACGCCTGACAGAATTTCATGCGCTCAATTTATTACAGTTGGTAACGAGCTCCCTGTGCCTTCAGACAGAATGATGCAATATATCACTTCAAAAAACAGCGAAGCTGCTTTATATCTGCCGAACACGGCTATTTTAGTAAGTGATTGGGATTGGATAGAATTTATTTTGTCGGATCAGGGAGTAGAGCTGGATCGGCAGAGGGTGCCGGTTCTGAGAGAAGGATCGGACGCTGTTTTCCTAGACCTTGAAAATCAAAATACTCAAATAAGATGTTATTACGACGGAACGCCGAAAGAAGGGCAAATTCCGTTTACAATGCAAGCAACTCTATTTAGAGGAACAGCGGTTGCTAATCCTGAATGGACATTAGCAAATGCTCCGCGAGGAATAACGATTGATAGAAACGGATTAATAACTGTTAATTCAACATATAAATATCTTGACGATATACCGCGTTACCCGTCAGAGGATGAAACAGCCGATCCGATGCCTGAGCCTTTTTATCCTACGCCGCCGGAAGAGGAGTGGGAACAGGGGGCATTAGAATTACAAGATGACAATGAAATAGCAGTTAAAGCTTATTATAATGGAAAATTATTCTCAAGGATTTTCAGGATAAGAAAAGTACGAGACGGAGTACCGGGGAATAATGGATTAGGAATAGATCAAATACCTAGAGATGCGATACTGCACTGGTCGTGTGATGAAATTATTGACGGTACAGTGATAGACAATTCAGGGAACGGCAGGCACGGTGTTATTGAAAATGATGTAACCTCAGCGCATGGTAAGTTTGGGAACGGACTTTTTTTTGACATTTTTAGCTCGGTAGGTGTAGATTTACCCGCTGTTGATGATTTTACATTGTCTTTATGGGTAAGTAACGCAACGGATATTTATAAATTTATAGCACATTCTAATTGGAGAATTGGAATTAATTTAGGTAGATTAGTTATTACTATTGACGATAACGCTTACGATATAGCGCCGTTTATTTATGAAGAATATAATCACATATTGGTAAGGAAAGAAAATAATATTATTGAGTTGTATATTAACGGTGAACATATATCTTTTGAGCAAACATTTAGCATAATAGAGGCGCCTTTAAATATTGGCAGCATGGGTGATATTTATGGATTAGTAATAGATGAAGTAATAATATTCAACAGGGCTGTTACGGACATAGAGGCAGATATATTATTTAGAACAACGTTACCTAAAGTATTTACAGAAATGGATTACAACTGGAAAACAAGATGGGAAGATGCTTATCTAGGCTCAATAACAGTAGCCGACACAGGAAACACAGGAATAATTAATGGCTATAGACAAGTAAGAGCAGGGAATTATGTCATGTTCTCAGGCGAGACAATCGGCACATGGCGCAAAGGATATATGTACCAGTGGGACGGTACTAGATGGAATGAATTAGCAAGTCCGGCAGACGGAGATATGACTAACGGCTGGAGATACAATGATGCGGTATGGGACGTAACCGAGAGACAGGGTAACGCCGCTTTTTTAGAAGCGTATATCAGACACTTACAAGTACATACGGCGTTTATTAGAAACTTATTCATGATGAATGCTGTATTAAGAGCAGACGGTTCAATTGAAAGTGAAGGGTTTGTATCTATTGATGACGCAACAACGCAAAATCCAGCAAAAGGGTGTAAGATATGGGCTAATGGAAAAGCAGAATTTAATGATATAGTAGCAAGAGGCACTATAAAAGCTAAAACAGGTACTTTTTTTGACGCTTGTAAATTTCACGGCGATCTTGACTGTGGCAGTTTACAAGTAGCAGATGATCCGAATTCGTTAAAAAGATTTCCTGTATCAGGAGTGTATACGGGTTCCCAAACTTATGCAACGGTTATGACTGAAATGGCAACCGCAATGGGAATAACTTACAATGAATTTATATCAAGACCTAGAACTTTTATAGTTAACAGCGGCGTTATTACAATAGTGAATGTCTCGCATAATATAGTATCAATACTGACAGAATCCAATCGAATAGTAATAACCTATATACATTCTGCAACCGGAAGGGAAAATACATTTTCTGTTTCGCCTTCATTTGGAGCTATCAGCGCATGGTTCCAGTTAGGCACAAGCGGTAAAAAGATTAGGCTGGTGGGACTGCCTCTTGATCCGGCGGCTGCAAGAGTAGGAACATTGTATAGAAAGCATGATGGCTATGGTGAATATATGGTTATGGTTAAACCATAAATCTTCATTTTTTTAATTATTACTCTTGACAATCACAACCCCAGAAACTTAAGCTTAATATAGGCTTATATAAAGGGGGCTTTATGGCAAAATGCAATAGATGTAATAAAAATGGGCTTTTCTTTAAGGTAAATACCAATGGCGTATGTACGGAATGTGAACGTATTATAAAGCTGGAACAGGACGAAGCTGACATAAAACAGAAAATAGAAAAACTTCATGGGGAATATCAGAGAACTGAACAGGCTTACAATGAAATAAAAGAACGCTATGATGTTCTTTATAACAAAATAGCAGAGCAAGCCAAAGCGGATATAAAAAAAGAATACGAAGATGCTATACTAAAAACAGAGCAGCTTCAAAAAGAAATTGAGAATAAAAAAAATGAGATTATCGTACTTGATGAGACAATAATGCTGGAATCGTTTGCCCTTTATGAGCCTAAATTTAAGTTTCAAACAAGCGCTGATTATAAAACTAAACTAGACACTATAAGAGACAAGCAAAAAGATTTAATAAAAACAGGTCGCGCAACGACCGACAATCCTAATTGGATAACTAATGGCAGTAAAGCCGAAGGTAGAAAAAGAGTAGATGATGTTAAAAAACTCATGCTCCGTTCATTTAACAATGAATGTGATTACTGCGTAGATAATGTTAAATTTAATAATATTGAAGCAAGCATAAAACGCATTGATAAATCATTTGAACAATGCAATAAACTAGGCAAAGCTATGCAGCTTTTTATATTAGATGAATATTTAAAACTCAAATACAATGAATTATCTCTAGCCTTTGAATATCAACAGAAAAAAGCCGAGGAAAAGGAAGAAGCAAAAAAAGCCCGTGAGGAGCAGAGGGAACAGCAGAAACTTGAACGTGAAATTAAAGAAGCCAGAGATAAGTTACAAAAAGAGCGCAAACATTTCAGTACCGCAATTAAAGACCTTGAAACAAAACTTAAAAAAGCCACTGACGAAAATGAACGATTGCTATTGGAGAAAAATCTAGCGGAAACTCAAGGTAAATTAACCGAACTGGACAATGAGGAAAAAGTCATAGATTACAGGGAGCAAAACGCTAAAGCCGGATATGTTTACATCATTTCAAATATTGGAGCGTTCGGAGAAGGGGTTTATAAAATAGGCATGACCCGCCGCCTTGAGCCAATGGATCGCGTTGACGAATTAGGAGACGCTTCGGTACCTTTCTCATTTGATGTTCATGCTATGATTTTCTCTGATAATGCTCCATCACTGGAGGCAAAATTGCATGAGCATTTTTATGCAAAAAGGCTTAATAAAATTAACAACAGAAAAGAGTTCTTTAAAGCAGATATAAATGAAATTGAAAAGGTCTTAAAAGAGAATTATGAAAAAATTGTAGATGTGGTAAAAGAAGCGCCAGCTGAACAATATAGGGAAAGCTTATTGATCAAGTGAAAATTGTGCCGTTATTCAATCACTTTTCTAAATGTAGTAAGCGCAGGATTTCTAAGGAAAAGTAGGTCGTCATTAAATTCATAATTTGCGATGAATGTATCTCCCCAAGATTCTACCATTTCTGCTGACGATATTTCCTTATCTATTGTTACTATTAATTGGGTTTCATTGTAAACATATTCACCAGCCCAATTAAAAATATTATTTATATAAACAGTTTTAACAGTATCTGTAAAGACAATACGTGCATTGATATTATCAATTCGTTCCCACGTTCCCACAAACGGATTAACATCTTCATTCATACCTTTATCATCGCAATAACTCATAGTTAAGAGTATACCCAAAACAGCAAGGGTTAGCAATATGTTTTTCATGGTAGCTCCTTATATCTTTATAGAAATGGAAACCAGTTAATGGTCGTATAAACTACCAATGAACCATTACAGATTGTTTATCTAAAGAAAACGTAAACTTAACAGGAAACCCTTCTATGGTCATTCCACTAAAAGTAGGATTATTTGAATAAATATCGTTTGTAAAATCACCATTTGCGGGAACTAAAACAGGCTCATTATCCATACAACCCAGAGCGGTTATTAAAATGTTTTTGTCTATACCATTAACTATTTTTATCTGCCTAGCTGGGGTGTTAAAAAATGTCAATGTTTCATTATCGTTGGTATAAGATATTCTGGGCGGTGTTGCGGAGTAACTTTTTATGTCAAGTTTCTCTTTAATTTCAATGCTAGTATGAGCATTTAAAATATGTTTACATTGAGCATAACAATTTAAAATTACAGTAACTTCATAATCGGAATCATTGACAATTTGATGAGACTTATCATCACAGCCTACAAATAAAACAAAAACAATTAACAAAAAACCTAATTTACGCATTTTTCCACCGTCCTTTTAGCAAGTTTATACCTTAATTATAAGGCTAATGAGGTAGCTGTCAATATGAAAATATTGACTTTTTTCTCTAAAAATGTTAGAATTTACTTACTTTTAGAGGCATAAGTGACGGTTACGCATAAGTGAAGAGAGTAGTGCTTTATTAGCGTTGAGAATATCTTAAAATATTTATAGGAGAAAAGTTTATGGAAAAAAAACCTAAAACAGTGATGAATTTTGCCAACGTGTTAGCGAATGTAGATAAATTTCTAAGGGAAAATTACGGCATGAGAATATGCTTATCAAGAGCTGTTAAATTTTATGCTTATCAGGGCAAGTTAAAAGCGCGTTTTTCTATAACGCAACTAGAACGATAAAAATTTATTTCTTAAATTTAAATATAGATAATTTCTGCTTCACCTACACTGAAAGAAAAGTAAGGCTGGAAGGGTTAGCTAACGAATTAGTAATAAGCACTTTAATAGTTACAAGAGAGAGCTTGACAGCCCGCGAATTGAGTATTAATCTTTTAGCATGAAGGTGGTTTGCCATGACAAATTTAGATGATTTGTACAAATGGTTCGATGATAACAGAGAAAATATCATACAAGGACATGAAGGAAAACAAGTCTTGATAAAAGACAATACCGTTATTTCATACTTTCCTGATGAGGGTGAAGCTCTTGAATACGCCCAAAAATCTGGTTTTATAATGGGTGATTTTTTAATACAAGAATGTGTCTCAAAAGACGAGGAATGCCTGTATTATCACAATGAGGCTGTAATTTTTGGCTAATTTTACAGCTTTCACTTATAGAATTCCCGATGATCATCGACACTCAATTGTTATACCTATAGAAATACGTGTTCCAGTTCCTTTAAATGGTTACCCGCAAGAAAAAAGAATACCTTTAATAGCCAAAGCCTTAATTGATACCGGAGCGTCAAGATCGGCTATACGCGATACTTTTGTAAATGCGACCAAACTTACTTCATACGGCAGACGCACCATAAGAACTGCAAAAGACGAATACATTTCATTGGTTTATTCTGTTGACATAATGTTTCCTAATCGAATGCTGGCAAAGAATATCAGGGTCTCCGAATTTTCAGGCAATCATGAATTTGATTTTATTATAGGTATGGATATTTTACGCATGACTGACATGGCAATAACAAACGCCGGTAATATTACGGTTTTATCTTTACGCGCACCATCTGCTGTAAAACATATTGATTTTACAAAACACGAGGAGTAAAACTATTCAACAGGCGGTTCTCCAGTAGTGCCTTCATCTTTGTGGTATGTAACTGTATAATATTTTTCTTCCTGATCCTCATTCATGTATTTATAATCGCATGAAATAATAAGCAGTGTCAATAAAATAATTGTTGTTATAACAATACCGACAAGTTTTTTGTTTTTGAAGTTCATATTAACTCCTTTTAATTATTGCTTTACTAATTTTTTGTTTCATCAGTTGTTGTAGGAATGTTAGGCAAATCCCTACAACAATACTGACATACAGTTGCTTTTACTCTAATTTCATTATCACAAAATGGGCATATCTTAGAATTAATATTTTTTATGTTTCGTATTCGTAATTCCTCTTTATTTTCACCACATACTAATAGTACCATGAAGCTAACTATAGGCGAAAAAAATAACCCTAATAAAAAGTAGCTTTGAAAAGGATGTCCTTTATCTTTGGCGGCTAGAGCAAAAATAATAACTAGGCTAATCCAAAAAAATGCAATAATAATAAATGTCATTGCTACTCCTTATTATTCAGCTCTTTGCCCTCTGCCGACAAAATAACCGACAAACGCCATTAAGAAGGCAGCATATACATATATACAATCTTTGAATATACCAAACATTTCGCTCACGTTCATGCCTAATTTCACAGATAATATAGGTATAAAAACAAGACCGAGTATTCCAAATAGAAAGAGCCCCACAACAGCCCATTTTATAATCACAAATGACATAGTATACGGCATAATATCTATCCCTCCGTATTTTTTCTCAAAATAACCATAAAATATCTATATTCATTTGGTATATTTACATCTGACTTCTGTCTCACAGTCAAGTTTAACATAAATATTTCCTTTTAATGATTCGTCAACATGGCAATGCCAGTTTTTTTCACCACAAAGCAATGCGCCTTTTCTTTTCCAACATTCCTTACTCAGGACTTTTGCTAAATCAAAATTTTCTCCAAATATTTTTTCAAAATCTGATAAATTAGCATATACATATCCGCACTCGGCATGAGGACATATAAGAGTAAGCTCAAAATAAAAACATGCACCCTCTCCGCTTAGAGTTAGATGTTCTTCTCCGCTTCTATGCAGGCAATAACCATATTTTGTTTTTACATAATAAGCAAATGAAGCAAAACCCATATAAAGATCACCCACTAAATTGAGTTCATTCATAATTAATTATCATCCTTTATGTTATAAAAATTATGTTCTAAAAAAAGCAAAATTTATAAAATGAGGCGCTTCCCTTCGAATCTTCTTGGCTAACAAAATTATGTATAAACTGTCAAATATATCTATTTGCATATCCATTGGCTGATCCTCTATTAGCTCCGGTTTTTCAAAATAACCTTTTAACTCTTCATAATATTCAAGAGATTTCTGTAATTTTTTTTGTTTATTAAACAATTCAATAATATAAGGATCGGTAACGCTCATCATGGCTTTTGGAGCTTGCTTATAATTATTAATATAAAATTCTTCGCCTTCTTTAGTAATATTAACAATTTTATTTATAATTTCAAAAAAAGCGCCATAATGTAATCTTAAATTTGAAGTTACCTTTAATTCATTTTCAAAACATAACCCTGAAAAATCGCGTGTTGTTTCTCTAAAATCACTAATTACAATACTGAATGTTCTAAGCTCGTCTCTTATTGGTACATTACAAAATTCAAATGCGTAAGGATAAGCTATTCCTTTATAAAACATACACATAAAACCACTCCTTTTTTTTAAACCTAATTTACATAATCTATATTTTAATAATAATTTTTGGGATTATATAGAATTGTAAAATTAAATTAAAAAAATAAAGAGTTATTAAAAAAGTTAAATGTTGTATTCCGCCTGAAGACTTGTTTATATTATGTGCATCTGTTAAATTAACTAATTGAAATGAGACTAAACAAGCTCTGTATTCTTTATGCCCACTCATATGCCAGAGCTCCTATAATCTTGCCTTTTAACATTAATTTGGTCTTTGGGAAGCGTCTCCCTCCCGCCGAGTATATCACACTCGATAACGTGCAATAAAACCGCTTGCAAAAAACCATTAAATACATTTTATACCCACCATGAATCAATTTGTCAAGTACTATTTATAATATTTTTACAAAAATATTTAAAAATCCTATATCTTTAATATAACGCATATACGGTAATAAATCCAATTAAAATACCAAATATATTTAAATTATCGGTTAAAAATTGCATAATTTTACTTAAATTTACTGTTTTTATAGTATTTTTATAGCTTATTAAGAAAATAACTAATAAATCCTCTGTTAATAGCCACGAAAATGCCATGACCATGTGCCTTTTTAAGCAAAATGACCCGTCTAAGCTCACAGTATGACGGTACTGTGGGCTTATTTATCTATTTCCATATTAAACTGTATACATCCTTGCTATTTGATTTTTTAAGTCAAAATAGTACTGTGCTGCTTCGTTGGAGACTCCGCAAGCAATGCTATTTGAGGTGCTGCCATACTACCGTTAATGCCAACTAAGTAAGTATTTCCGAATTGTCAATAATTTTAATACACCCTAACCTTTAAAAAGAATTAGTTCAAGGAGGGGTTCATGCCTGATTTTATAAAGAACTTAGAAGACTGCGTGATAGTTGATGGTAATTTGATTTGTTTTGACGAAATCAAAAAGAAATTAGTTATATGCGAAGTTAAACCAATATCAGACGAAGTACCAAAAGAAGCTATCATAGCATACGCAAAGAAACAAATGGAGCGAGGGTAATAGTTATGCCTGAAGACCATGCTATAGAATATTTTACTGGAATTAAAAGGGAGATGTAATATATGAATTTATTAAATGCAGATGTTAAACTCGATGTAGCCAATATGACGTTGGAGCATTTATTTGTAGTTTGTTCATTTTTATTAGTTGTAATAGCAATTGTCTTTATAAACGGTTTTTCTATTAAATCAGGAGATAAAGAAATAAATATCGGCGGCATACATAGGTTATTGGCAAAAAAAGATGAGGATATATTATTAAAGGAAAACTTACACGAATTTTCAGAAAAGGTTGACCGCGAAGTTAACGGAAATCTCTATGATTTAGTAGACAGCCTGAATTACGAGATCGATAGTATTGCAAATAAAGAACATTGTTATTTTACATATGAAAAGTTTATATCAATATTCAAAAATGAACTTGAAAAAAGAGTACGCAGAAATAATTTAAAAGAGAAATTAGCAAAAATAAACCGTGAAAATTACACAGCAACTATTATTGGTAATGTTGAATCACAATATAACAAGTTAAGAATAAAAGTCAGCAATCTTAACTGCGGAGAAACATATGCTGAATTTACAGTGATAAAAGACGCTGCGCAAAAAATATTAAATAAGTTTTTTGACGGTACTAAAATTATCCTCATTGAAGGGTGTAGAAAAAAAATAAAAAAATATAATGAGTACAAAGAGAAGTTTAAAACTGTAACGGCGCGGAAATCATCATGTGATTATCCGACTGAAAAAAACGAAGGATATATAAGAGATTTAGAAATACTCTAAAAAGGAAGG
>Ga0209755_10000660_pt1 | contig 60771 bp, 61 predicted proteins | sample TergutCo191P1_FD_187301 | JGI IMG/M metagenome (GOLD analysis project Ga0209755, IMG submission 187301) | Cornitermes sp. P1 segment gut microbial communities from Petit-Saut dam, French Guiana - Co191P1 (SPAdes) (version 2) | ecosystem: Host-associated > Arthropoda: Insects > Digestive system...
TTATGCGGCGGTTAAATCAAATGGGCAGGCGTTATGTGATGTTCCCGATGAACTTAAGACCGCGCAAATGTGTCTCATGGCAGTAAAGAGTAAAAACTTTGGCGGAAATTGTCTTCAATGGGTTCCTGATAAATTTAAGACAGAGGAAATGTGTCAGATTGCGGTAAAAAAAGACGGTGAAGCGCTTGAACATGTTCCTAAAATATTTATAACAAAAGAACTGTGCTTTGCGGCGATAAATTCCGGATATGTCGGCTTTGATAGTGTTCCTGCGCTCAAGTTTGTTCCAAAAAAGTTTAGAACTTATGATCTGTATCTTGCATTGATGAAGGTACGCGGCTATGCCCTTAAATGGGTTCCTAATAAATTTAAAAGTGAGGAGCTATGCCTTACTGCAGTTAAACAATGCAATAACGCAATAGGGTTTATTCCCCAAAAAGCATGGACAAAAGAATTATGTTTTACCGCGCTTAAAGAAAGCAAACACGCGCTTTCTTACATTCCTGATGAACACAAAACAGCCGAAATCTGTTTTATTGCGGTAAAGCAATTTGCTTATATGCTTGCGTATGTTCCCGAAGAATTAAAAACAATGGAATTATGCCATATGGCTGTAGAAAATTTCGGCAGAGCGCTTCAATATGTTCCCGAAAAATTAAAAACATTGGAACTCTGCCAGCTTGCCGTAGATAATGATTTTCACGATGATTATTACGACGGGGACGGCTATGATTATGACGGCGGCGAAGCGATTGAATATGTTCCCGATGAATTGAGGACTCAGATTAAATACGATTCAGAGGATAATGAAATGGGATGAAAATATATTTACCTGCGGAATGCGTTTTTCATGGTCATTAAATATATTTAACTGATCCGGAACTGCTCCGCTGCTTTGAGAAATACCGCAACAACATCAGGATCAAAATGGCTTGCGCTGCTGTCAGTTATAATTTTTACCGCCTCGTCATGTGAAAATGCCTCTTTGTAAGGGCGGACTGAAGTAAGCGCGTCATATACGTCCGCAATAGCCATGATTCGTCCCAACAGCGGAATATCTTTTCCTTTAAGTCCAGCGGGATAACCTGTTCCGTCCCATTTTTCGTGATGAGTTGCGGCAAAGATTTTCGCGTATTTAAGAAAATCGTTTTCTTTTGTCATGCCTTCAATTTTTTCAATTATTTCCCTGCCGTAATCAGAATGTTTTTTCATCTGGTTAAACTCTTCTTCTGTAAGCTTGCCCGGTTTTTTAAGTATTCTGTCTTCGATCGATATTTTTCCAACATCGTGAAGCTGGCATGATTGAAGCACCAAATCAACTTTTAAGCCGCGGGTTTCATCACTGAATATATTATTTTTAATGATTTCTTCCAAAAGCACCTTTACAATGTTCTGCGTCCGTTCAATATGACCGCCCGTTATATCATCGCGGTACTCAACCATTTCCGCCATTGTTTTTAAAAGAACATCCTGTAACTCCGTAATATTTTGGGTTTTTTCCCAAACCATTTTTTGCAAATTATCGCTGTAATTCATTAAATCAGATGTCAATTTTTCCAGTTTATTTTTCTGTGATTCGACAAGCAAATGCATATCAATTCGCTTGAGCAAAAGCAGCGGCTGGAAAGGTTTGGTAATATAATCGATGGCTCCCAGTGAAAGCCCGTCAAGCTCATCGCAGGTATCTGTTTTTCCGGTAAGGAAAATCACGGGAATATCTTTTGTTTCAGATCTTGATTTAAGGATTTTTATCGTTTCGTATCCGTCCATATCAGGCATATCAATATCAAGAAGGATCATGTCGGGAATATTTATTTTCAGAATCTCAAAAAGTTTTTCTGCAGAAGGAGCGGTTGAAACCATGTATTTTTCCATTAAAACATTTTTTCCGATTCTTAAATTCGCAGGATTATCGTCTACAAGAATGATTAGCTTCTTTTTCCCCTGCGATGAATCTGCGTCATTTGCCGCGGCAGAATTACCGTCCGCAGAGACAACAGATTTCTGCGGCTCAGTATCTTTACGGCGTTTTTCTGCCGGCAGCCATGCATCAAGAATTTCATCAAGTTTGGAAATATCTATAGGCTTGGAGAGAAATCCTGAAAATCCCTTTTCCAGGAACATCTCTTTCATACCGACAACGGCATTTGCGGTTAATGCGATAATCGGAACCTTCCTGCCGGAAGAGCTATGTTCTTCTTCCCATTTTCGTATAACAGCTGCCGCTTCAATGCCGTCCATTTCCGGCATCATATGATCCATGAACACCAAATCATAATCGTTTTGCTTAACTGCCTCGATTGCTTCCTGCCCGCTCTGACAGGTATCTACCACCGCTTTGTATGAGACAAGTAGCCCCTCCGCTACTTTTAAATTTGTAAGAATATCATCTACCACAAGCAGCCGCGCACCGGGATAAATATACCCTGAAAGACTTGAACTTTCGTTATATTCAGTATTATCCCGTTTTCCGTTAAGAACATTCGCGATTGAAATCGACTGCACCGGTATGGATAAAAAGCAGGTATTGGGAATAAAATCTTCGGTTCCCCATTCAATCAGAAGAGCTAAAGGAGGTTTTCTTTCATAAGGGAGGTTTTCAAAAGCCGGTTTTACCTTTTCATAAAAACCGTAACCTGAAAATACATAAAACCATTCTTCGCGTTTCAAGGCTTCGCAAAAATCGCTGTATTTTCCCGTTATTTCATGAGGGACATTCATATTTTCAAGCGACCAGTGCATTGAATCGGCGTACACTTTCCTTCTCTCGTAAACAAGCACTTTCTTTTTTTCCGCATTTTCAACTGCCGCGAAAGGTTTAGACGAATTAATTAACTGGGGAATGATAACTGTAAATTCACTTCCTTTGCCGTACTCGCTCTCCAGGCTGATACTTCCTCCCATCGCGGCGCATAATCGTTTTGTGATTGAAAGCCCTAATCCGGTTCCTTCTGCGTTAAATAAATAATCTTTATCAACCTGAACAAAATCGTTAAATAATTTTGCCTGATCTTCCTGTTTAATTCCCTTGCCGGTATCCGCTATCGAAATCTTAAGCCATATATTATTTTCTTCCCTTTTATGCGCGGTAATAGTCATACTGACATATCCCCTTGTGGTAAACTTTACGGCATTGGAAATAAGATTTAATAAAATCTGGCGCAGCCTTACTTCGTCTCCGATTAAACTGCATGGAATGGAGCTGTCAATATTGGTAAATAAACGAATCGGTTTTTCCTGCATACGCATACGGATAATATTTACAGTATCGTTAATTAAAGAAGCAAGAAGATAGTTTACAGGAACAATCTCCAGTTTACCCGACTCTATTTTTGACAAATCAAGAATGTCATTAATTATCGAAAGAAGATTTTTTCCGGCTTGCCTGATATCTTTTATTTCATTGCGGGCTTCATTTGAAAGATCGCGGCGCAGAACAAGTTCGGTCATACCGGTAATCGCGTTCATGGGTGTGCGTATTTCGTGGCTCATTTTAGCGAGAAACTCGCTCTTTACATGAGAAGCGGTTTCCGCTTTTTTATTCGCTTCTATTAATTGAATGTTTCGTTTAGCTATCGCGTTTTCGGAGCGGACAACGAATACGTTTAAAACAATCAATGCGAATAAGATTAAAAACAACATACTGAAAAATATGGTATTTATCGATTGGTTAATCGCCAAAAATCCCGGCAGCGGATAGCTAACTGTAAGATACCATTCCATTTCGGGAATGGAATTTACCAGAAAAATGTTACCGTTGTAAATAAAACTTTTTTCTTCACCGTCAGACAGCATAGCCGCAATTTTGACAATCTCTTTACCGGTATCGCCGAGATGATCGTCAAGGCGCACTTTGTTATTAACAAGATGATAATCGGCGGCTGAAGTAATCTCATTGTATTTATTAAAAGTATATGGGGTGATATTTCCATCGAATTCTTTGTAAGCGTTAACAATAAAATCAGAAAACACAGTCAGGTTAATGCCTGTTCCAAGCATACCGAGCGGTTTTCTCCCCCCGCTGTCAGGTGAGTTTTCGTTTTCTCTGAATACGGGAACATTGACCCAAAGATTAATTTGGCGCATTGTAGGGTTATAATTAATATTGAAATTATATTTTTCCGTATTGTAAAGAGTTAAATTATACCAGTAAAAATCGGGATCATCGGGATCAAGCAGATAAGGCTCGTTTGTTGTGGAGTAAAATATTTTATCTATATCGCTGATCCAAAATATTGTTTTTTGATCAAAGTGCCGCAGATAGGTCTCGAATTCAACAAGAGCCGAAGATTTTAATCCCGGGTTTGACGGACTCAAAAAATGCTGCCGAATTGCGGGAGTATCCGCCATTTTAAGAACCAGCGCCAATTCGCTGTTTACCGCCGAAGCCAGACGCAGCCTGATTGTTTCTGACGCGATAGCGAGCTGCTGTTCAACATACGAAAGGTTTATTTGCCTGGTGGATATTGAAAATGCTGTAACAGCCGCCAGAGAAACAGCCAGAAAAAAGATACAGGAAAAAACAAGAAATGTTCTATTAACAGAATGTTTAAAAAAATCGATAAAAGTAATTTTCATATTTTTATAACCTCGTTAACTGCTTTAAGCGCTTTTTCATATTCAGCCATCAGCACATAATCTGAAATTTGCTCCAGCGTTGTTTTTATAGCGGCATCCAGCGGCTGCTGTAATAATTTTTCCAGAACAAGATCGATATCCTGCGCTTTTTTTGTTTTAATGACAGTTTCCAATTCGTTTAACATACCGTTAATCTGCGTACCGGATGATTCGCCTGTTATTTCATTTTCTGATTCTAACAGTGCGCTTTCTATTCCATCAATAAGCGTATTCAACTGTACAAAAAAAGCAGGAAGCATTTTTGCAATAAAATCTGTATCTTCTCTTTTGCCCGCATTCTCAAGCTCTAGTGCAGAGTCGGATGTAGGCACGGCGCCTACAGAAGCGGACGCGCTTTTAATGGCATGAACCTGTGTAATAAATTCTTTTAAATTGCCGGTGTCAGGCGCAGCTTGCAGCAGATGCATCCGTCTCTGCAAATCCTTGCGGTACATCGCAAGAATTCCCAGGTAATTTTTTATTTTTCCTCCGGTATTGGCAATACCGCGCTTTACATCAATTCCCGAAATTGACAGAACTTGCGATTTTTCTTTTTCTTCACCCATTTTTATTTCCTTACCGCCTGTTTTCTTCTTTTCTTTGGGTATCCATTTATTTAAAAGCTCATCTAATTCCGTTAAGTTTATCGGTTTGGCGAGAAAATCATTAAAACCATTTTTTATAAACATTTCGCGCATACCGGATATCGCATTGGCTGTAAGTGCGATTACCGGAACCTGCCTGAATAAATTTTTTTTAATTTCATCATTAATAGAATTAATTTTTTCTTCTTCCAATTTTCTGATAATACAGGCTGCTTCAATACCGTCCATTTCCGGCATCATGTGATCCATGAATACAAGATCGTAATCATTTAATTTAAACGCGTTGATTGCTTCCTTTCCGCTTTTACATAGATCAATTTTCATCTGATAAGGCTGCAATAAACCATTAGCTACTTCTAAATTTGTATCGATATCATCAACAAGCAGCACCTTAGCGTCAGGAGCGGTAAAACTGAATGTTTGCGCGTATTGCTGTTTTTCGGAAAACTTATCGTCTAACGCTAAGTTTTTGTCATCACAGATTTTTTGCGGAAGGGTAATCGTAAATGTGCTGCTGACGCCGTATTCCGATTCAACGGAAATATCCCCGCCCATAGCTCTTGCAAAATTCTGCGCAATCGCAAGACCAAGCCCTGTTCCTTCAATACCGCGGTTGCTGGAAATATTAACCTGAACAAATTCATCAAATAATTTTTCGATATCTTCCTGCCTGATACCCTTGCCGCTGTCTTTTATTTTAATAGTCAGATTGCAAATACCGCTTTCAGCGATTTCACCCGATACTGTAAATGAAATAAAACCTTTTTCGGTATATTTAACAGCGTTACTCAAAATGTTCAAAAATATCTGGCGTATCCTTGTCTCGTCTCCGAAAAGAACATTTGGTATATTGCTGTCAACATTAAAGTTGAATTCTATCCTCGAATCATCAATCTTTACTTTAATAATACTGATAACATCATTAATTAAAGAAGAAAACAAATATTCAACCGGTATTATTTCTATTTTTCCGCTTTCGATTTTTGAAATGTCCAGAATATCATTGATGATCGATAAAAGGTTTGCGCCTGCCTGCCTGATGGTAGTAACATTCTCCTTGACAGACAGCGGCATTTCCTCGCGAAGCGCAATTTCCGTCATGCCGATTATCGCATTCATGGGTGTTCGTATTTCATGGCTCATTCTGGCAAGAAACTCGCCTTTGGATTTTGACGACGCTTCCGCTTTATCTTTCTCGTATCTGGCTTCGACAGTTTCCAGTTCCAATTTTTGAATTTGTTTCAGACGCTCAATTATCTCGCCAAGCCCAAGAGATAAACGCGCAATTTCATCATTGCTCTGCGATTGTTCTATATGAACATCAAGATCGCCGAACGCTATTTTTGATATCGCGTCTTTAAGATTCCATAACGGCGATATAACAGAGCCTGTAACAGCAAGCGCCATTAACACAGATATAACAAGCGACAAAAGACAGATAAAAAGCATTATATAAGCGTTCGTCAGCGCCTTTTTGTTTGTATCATCCGTTTCCTGCGTTGAAAACTTAAGGTTTTTCATAAAACCAATATTGTTGATATAATATATAAATGTGTTATAAACAGGAGTAAAACGGTTTAAATAAACAGAAATTGCTTCGTCTATATCGTCATTTTCAATTAAATCCAAAATCACGTCCACTACCGGGACATAGACTTCGTTGTATATCTCCAGCAGGTTCGCCATATCCTGCATTTCTCCGGGCGTAAAAACATTGCTGAACTGATCTTGAAATTTTATATAATCATCCAGCTGCGTGCGGAAATTATCTTCATGCTCTCTGGTCGTTTTCAGAATATACTGCGTTACATTTTTATCGCTGATATAAAGCATATTAAAAATGTTGACATCGATAGCTATGTTGTGATCGTATACATCATTTAAAATATTGACGTTCTTCATGGTTTTAGCGACAGAATCTCCCAAAGAAGTAATGCTGATAAAACCGGTTACTCCTACAACCAGCGTAAAAAATACAATAATAAAAAATGATATCAGCAGTCTTGTTCTAATATTGATTCTTCGCAGCATTGTAATCTCCGTCATAAACTCAATTTAAAAATGTGGAATACTTTCCGCCTTTAATCTGAATGATGTACACATTGGAACGAGGCGCATTGTTTTCATTAAATTTAATACGACCGGTTATCACGTCCATTTCAATTTCCTTAAGAGCTGAAATAATATCTTCCTTGTTTGTTGTTCCGGCATTTTTAACCGCTTCGGCAAGCATATAAACGCTCGCATAAGCGGCTGCGGAAGCCGACAGCGGCATTTGAGAAAAAGAATTAAAATAATTTGTGACAAACTGCGCTGCATTTTCATCACGATCATCAAATGAAAAATGCGACGAATAAAAAACATTTTTTAGTCCATACGTTACTTCAGCATTGGTTGCGGTAGGTGAAATAACCGGGATGCCGTCTTTTTCTGACGCAACAGCAAGCGCAAGCGTCACATTAGAATCGCTTGAACCAATGATTGCGGCAACGCCTTTATCCATTAAGGACTTGTACTGTTTTACAATATATTCTTCGTCTCCGCGGTCATTTAAAACAATAATATCCAGTTTTTTTTTCAAAACACCGCCTGCCGCGTTTATTTCTTCTTTGGCAAGCTGTAAACCATTTAGCGCGCGCAGACCTTCGTCCGAATCCATACCGGTAAGCGGCAAGAGCGCTCCTATGGTTATATACCGGTTTACATCATGGCGCGCACAGCCGATTGTGCAGAAAACCGCTGCAGCAAGCAATAAAACTTTTATAATTGCGGATAATATTCTAAAATCGTTTCTGCTAATGTTATGTTTACACAAGGCAACAACTCCTAAAAAATGAATAACATTAAATATTATAACATATAAACAAGCGGTTATGCTTCGTTCTGCCTGAGCCCGACAATCCTTTCAACAGGCATCATATAACACAATCCTCTAACCTCGGTTTTCCATCCTGCTTTTTCTTTAATATCCGCCATAATCCGTTCGGCAGTTTTTAGATCGGCAAGACAAATGATAATTTCCTGTTCATTGTCCAGTGTAATGCCAAGAAAGGCGCGATGCTGAGAACCTTCGCCTCGGGCATGGATAATTGTGCCGCCGGAACCGCCGGCTTCGCGTATTATATCCATGATTTCATCGGTGTGGCCTGCGTTGACTACAACATGCAGCACTTTCATTTCAGATCCGGTTTCCATATACAGCTCCTGTGGTTAATATAACAATTTTTCTACAGGAATCGTATACGCGATGCCTGTGTTCGGATTATTAAAATTAAATTCCGAAACCAGCATATCTAAAATCACTTCTGCCTTGTTGTTTAAAATAAGGCAGGTGATTAAAATTTTATTCTCTTCATGTACAAGCCCCAGAGCGTCTTTAACAAAGTCCGAGTCTGCGCAGCCCACACCGTACAAAACATTGATAACATGACATCCTTTTTCTGACATCGCGCTTAGTATCGCTTCTTTTTGATTACGTCCCGCAATTACAACCATGTTCATTAATTTTGGTTTTTCGTCAGACATTATTCTGCTCCTTCGTCTCATCCTCAAAGAAATGCATAATTTCGTCCAATTCTTTCAGCTCTTTCATTTCCATCTGTTTCCTCAAACGGTTAGACTTCATTTCATAAACAATGCCAAGAGTTTGTATTGCGATTAACGGCATCACAGACATAAACGCTATTATACCAAACCCATTTGTCAGAATCGATTGGGGAATTCCTCCCGCCGCTTCAACAGTATTTCTGACTGCCTGGGCAATTCCAAGGGCGAACGGCGTAAGAAATGCCGATGACAATCCGCCTGCCGTAACGCCGCCTGAATCAAAAGCCAAACCTACAAACATTTTGGACGAAAACTTCATCATGATCAATGCCGCAAGATACAGCGGTATTAAAAACCAGAGAATATTTATTTGTGTGATAATTTTTATAACAGATATTATCGATGCAAAGCCAAGACCAACCGCGAGAGTTAAACGGATTGTCATTTGTTTGATGTGACCTCTTGTGATTTCTTCGATCTGACTTCCAAGCACCGTAACGGCAGGTTCCGACAGCGTGATTGCTCCTCCAAGGATGAACCCTACAAGCAGAAGCAGCCATTTAAACCATTCCGGGCGGTTCTCCGCGAAGAAGGAATTGCCGATATGCTGTCCTGCAAAAGCAAAACCGAAATCCACACATGTAAGGAAAATTAAAAGCCCCGCGAAAACGGGAATAATTCCAAGCAGTATTGTTAAAAATTCTTTTTTATTTAATTTGATTAAAAAGAAATGAAAAAGCAAAAAGACAATAACAATCGGGACAAGAGCGAGAGTAACTCCGCGCAGATTAAAAACTGCGGTATGAAGAAAACTTTCAGCGTCTCCGGGAGCGTAATCGGCATTCGGTGCCGGTATGGTTCCGCCGTGCGTCACTTTAAAAATAATTCCGTAAACAAACACTGCAAGAATCGGTCCCACCGAAGCAAGCCCGATAATTCCGAAAATATCATCGTCGGATTTTCGCCTTGACATTGTTGCGGCAACGCCGATGCCGAGAGCAAGCATAAACGGTACTGAGATATCGCCTGTCGTTGCGCCGCTTCCGTCAAACGCGACGCCGATAAATTCGAGCGGAGTAAAAATCGCAAGGATGAATACAATAATATAAAGAACCGCGAATACAATTTTAATGCTGATGTCTTTTAAAATACGGTACAAGCCGAAGCCGACAAACATCCCGATCCCGGAAGCCATAACGATAATAAGAACCCTCTCGTTAATATAATCCATCGCGAGGTGCACCTGACGCGCAAACACCATCAAAGCAGGCTCTGCGGATTCGGCGAGAAAGCCGAATAAAAATCCAAAGAAAAGTATAAAAATCACTTTTTTAAATTTAACCAATGACTCGCCGACAGATTTTCCGATAGGCAGAATGCTGACATCAAGACCTACCAGAAAAATGGACTGTCCTATAACAACACCCGAATAACCGATAATCAGTTTTATATAATCGAACATATCATCCATGGGCGCAACGAAGCAGCACACTATTATTGTTATGGCAGCAAGCGGCAGAGACGCTATAAAAGTTTCTTTTAAAATGCGCAGTAATTTCATACAATTCTCTTATAATAAACTCATATATGTTATTTTAGCAACCTTGAAATTCCGCATTCAAAGAAATCTTTTTTTACACCGGAAAGCGTAATATTCCCCTTTTCGCGCCTGATCTTCACCGGTCCCAAGTCTGCGGCATTCACAGAACCTTCGCAGAACCGCCTGACCACAGATCGCCTGATAGATTTGGAAGGAGATTCACACGAAGGCACAGAGTCACAAAGCGCGTTTATACCGATAAATACGGCTTCCTCGCGGATAATTTGAGACTGCGCAAAAAAAATCGTTTCATTGGTTAACAGTGAAGATTCCTTCTCTATCCATTTAATATGTTTGTTAGTTTCATTGCTGATAAACTCCGCTGTAAGGGATTGAGTCTGCGCGAGCGCGTGAAGGTTGGTTTTCCATGAGGGGAAGGCATCATTTAACAAGGGAATAAGCTGACGGCGGATACGGTTACGTAAAAATTTTTCATCAATGTTTGTGGAGTCTTCGCGCCATGACAGGTTTTTGGCTTTTAAATAGCAGATAACATCTTCACGCGCTGCGCCGAGCAGGGGGCGAAGAATTCTGCCGCGTTTTTCCGGTATTGCTGCCAAACCGGCAGGACCGCTGCCGCGCAGTACACGCATTAAAGCTGTTTCAAGAAGATCGTCTTTTGTATGAGCCATTAAAATTAAAACATTTTTTCCAAGATGCCTTGCTTCTTTACGCAGCGCTTTATGCCGGTAAAAACGCGCGGCAGCTTCAATGCCTATACCTTTACGCTGCGCAAAAGCGGCAATTTTGCCCGGCGGAAAATGTTTTACACGATATTCAATATTGTTTGCGCTGCAAAAATCGCGGACAAAACCGGCATCGCCAAGGCTCTCTTCCGCCGGGCGAAGACCGTGTTCAACATGCATACAGACAAGGCACTCGCGCGGACTGACCGCGCACAAGGCAGCCAGCATTGCCATTGAGTCCGCGCCGCCGGAGACAGCGGCGAGTAAAAGTGAGTCTTTTGGGTAATTATTTAATACAGAGACAAGTTTTTCTTCAAATTGAATAATCGTATTCATAAATTCAGAAGAAAAAGATTTTAACCACGAACCGTAAAACTCTTATTTCTTGTCTGCGCCGGGTTTCTTTTCGCCTGCGGCAGGAGCAGCTGCACCGGCAGCACCGGCTGCAGGAGCTGCGCCAGGAGTACCGGGAGCGGCTGCAGCGCCTGCGGCTGCGGCGGCATCGGCAACAGGTGCCGCGACCACTTCAACCTTGGCAAATTTGACAAGAGCGAAAACCTGATCCGGATTGGAAAGAAGTTTGACTCCGGAAGCAAGCGCGATGTCGCGCACATGCATGGACTGGTTTGCTTTAAGACCGGAAATATCAATATCGATCCTTTCGGGAAGATCCTTAGGCAGACATTCAATTTCGATTTCGTGTAAAGGTGTTTCAAGCATACCGCCTTCTCTTACGCCGACCGGGTTCCCGCTGAAAATAAGGGAAACTTTGGCGCGCAGCGCGACTCCGCTTTCTACTTCATAAAAATCAATATGAAGAATATTCCCGTCTATAATATTTCTTTGGGTGTCTTTAACAAACGCCTCGTAAGATTTGCCGTCTACATCAACTTTTACAATGGTACTTTCAGAAATACCTTTTGTGCCTTTCTGAAAATCGGTAGCGTCCAGATCGATGGAAACGGATTTTCCAGATCTTCCGTAGATAACCGCGGGAATTCTGCCGCTTCTTCTAAGCCTGCGTGATTCAGCTGAACCCTGCCCCTGACGATTTTTTGCCTGTAAAACAACCTTGCTCATATTACTAACCTCTTAAAAAAATTACCGGGATGATTACCCTTATCTGGGACGACAGGATTCGAACCTGTGAATACCGGCTCCAAAGACCGGTGGCTTACCACTTGCCGACATCCCAATCCTGACTACGAGATTATCAAAATACAGAGGATTAAGCAAGTGGAAATAGGCAAAAACCGGACCTAATTAGTCCTGATCGTCTGCTCCATCAGAAGCTACATCGACATCGCCGGAATCGTATTTTTCAAGAATACGTTTCTGTAATTCTGCTCTGAATTCAGGCTGAATTGGATGTGCGACATCCTTGTACTCCCCCGCTCTGGTTTTACGGCTGGGCATAGCAATGAAAACTCCGGTCTTACCCTCAATGATCTTTATATTGTGAACTACAAAGCAATCGTCAAAAGTCACTGTAACATAGGCTTTAGGCTTTCCGCCGCCAGTCACCTTGCGGACCCTTATATCTGTAATTTGCATGGCGCCTCCTCTCCTCTGGTCCTATTCATGATAAAGCTTAATACAAGCCCCCATCGGGGTGCTTTTAATGTAAAAAGCCCGACTTCATTTACATTGTAATATGGTTCTGTCATGAAAGCAAGCAAAATATTAGCTTTTCTAAATAAGTTTCGGGTCAATATCCGGTAAAAAGTGGTAATTATATAAGAAAATTACTCACAATGAGAGTATTTTTTACAAATCCAATACCCGCTGGATAAGATGGTATTGAATATGACCGCCGGCAACGGTTGCTGAAAGATCATAAATTCCGCTTTGTAAATCCTGCGAGTATTCATAAACAGTGTTCGCTTCGGATATAGCAGGTCTGCTCCTTCCAGTCTGAAGGCTCGATGTGTCATACTTTACGTGTATTTGGTAAGTGCCGGGTGCAAGAAAAATATCCTTTTTGTCTTCAGCAGGGATAATTTGCCTGGTAACCTCTGTGGCACCATCCAAGGCGATATATGTCCCGTCAATCTTAGTAATGGCTAAACCGACACCGGCGACAAGGTGCACAGGTTCCGGCATTATCTTTCCGCTGCAATGCCAGCGGTCTCCCCTTAACTCGTATGTCCCGCTCATGTATTCAAACGCGTTTAAAACCGCGTAAAAACTGTTATGGAAACCTTCGTTTTCTATGAACCTGTAGTGGAAGTTGAAGGGAACCAATATGCTTGTAAGATCGTTATTGATGGCGAACGCGTTTTCCTCGATGGTCTTGATATTTTCATTTAAAATCACGCTTACTAACTGGTTGTTCCTGAACGCAAAACGCTCAATGTTTGTAACGCTGGAAGGAATGTTCACGGTGGTCAGCCTGTTGTCGCCAAACGCATTTTCACCGATGTGAAAAACAGTGTCAGGGATATTAATGCTTATAAGTCTGTTGTTGTTAAACGCGCCCTCTTCGATACTGATTATTCCGCTTTGAATTGTAGCGCTTACAAGTTGATTATTCCTGAACGATGAATGTTTAATAACCAAAACGCTGGAAGGAACCATTATGGTGGAAAGCTGATTGTTCCTGAATGCCGAACGTCCTATGTCTTTTACGCTTAAAGGGATGTTAAGGTTGGTAAGCTGATTATCCATAAAGGCGCTTTCGCCGATTTCTTCCAGACCTTCATGAAGAACCAGTTGGGTAATCCTGTTATTAATAAAAGCATTATCCCCTATTCTTCTTACGCTGCCGGGAATTGATAAATTATGCAGATTATTATCTGCAAACGCCGTATTCCCAATGGTTGTAACGCTGTCAGGGATACTCACGCTTAATAACTGGTTCTCAGCAAACGCGCTTTCCCCGATACTTGTAACGCTTGGGGGAATAACAACGCCTGTCAGCCTGTTTTTATAAAATGTAAAACGCCCTATGCCGGTTACTCCATCCATGATGTTTAAATTTACAAGGTGGTTATTCCTGAAAGCAGAGTGCCCTATGGTTGTTATGCTGTTTGGGATAGTTACGCTGGTAAGCGCATTGTCCATAAATGCGTTATTCCCAATACTCCTTACCCCTTCCTGAATTGTCACTCCCGCCAAACGGTTATTGGTAAAAAGGCCGGCAGGAATGGAAATAATGGTTGCCGGAATAACCACATTGATAAGGTGGTTGTTCATGAAAGCTTCATCCCCAATCATGGTTACGCTTGAAGGGATGGTCAAACTGATAAGGCTGTTGTCTTTAAAAGCGGTTTTCCCGATGGTTGTTGTACCTTCCGGAATAATGGCTGTATTTAACTTGTTGCCGGCAAAAGCGTTCTCTCCGATTATGGTAACGGTTGAAGGTATATTAACGGTTGTAAGGTTATTGGAAAAAAAGGCGTTTGCTTCGATTAGGGTGATGCTGGTGGGAATAATTACGCTTGTTATATCTTTTCTTCTGAACGCATTGGCGCCAATAACGGTTACAGGGAACTTTTTGATACGGGGCGGTATATTTACTTCGGGGTTTCTGCCTTTATAATTCGTAATAGTGATGGTCCTGGTATCCCCATATCCAACGAGCGTGTATGAAAAATCAGAAGGATTTGTGTAATTACGGCTGTCGAAGTCGCCGTCGACGGTCGCGCAGCTAAATGCCGCAAGAGATATAATGAATAAAACCGATACAACAATGTTCTTTTTCATCCTATACCAACTCCATTTCCGGCCGGATTTTCAGCCATATACGTTAAGTATAATATAAACATGGCAAAAAACCAATAGAAATTGATTTTAGTTACGATGAACACTGCAAAAGACCGAAAAACCCCATGAAAGGTTCATCGTTTCTGCCGCTTTTTGCGCCTGTTCGCTGTCCTGAAAAACCCCAAAACAGGTAGACCCAGCTCCGGAAAGGCTGGAAAACTGCGCACCCAGTTCTTTTAACCTTAAAATAATCCCCTCATATACATTTTTCTCCTTTTCCGGGAATATTGAGAGAAAATCGTTAGAAAATTCTAACCACGAACCACACGAACAGCACGAACCTATAGTCCGCAGTCTTTCTTCTGCTTGTGCCGGTTCGTTGTTTGGAGTTCCTGAGGCTCTTTGGCTATCCAATAGCCGGAAAGCCGCGGCGGTATCGCTTGAAAAGCCGGGGTTTACCAGTACAAAATACGCAGGCGGCGCTTCTATGGGTTGGATATGCTCACCTCTGCCGGTTACAAGGGCTGCCGGGGTTTCGTGTATGAAAAAAGGGACGTCACTTCCAAGAGAAACTGCCATTTCCAGAAGGGCTCTTTGGCTGCACGGCGCCCCGGCGAGCCTGTTAAGGGCAAGAAGGGTTGACGCCGCATTAGAGGAGCCGCCGCCAAGGCCGCCGCCAAGGGGAATTCGCTTTTCTACGGTAATTTTTACCCCTCTGGAAAAGCCGGTTTTCTGGCGAAAAAGAGATAATGCCTTAAAAATTATATTTTTTTCCATTGGAATCGGGGATTTCATACCTTGCATGGTAATTTCTATCGAATTTTCGGGGTCTATAAACTGAAAATGCATAGAATCGCCGAAATTTACAGATAAAAAGACACTTTCCAGGTTATGAAAGCCGTCCAGGCGTTTGTCCAGAACCGTCAAATGAAGGTTAATTTTGGCTGGCGCAAAAACAGTTAGCAAACCCTGTATTTCATTCATATTTTAAGAATATCATATTTCAAAAGTTTTTCAATTTTTTTAAAAACCTGTTGACAATCCAATATATCATCTCTTATGTTTCTAAAGAGAAGGTTTTTTTAACCGCCACTACTCAGTTTGGATTCAATAGAATTCTATTTTCAAAAGGGAGAACATTATGGTTCTGAACGGAGCGTTTGAACAGGAAGAATTGCTGCTTATACCGGCTATTACGGACAGCGGCGTAGACGGCCAGGATGCTGTTTACGGAACAGAAAGCCCATTACCGGCTTACGTCTTTAGTGATGATGATGACATTGAAGACGACGATGATTTTGAAGATGACGACGACTACGAAGACGAGGACGATTACGAAGACGATGATGACGACATGGACGATGATGACGACGATGATGATGAAGATGACTATGACGAGGAAGAAGATGACTACGATGACGAAGATGAAGATGACTGGGAAGACGAAGAATAACCGATACTAAATGTCGTTAGCGTTTAATCCGGCGTTTCAGTGTGAGACGCCGGCATTGGCCGCCAAAGCCTTTCGAGTTCATAAAAATCCCGTGCAGCGCAAGTCATCAAGTGAATGATTATCGATCCTAAATCTATTAAACGCCATTCATCATCGGTATTCTTACGGGAACTGCCAAGCATTACAATATTTTTCTCGTGACAAAATTCCCTGACGTGCCGTTCAAGGCCTTCCATGTGTGTCTTACTTGTAGCCGTAGCGATGATAAAAAAATCGGTCCAGTTGTTAATGCCGCGCAAATCCAGTACGCAAACATCCTGCCCATTGTGTTCACGCAAAAGCGCGCCTATACCGTTAGTTTCCTGTGACATATCTGCCATTAAAATTCCTTCCAATCAGCAATGTAATATCGGCTTTGTATTCAAAATTTTGATTCGCAGGATCATTTTCCTGTTCCGCGTTAGCCGTCAGTTCGCGGCGGATATTTGTACATCGTATAACATCAGCGAAAGATCTAACCAATGTATCATCGCCGGAACGGTGCACGATAACAGTGTTTTCATAATTGCTGCGATCCGCGTTTGATATTGATATTACATCATAACCAAAACTGCGAAGCATTTCCGCCGTTCTTCCGGCAAGCCCGTTTATAGCGGTACCGTTTAAAACTTCTACAGTAAGGGTGCGTTCTATTAAATGGTCTTCGATCTCGCGGGTAAGCGTTCCCAAAGTCTGGCGGACAACTTCTTTAACAAGGTTTCCGTCCCAGTGCGGAATAATCAGCATCTGCCCTGAAACTTCGCGCAGGTTTCCCGTAACAGACTGAATGTTGGTTCTATCAGTATCGATATTATTAAACTCGTTAAATAAAAGAGTTAGAGTTCTCTGGTTGATATTTGTTCTAAACAATGAATGGTACATTTTTCCGGCGGAAGGGTTTTGCAGTTTTTCATTCATTTGAATCTGGCGGTTTAAAAAGCCAAGGAAAAAACGCTGCCTGCGGAAAACTTCCATTTCGCTGTCCTCATGGGGCAGGCTGTAAGTCGCGTAGAGACTGGCTTTATCGCCGTCAAGAACCGTAATCCCCGAAGGAAACAGAATTACATTATCGGCGTCCCTGTACGATACAACCGAAGGAATAAAAATCTCCACTCCTTCCAGAAGATCAACAATCGAGACTAGGTTTTCCTTTGTAATAACAATATTAAAATTTATTTCTATTCCTAAAAGTTTTTCGATTTCGCTTTCGTAACTGCCGATCCTTGCTGAATCATAAACCCTGTCGATACGATCAACGCGGTTGATCCTCGCAATTAAAAGTCCAAGATCGCCAGGAATGTCAAAAATCGCTGCGCGTTTTGTTACAGGATAATACATCAGCACGTAAGTGCTAACGGGTATTTTATTATCTTCGATTATAAAAAGCACATTGATTACACGGTTAGCCGAAAGAGCATCGTCTACAGGATTGCTGCGGAATGTAAATACAGAAAAAATAATCCCAAAAACGAAAAGGATAACTATCAATCCAAGCAGAATAATGGAAGCGTCGCCTTTAATTGCTCTCAATTTAATCTTTCCTTTACCTTGTTTAAAAGTTTTAAAGTTTCTTTTGATACAACCTGTTCTTTTGACTTTAGTTTGATCATTGTCTTTTCGATTACAGCCAAAAGGATTCGATCCAAATCTTTATCGCTCGACGCGGTTGAACATAATTTTCTGAGCGAAGGCTCAATATTTCTGGTTACTTCGGCTTTATCGGCAATGTATATAATTTTTGCCAAAGTCCCCATATCTTCGCAGCCCGATGTATGAACCGCTACCGCGTCTATCACTTCTTTATTATTAATATTAAAACGCTCTCTTAGCAATACCGCCGCCGCCATTCCATGAAGAAGGTTGGGCCTTTCTTTTTCCAAATCGGAAATTTTCTGCCCATCGTCCTTAACCATTTTTAGAAGGAGCTTATTATCAGTCTGTTTGGCAAGATCGTGTGCAATCCCGGCAAGATAGCCGTCCATTGGGTCGAGTTTAAAGCGCAGGCAAAAATCATAAGCCATAAGAGCGGTATTCCTTGAATGAAGGAAACGGTCGGTGGTTAAGGTTTCAAGAGCGGCTGCTTCAACCTGTTGAACTAGATTTTGCGCATTGCTTTCCGCTCTTTTTTTACCGGCTTTGCCGCTGTATCCGTAAAGCCCTCTGTCTTCGATGATAGCTCTTGCACCGCAGGTGACAAGATCCTGCCAGCCTGTTTTTTCGCCCTGCGCGCTGGCGGTGATTTTTGAACGAATCTCATTCGAAGAAAGAACCATTACCTCGTTTTGAATAATGATATGCGGGAAAGGATATTTAACCGCTTTTGTATTCATTCTGCACGCGACAGCAACATCGGCTAGCTGTAAAATTCTATCGCTTTCGCACCATTTTAAAAAATCATTCGCGCAGTCATCGCCGATTATCAGCACAGGTTTTCCATCGGGAAGATACCTTGCGATAATATCTTCCAGCGTGTTGATGGTGTAGGAAACCCCTTCCCTTCTGATTTCACAGCCCTCTATCGCAAAGCGCGGATCACCCAGGATTGAAGAAGCAAGCATGTCGATTCTGTCTTTTGCCGTTGTTTCAGTTTTTGCGTCCTGTTTGAAAGGCGAACAATACGCAGGCACAAAAACAACTCTGTCAAGTTTTAATGTTGAAAGCGCTTTTTCCGCAAGATACAGATGCCCGGGATGGAAAGGATTAAAACTGCCGCCGAGAATTCCTAACTTCACTCGTCCTCTCCCTGAAACTCTTCATCAATTTCTTCGCTGCAATTGTCTTCGTTTATATCGCTGCTGTTGTCTTCTTCTGACTCTTTTGCCGCAGTTTCTGTTAGGCGCAAGAAAGCAAAGGAGAGTTCTTTAATGCCGTCACCTGAAAAAACCGAAATGCTCATAACTTCTTCGTTTGGATATTTTGCCGCAAGCTCTGAAACTCTTTCCTGCGTTCCGTCTAAATCGGTTTTTGTTCCCACAAGCAGACGTTTCTTTTTAACAAGCTCTTGCGAAAAAGCGCCAAGTTCATTTAACAGAATGTCAAACGCATCAAGATAATTGTCATCTGAAAGATCGATAAGAAAGGCGAGCGCCGCAGTACGCGAAATGTGTTTTAAAAAACGGATGCCAAGCCCCGCGCCCTGCGACGCTCCTTCGATGAGTCCGGGAATGTCGGCGATTATAATATCTTTTTCTCCGATATTTAAAACTCCAAGATTCGGAATCTTTGTCGTAAACGGGTATGCCGCGATTTTCGGTCTTGCGTTTGTAAACTTGTCAAGAAGGCTGGATTTTCCGGCATTCGGAAAACCCACAAGCCCGATGTCCGCCATTATCTGCAGTTCAACTTTTAATTTAACTGTTACGCCGGGTTTTCCCGGATGCGCCTTTCGCGGCGCTTGATTAATAGACGATTTAAAACGGATATTTCCCCAGCCGCCGTTGCCGCCTTTCAAATAAATAAAATCTTCCTGATTTTTCGTAAAGTCTCTTATCAGCTCTCCTGTACCAGAGTCGCGTATTAAAGATCCGGGCGGCAGCGGTATAATCATATCCTCGCCGTTAGAGCCATACCGCCCCCAGTTTTCACCGTCATGCCCATTCTCAGCCTTAAACGTGTGTTTATAACGCAGGTGAGCGAGCGTACGCAAATTGCGGCGAATGGTAAAAACAATAGCGCCGCCTCTGCCGCCGTCTCCGCCCGAAGGACCGCCTTTCGGGATATATTTTTCCCGGCGAAACGCCACGCAGCCGTTGCCGCCTGAGCCTGAGGTTACTTCGATTACCGCTTCATCTGCGAATTTTTCCATGTGTTTGTACTATAGCATATTGGCGGAAAGAAATGTATGCCTGAGGATTGGCTAACAAGGCATGTGCGAAAAACCACATCGGCTCCGGACGAGCGTGGCTTGATTGACACTCGCTCCGCGTATAGCCTAGTACGACACACGTCGTATGTCACCGATGTGTCTTTTCGCACCCGCCCTTTTAAAAATTTCATCGGGCATACATTTCTGTCGGCGTTCAAGGATTGTTTTTCTGTCGTAGTCGCCGCCTGCGCCTGTGCAAATTGGTACTTCAAGTTGGGGGGTAAAAGAAAATTACCATATGTTATTAAAATGTCATGAAATTTTAAAAACTTTACTGTACAACAATCGAAGCGAGTTTGCGGCCGCGGCGTTGGTGGAATTTTACTTTGCCGTCCGCTTTGGCGAATAATGTGTAATCGCCGCCTGAGCCGACATTGTCGCCGGGATGTATCCTTGTTCCGCGCTGGCGGGCAATTATTGTGCCTGCTTTTACTTCAGTGCCGTCTGACGCTTTAACCCCTAAATATTGCGGGTTTGAGTCTCTTCCGTTTTTGGCGCCGCTTCCGCCGCGTTTCCTTGCCATATCAATCCTCCGTTCTGATAACTAATTTACAATTTTTTGGGTACTCCTGCGCAACGGATTTTAAACCGTCAATCAGAAACGTACCTGCCGCAAAAAGAAAATCTCTTCCCTCCGCGCTATAATCCGTTTCCAGCCATAACTCACCGGGCTGGGGCGCATCGCCTTTAACCGTAATTCCCTTTCTATCGGATAGGGTGCTTAACGCGGTTCTTAATAGAACCGTAATAGCTGCGCATACAATATCGGCGCCGATCTTTCCGGCACCGGCATGCCCAGAAGCTTTACATGACTTCAGGATACCGCCGCTGTCTATGACCGCTTCTACCTCTACCACTTAGGCGGAAATATCTCCAATTTTAATAATCGAATATTGCTGCCTGTGTCCCTGTTTCCGGCGGTAATCTTTTTTGGGTTTGTACTTGAAAACTATAATTTTCGCGTCTTTTCCGTGGGACTCTACCGTCGCGGACACTTTCGCGCCTTTCACATAGGGATCGCCTACTTTAACAGCGTCTCCGGAAACTAACAATACCGTATCAATGTTGATAGCGGTTCCGGGTTCGGCATCGATTAAATCAACTTTGAGCAGGGCGCCTTTTTCAGCCTTATACTGTTTCCCCTTAAATTCTACAAGAGCGTACATCATTTTCTCCAAAATCATCAAATAGTTCTTTATGTTTATATAAATATCGATATTAGTCAAGAGGGGAACCTTCGCCATGCGAACTTTCAGTTCGATGGCTCGGTTGAGGTTCAATAGGAAAGTGGAATTATCCGCCGACCAGCATATGGCCTATGTTATAAAGTTCCGGCATTTGGGTATAAACAGCCGGCTGGCTCTCGCCGACGTCTTTTTTGTCCATATCGACCAGATTTACATACAATTCGTTGAGTAAATCGGCAAAAACCTTCAAATTTGACGCAAAATTGCTTACTGCCATCTCTCTAAGTATTCTATCGTGACCAGGAGGCAGGGCACTTAACTTATTTTTTATGGTGGCTCTGTTGCGGGCGACCTCGACAAAACGGGCGCAGGCGGCGATTTGCCTGTATAATTCGTCCAAATGGAAACCCTGATACCGGTATAACTCCATTTTTTCGGTAAGAACCTCGATCATATCCCAAGTTGTTTTATCAACCTGAAGCTGCAGTAAGACCGGACGCAGAAACCGATTAGAGATATTTGTTCGGTAATGCTCACCAATCTGCTCTATCAGCCTGACTATATGAGGATCTTTTATCCGGTCCAATCAAAGTCTCCTTATATTAACTTTAATACTAATATACTAGATTGACAAGCATATACAGGGCAAAATACACTGATTCATGCGTATTATTAACGTTTTAATCATGTTTTCGGCTGTTTTTTTAATCTCCTGCTTTGATAACAAAGCGGCTCAGATTTGGACAGACCGCGGCGAGTTCGCGCTCTACGCGGAATATTTTAACAATGCGCAGAATCAATATAAAGTCAGCGTCAGATTTGTAGAATCCCCCGCGGCGGAACTTCTTTCTTCCTCCGGCATTGTGAAAAGAGATGTTCCCGATATTGTCGCGGCGAGCTGGCTTAAAAATAGTTTGACAGGATCGTATTTTAGATCGCTTGAAGGTTTATTCGGAGCGAACAAACTTTCCAGAAGCATTTTTTATCCCCGGCTTTTGGCGATCGGAAGGATAGACAGGAATCAATATCTTTTACCGGTATCGTTTAACATTCCCGCGTTGATTTTCTCCAGAGGCAGGGAGCAGGATTTATCAAATCAATTTACGATTGATTTTGACGAAATAAAAAGTTTAAGTAAAAGTTTTAACACTATAAGCCGCGGTGTTTACACGCGTATGGGCTTCTCGCCTTTATGGGACGACGATTTTTTATTTACATCCTCATTCCTTTCGGGCACATCATTCAGGGAGGCGAATCCTCTATCGTGGGATTCTACGGCGCTGGAACGCTCAATGTCTTTTATCAATAACTGGACAAACGAGATTAACACCAGCACTCAGGCGGAAGATGATTTTACATTCAAATACTTTTTTGAACCGCCTGAAAAACTTATTCAGAGCGGACGCATTTTATTTTCGTACATGGAAAGCAGCAAACTTTTTTTACTAAGCGAAGAAAGCAAAAACGCCCTCGACTTCCGCTGGGTTATGGAACAGAACCGTATACCGTTAACGGAAGATTCCGTTTACATCGGCATCCCTAAAAGAGCAAAATCTCAAAAAGCGGCAAGGACTTTTATTCAATGGTTTTTCAGAATAGAAAACCAGCGTAAACTTTTGGAATATACAAGAACAAACAGAGTTAACGAAAGCATTTTCGGCATCTGCGGCGGCTTTTCCGCGTTAAGCCCTGTTACCGAACAAATCTATCCGCTTTTTTATCCTGAACTTTTAGGCCGCATGCCGCCGTCGGAATATTTCACTCTCACCAATGTGTTACCTGCAAACTGGGTTGTTATTAAAGAACGCGTTATACTTCCCTATCTTCACGATCGCGCCCGCAAGGAAAAAACGGAAGATACTTATCCGTTGGAGCGCAGGTTGGCGGATTGGATGAGGATGAATAGGTAGAGAAATAATTATATCTTTTTGTGAGAGGGCTCGGCGCAAAAAACCCTTTTTACAACATTCATAATTTATATAAAATATCACGCATACTTGGCAAAAAGTTCCTGAATGCTTTGAATGCCCAATTTTCGGTATAAATTCTTTTGATGATGATGGACTGTTTCATAACTAATTTTTAAAGTGTAGCCGATTTCTTTGGGCGATGTGCCTTTAAGAAGCAGGGTAAATATTTCCTGTTCCCTCGGTGTTAAATTTAATTTTTCCTTTTTATTTATTTCCTGCGTTTCTACAAGCGGTTTACAATACTCCTGCATGTCCCGCAGGTAAAGGCCGTCTGTCCAATCCGCGTCAAAAAGTCTTTTTTGAATGAAAGGCATGAATAACAGGCAGAGACTGACAAGAACCAGAACAACGGCGAACGCGAGAAATTTATTAGGCTCGTCAAAATAATTAAAGTAAAATGAGAAAATGCCGGAAATAATAAAATACTGGATAAAAAATACAAAACAATAAAACCTGAACATTCTAAGAGACTTGCTTCTTTTAATAGCTCCCGCGCACATGTAACAGATAATAATATAACCTAAACTGTCGCCTAAACCATAAATAAAAGAACCGGAAGTAATCGCTTTCGGCGTGTCAAGCAGGAGAACGCCTAATCCAAGTAAAGTAAAAGCAAGAAACATGAGCCAGATATATAACGCGCTTTTACCTTTTAATAATTGAATAATAAGAACAATAACGATAGATAAAACAGTTCCAAGTCCAAAGGCAAGACTTGAAACGCTGCTTTCTGACCATTCAATGTAATTGCTCATGCACATGATCATGTAATGAACAACGCCTAAACCTATAACAAAATATACTCCCGATCCCTTTCCGCCGCCGTCTGTATTTACTTCCATGCAGGCAGATTTTGATTTGCCGGCGCAAAATACAATGACAAGAAAGACTGCCATTAAAACGGCTCCCGCCCATGTATTTCCTGCCGTATGAAAATCAGGAAATATATTTAATGACGCATAATAAAATCCGTAGTACAGCTGAATTATGATCATACCGGCAAGACGCTCAACATTATTTAACACAAAACAGAATAAGAAAAACGCGCAGGCAGCACACAATCCGTTGCAAAATTTAAAAGCCATATAAAGCGTGATCTGCCACGGTCCCATCGGAAGGAAAATCAAAAACGGCAGCAAGACGGCGGATAGAATCGCTGATATTTTAAGCAAAGGAAGAATAAAGCGTTTAGGCGTAAAGCTTAGGATTAACCAGCCAAACCCAAGCATAAAAAACATCATTTCGTTAGTTGCAAAACCACCCAATGCCATGCTGTGTCCGTAATAACGCAAATTTCCCAATACAACGGAAAATGGAAAAATCAACAGGACAGGAAACAGCGCAGTCCTGATATTGCGAAATGATAGTTCATCGCGGGTTTGAAAAAGACTTTTAACTATTACGCCTATCCTGTTATGCAAAATTTATACTCCTATTGCCCTGATTGCGTGTACCTTGATATGAAGCAGCCCGCGGTGAATTTTAACCTCTCCGTAAATTTCAACCTTATCAGATACACCGACAGACAAACCGCGCCATTCTTTCCGTCCGATATCAACGGCAATATCTCCTGTCGCATCTCGGAACGTATACTGCCTGCCGCCGGGCAGCATATTAATAATGTTTCCTGTTAATACTACCCATGAATCATGCGGCAGATTTCTTGCTTCGTTGATAGTAATGGGATGACTGATCATGACAGGCTGACCCGGCATACTGCCATAGCTGTTATAACCGCCCGCAGGACCGGTGAATCCAGCTTGGGCAAAAATATTTCCTGCTGATATAAACATTACCAAACAGCCGATAATGAAAGACATATACTTTTTCATAAGTATACCTCCTAAAATAGTTTAGCATATATTCAATATGCATTTATGAAAATATACGGCTTGAGGAAAGCAAAGACAACTCACCAAATCAGGTGATACGGGCAATTTTTATTAAATTTTACCTGCCAAAATAGGGGATATAGCTTACAAAATGGTATGAAACGATTATAAATATTAGTTTTTAATTGGAACATAACCCGTTTCAGAAATCAGCGATTGCCCCTGATCGGATAGCATCCATTCTATAAAACTTTCTATGTTTTTATTTTTATCGTCTTTATCGATATATATTGCGTAAAAATTGTCAGAGAAAGGATAACTGCCGTCTTGGATTGTTTCTCTTGACGGGTTTATGCCGTTAATCGCCAGCAATTTAATATTATCGTTTCCGGCAAGTCTTGTAGAAAAATAGAAAAATGAATAACCTATCGCATTTGAGAAATTTCTGTAAACAGCAACCTGATTTATTATGGTTCCCATGCCATGAGAAACATTTTCTCTTTTTGGTTTCATTACCAGAATATCCCCCATTGTTTTAATTAACATTGTTTGGCTTCCTGAATTTTCAAGTCTTTGAAACGCTCTTATTCTTTGATTTTTTCCATTTAATTTTTTCCAGTTTTTTATATTACCTGAATATATACCTTGTATATCTTCTAAGGTTAAATTATTAACAGGGTTTTCCTTATTTACAAAGAATACAAACGCCTCTTTACCGATGGGAATCATCGTTAATTTAATATTTTTATCTGAAAACATTTCTAATTGCGATGTTGAAGGCGCAGCGCAAAATATTATGTCCGCATTGCCTTCTAAAAGATTTTCATACGCGTCACGAGTTCCCGTGCACAACACAACAGATTTATAAAAGTCGCTGTCAGGATAAACTGCCTGTACAAATGACGCATATACCGGATAGAGCGCGGTTGCGCCGTCCAGAATTGGAATATTACCGGTTATTTTAAAATTTGATTCCTTGTCAAGCTTTACCAAATAATTATTATCCGTAAAAGGCGTATAATTCGATAAATAAACATTTTCATTAACTGCCGTTGGAGTATTATGAACATAACTGTTATATTGGAGTATCACTATTCCAGTTATAATACATACCAACGGCGCGCATAATACCCAATAAACCTTTTTTGTCTCTTTTTTATTCCATAAAACCAGAAATACAATTATTCCGATTTGAAAAATACCAACCAACAGCCACATTATTGATCTTTGCGGGTAAAAAAGAAGTGATACATTTATGAAAAATGAAATAACGACGATTACTATACCTATCAGGATGGAAAATAATATTTTAAAGGTTTTTTTATTTTTATCATTCATGGTTTAAGTTTAATGATTTATAAAAACAGCGTCAATAAAAACTTACACCGCGATGTTAAATAACATTCCGGTTGCCGGAGCTGCGGGGGTATAAACACCTACGCTTTGTGCGGTTTTAATTTGCTGCTGGTACTGTTCAATCAAGGCATTTATGCGCTCTTCGTTGGATTCATCTAAGCTGCCAAATTCCTGCATGGGCTGGTTTTTCATTTTGGAGAGCTGTTCGATCAATATATCGAGAATTTTGAGTCTGGAGATGTTAACACCCTGAGTGCCTTCGGGAGCAGGAACGCCGGAAACGTGCTTAAAGTGGGAGTAAATTACCATTCCCGGAGAAACTGGAAGAGACACACCTCCGCTGCTTGCCGCAGTTAACGCGTAGCCGACACTTGGGAAAGCATGATGCGGTATTGCTCCGATTTCCATAATTCACTCCTATTATGAATATCGGAAAAAATCTTTCAGAGTATTATAAAAATGTATGGTTCTATGGTTTACAAGTGACCTTCGTCGAGGATAATGACATCCACACGCCTGTTGTTGGCTCTGCCTTCCTCGGTCTCGTTAGTAGAAACCGGGACTGTGGCTGCGAAGCCCGCAATCTGGAATTTATTTTCATTAATGCCGAGCGCCGTCAAATAGCGTAATACGGCTCTTGAACGTTCAACGGAGAGCTGCCAGTTGTCTTCCCATGGACCGTTTGGATCGACGTCAACAGCATCTGTATGACCTTCTATCCTGAACTTTCTGCCGGCAAGTTCTCTTGAATCAAGATAGGTGCCAAGCCGAAGCAGTATCTCTCTTGTCGCTTCAATATTGATTCGCGCGCTTGCCGGGTAAAAGAAGGCATCCCCCGCAAGGGTGATGACAAGGCCCCGCTCTTCGTGAGTTATTTTTATTTTATTGGAACGCATTTCGGGGGAAAAAACGGAAATGGCTTTGCGCATTGCCTGCCCCATCACTCTGCCCCGCTCCATTGACGGTAATGATTGAATCGTATTTCCAAGGTCTGCGGCGCGTCCCGCGGAAAGCGTATTGCCGCCCGGCATGGCGCCGATGCCGCCCTGACGCATTGACGTAGAAATCGCGTCGAGCTGCCCCTGAGTGACATCATCGGGATTGAACATAATTACGAAGAAGCAAAGGCACAACGTGATCATGTCTGAATACGTCGTCAACCAATCGGGTGGTTTTAGTTCATCTCCTTTTTTCTTCTTCGCCATACAACTTTCCTCTGACTTATTAGTCTTTAAGCAATTCTTTTTCCAAGGTCACGCGAAGACTTGGTTCGAGATATGCCATCAATTTCATTGCAAGAATACGTGTATTATCGCCGGCCTGAATGGAAAGAACTCCTTCTATAATCATTTCTTTTACAGAAGCCTCATTATTGGACTGTCCTTTCAATTTTGTAGCCCATGGAGCAACTGTTACGTTCGCGATTAACGATCCGTAAAGAGTTGTAATAAGGGCCATCGCCATGTTGGGACCGATTGATGATTTATCTTCAAGGTTTGATAACATGTTTACAAGACCGACAACCGTTCCCATCATTCCGAAAGCAGGCGCGGCGCCCGCCCATGTCATTAACATAGACTGAAGAACGCTGTGACGAGCCTGCATTTGGGTTAATTCCAATTCCAAAAGATCGCGGATAATAGCCTGATCTGTACCGTCAACAACAAGACGTAAACCTTTTTTCATAAACTCGTCATCAAGATCTTCAAGTTCGTCTTCCAAAGCCAGTAAACCTTCGCGGCGGGCTTTTTCGGAGAAGGCGACAAGTTTTTGAATAATCGCGGATTCGTTATAAGACGGCACGCTGAATGTACGTTTGATAGCGCCGAAAACGCCGAGAGAGACGCTCCATTTGTTGGCAACCATAACAGCAAAATAAGATCCAAGTACAACGAGGGCGAAGGACGGTAAATTTAAAAGACGCGTTAAACCTAAAATACTTCCGGCAGTTGAAATCGCCGTAAAAATAACCATGCCGAATGCGCCGACTAAACCAACAACGCTTGCTAGATCCATACCTTCACTCCTGTACAACAGACGGTCCTAACCGTCTGCGGTAGGTTTCAATTTTTTCCAAAACATCATCCGCTTCATCACGCACAATGTAGGTTTTTCCTGACAGCATAACCAGCGTTGTGTCGGGGCGGATTTCTATACATTCAATCTGATGCGGATTGACGTAATATTCTGTCCCATCCAACCGGCTTACTTTAATCATAACACATTTATACAGAAATAGGGAGGCGATTAACCTCCCTTATTTCTATCTCCTATTTATTAGCGCTTCAGGGTTAGAAGTTCCTGCAGCAATTGATCCGCGGTTTGAATTGTTTTAGAGTTTGCCTGAAAACCGCGCTGTGTAACAATCATGTCAACAAACTGATCTGCCATATCGACGTTTGACATTTCCAAAGTACCGGCTACGATTTTTCCTTTGCCGGCAATTCCTGACGGACCGATGTTCGCAAGACCTGAGTTGTTTGAAACGCGGAATGTGTTGTCTCCCGCTTTTTCAAGACCGCCTTGATTTGGAAAACTTGCCATCGCAACTTGTCCGATTGATCTTGTTGTACCGTTGGAATAAACGCCTGTGATAACACCTGATTGATCGATTTTAAAATTTTCCAAATAACCCATTGTGCGTCCGTCCTGCTCTACCGCTTTGGATGAGCTGGCTTCCGCGTACTGGGTGATTGAATTAACAAATCCTCCGACGCTGCCGAGATCAAGAATTGCCTGCTGCCTGACAGGTGTGCCGTCTTCATTCGGGGTCGCTGTCTGTACATCGAAAGCGATATTCATTTCCACCCTGCCGGTGCCGCCCGATACGTTTCCAGCTCCGTCTTCAGCGGAAAGAAGGGTTCCGTTATTTGAAAAGTTAACAATAAAACTTGTAGGTCCGCCCGCTTCCGGTCCTGCTTCGCCGAACCCGATTGACGTATTTGTGGGTATTTCATTCTGCGGATCGACAACAACCTCCGCGTTCCAGCTATTTGCTGTTCCGGGCACTCTTGTAAATTGAACCTGCAGATCATGCGCATCACCGAATGAATCAAATATTTTCATTGTTGTTGACCATGTTCCGTCGCGTATCTGCGCTCCTGTCGGGTTTTCCGGCAGTTCCGGGATGCGTTTGTCTAAGTTACACGCAAAATTGATTCTTGTGGTCGCTTTTGCAGGATCTTTGCCGCCAATTGGTATAGTAAGCTGTTCGACGTTACGCGAAACATCAATAACATTATAGCCGTCGACTTCTTCAGCCATCCAGCCCTGTACTTTCATTCCGTTTGCGGGATTTACCATTGTACCTTCGGCGTCAACGGAAAAAGCGCCCGCTCTTGTAAAGAGCTGTGTTCCGCCGTCGTCAAGAATGAAAAAGCCGTTACCTGTAATGGCAAGGTCTGTCTGAACGCCTGTGGATTGCAGCGCGCCCTGAATGTGAAGTGTGTCGATTGACGCGACTGACATTCCAAGACCGACTTCTTTGGGGTTTACGCCGCCTAAGTCTTCTGTCGGACGCGCAGCGCCTTGCATCTGCTGATAAATAAGGTCTTGAAAATTGACCCTGTTACGTTTAAAACCTGTTGTGTTAATATTGGCTATATTGTTGCCAACAACATCCATTCTTGTCTGGTGATTTTGAAGTCCGGATACTCCGGAAAACAGTGATCGCATCATATATTATTTCTCCTCTTCAGCATAAACTTTGCTGACATTGCCCCAACTGTATAAACTCCCATTCACCAACACCTCAGGTGTAGCTCCCCTTGTTACCGCCTGTACTTTACCTTGTATTAAGCGTTCCCCTTCTGTTATCTCAACATTTTTCCCAAGAGCGCTTGACGCCTCGTTCCCCATCAGCATGGAGGTAAGCAGCGAAAAATCTTTCGCCATACCCGTCATTTGTTCCAGAGTGGAAAACTGAGCCATCTGCGCGATGAACTGTTTATCTTCCATCGGCGCTGTCGGGTCCTGATACGAAAGCTGAGTGATAAGGATTTTTAAAAAATCATCTTTACCCAGATTCTGCTGCGGCTGACGCGTCGGATTCAAAGCTCTGTTAAAGTCGTTAGCATACTTTTCAGCTTCAAGCTGATCCTTCGAACTTAACATCGGTCTTGAATACTGTGCCTGTTGTGCTACTATGTCCATACTTTCTCCTATGCAAGCATATTTACTGAACCCGTACCCCGACCAAAAAATATGTCGACGATGGGCGCTGATTCCTGATCATAACCGTCTTCGTATCCCGAAGCAGCTATCCTCTGCATGAAGGAATCTGTACCTTCATAAAGTTCCTGACCCTCTCTGTCTGCTCCGTCCGCAGTCAATGACAAATCCAAACTTGCGTCCGCGTACCCTGAATCCTTAAAAGCCTGTTCAAGCGCGTTGATTTCCTTGCGGAACGCGTTCAGGGCTTCCTCGCTTTCAACAACGATATGCCCCGTAATCTTGTTTTCGGTCATTTCAAGGTGTATCTTTACATTTCCCAGAGTTTCAGGGTGAAGGGCGATTTTGATGGTTCCCTCTCCGCCGTTACGAAGAGCCATTGAAGCATGACGTACGATGTCGCCGTTAAAACTCTGGTGCAGTTCCCTTGCAAGCATATTTTCAAGAGCCGTGCTTGCCTTTGCTTCCCATGTTGTCTGTGCCTGAGAACTGTGTCCCTGATCGGGCAGGCGCAAATCAAGAGTTATTTCCTGAACAGGAGCCTGCCCTGCTGCTCTTACCGCTGAAGTTTCAACTAACGAATAGGCGCGCTGCTGTGAGCCGTCACTCATTGTATTTGTTCTGAAATCGCGGACTTCAAAAGAAACTTTGTCCCTGCGGGAGCGGCGGAATTCTTCAAGCCGCGTGGGAGCGTCTTCGCGTTTGCTGATAACTGCCGCGTTTTCTTCTCCTGCCCTTGTTTTAGCAGAGAGCTGCGCGTTATCTGCATTAATGCTTCCTTCGCCTTTTTTCTTGTTATCTGACGAGCCGAGCGCTTCTTTGGCGCTCTGTTTCAATGCGGCTTCAGAAGCGGCGGCCAACTGCGCCGCAGATTCGGTTTCGGCTGCTTTCGCCATAGAAGCTAAATCTGTCTGCACGGGAACATCGGCAGAAAGTTTTAATGATTTTGTATCAAAGTATTCGAGCGTTGTTCCATCGGCATCAACCGCTGAAATTTCCGTTTCCGCTGATTGCTCAAATAAATCACCGGCATTCAAAAGAATGTTCTGCTGTTCCTGCGATAATTCAAGATCGAGATTTTCAAAATCGATTCCGCTGTCAACGGCATCCGCGAAAAGATTAAGTTCTCTGCTCTCTTTAACATTTCCAACGCCCAATTCTTCTAGGGCAACTTCGGATACCGGCAGTTCTGCGGATTGAGTGTTTTGAAGCAATCCTGCAAGAAGCTCGGCAAAAGAGGAACGTTCTTCTTTTTTTTCGTTTTCTTCTGTCTGCGGCGGTTCATGAACAACAGCAGGTTGTACGACAGGGTCTATCGGAACAGGTTCTGTATAGGCGGTAATGGCTATCACCAACCGACCTCCTTAAAATGGAGTTTAACCGGAAGGTGAAAAGGATGTTACAAGTTCGCGGGTCTTCCTGACATTTTCCTTTGGAGCGTAGCAGCTCTCGCAGGATCCATCAGTGAGAACCAGTAGGATACGATTGACGCAGTCCCTTCGGCTCTTGCAATTTCTTCAGTCTTCCGGATTATGTCGATAGCATCCTGATCATCCAGCGCTGCAATTATGTTCACCGCGTTCTGCGGCGGCATACCTGTCAGGTACCGGGCATTTTGCTCGACATTCCTGTCCTTATTTTCGGCATCTAATCTCTGGGCGCTGAGAGAATTCTCTCGCTCGTCCAAAGCATTTTGCCGCTCTTCAAGTTCCTGAGCCATTTGCACGATTTCACCGTACCGATTGTCTAAATCACGCTGCTGAGTGTCCAGTTCCATATTTCGAAGTTCCAAAGCTTCAAGCCTTATAGCGAGCCTTTCAGCGTCAAGATTGATAAGTTCATCATCTGCGAGTTTGGGCTGTGATCTGCCCTCTCCGGGAATAAAGGGGATGTATTTATAAATGGGTGCAAGCACGGTTTTTGCGTCAATTACATTGAGAAAGTCGAACCATATCACAGCGCCCACAGATAGAATGCCTATGAGCAGCAAAAGGACTATTGCTCTTCCAAACATCTTTGATCTCCCAAATCAACTATAATTATACTATAAATTTCGGTCTAATGGGAAGAAACCTGAAGTAAATATGGTTTTAATCGCCGTTTCATGATATATTGGCAATAATGCGCGAACAAATCGCTCCGACTAAGAGTAACCTCATAAAAGTCAAGGAAAGGTTAAACCTTGCGAGGGAAGGATACGAACTTTTAGAGCAAAAACGCGAAATTTTGGTCTCGGAACTGATGCGCAAGGTAGAATTGGTCAAAATTCTTGAAAAAGACCTTCATAAACGTGTTGAAACTGCCTATCCATGCCTAAAAAGGATGCTTGTTACGGTAGGAAGGGAGAGAGCCAACAAATTGGCGGAGAATATCTCCTATAATTTTGAAACAACAGAAAAATTAGTAGTCACTGCCGGGATGAAACTGCCGGGAATCGAGGTGCAGATCCCCGCGATGGAGTTAAAATATTCGCCGGCAAATTCATTTGCGGAATGTGACGAAACTGTGGTAGAATTCTTTGAACTTCTCAGGATTTGCACCGAATTGGCAGGTGTCAGAACCATCGCATGGCGCCTTGCAAGAGAGGTAAGACGCACACAAAGAAGGGTAAACGCCCTGGAAAAAATGGTGATACCTGCCGCAAGCGAAACGAAAACTTATATTGAGTCTGTTTTGGAAGAACGCGAAAGGGATTCATTTTTTACAAGCAAGCTGTTAAAGAAGAAGGGAGTATCAGGGACTGCTACATGAAACCGCTTATTTCCAATATTATTACAGCAGTCACCGGCACGGACGCTTCCATTTTGGCGGCAAAATACGGCATAGTTCTTGCAAAACAATACCATTGCAAGTTGACGATAGTTTATGTCATAGATACCGCGACAATCCGCCAGCTTACATTGAGTAAAATTTTCATTCAGGAAGAAGCTTCCGAGTATGAAAAAAACCTTGAAAAAAACGGAGCGCGTTACCTTGCTTTTATCGAAGAACTTGCTCATGCAAAAGGCGTAAAGATCGATAAAGTTACGCGCAAAGGCGCGATATTTACGGAAGTGCTTCATGTCGCCGATGAAAAAAACGCCGATTTAATACTTTTGGGCGGATGGGAGAAAGACACTAAAACAAGAGATATAATCGGCCACTCGCACAGGGAAATTTTGGCAAACGCAAAATGTTCTGTAATGCTTGTAAAAGAGCCGAACATCGACCAAATATACAAACATGCATAAGCATTAAACATGCTTGCATGTAACACACAAATGGAGAAAATATGAGAATAGCGGTTGTAAGCGCCCAGGCATCAAACAGAGAGACACCTGATTATGTGACATCTTTGGCAAAGGGAATGTCGATGATGGGGCATCATGTAGATATTGTTGATATATGGAAAGACGATGGAATGCGGCTTCCGGCTTATGAATATATAGCTGTTGCCGCGGAACCTGTTTCGTCATTTTCGAGCAAGATCCCCGAAAATATTTCTAAAGTGCTGTCCAAAGGCAGTTCTCTTGTAGGGAAAAAAAGCGCGGCATTTATTAAAAAGACAGGTCTCTTCAGCGCCCGTGCCCTTTCAAATCTGATGAAAGTAATGGAGAAAGAAGGCATGAGAATCAACTGGAGCGATATTTTATTTAACGCCCCTCACGCCGAAGCAATGGGCAAACACATCGGCTCATAACAAAATTGGAAAACCATTACAGAGTGCTTGGCGTAAAGCCGGGCGCAAGCGCAGCAGAAATAAAAAAAGCGTTCCGCAACAAAGCAAAGAAGCTTCATCCCGACATCGCAGGCTCCGCTCACGGCGAAGCGATGCGAAAGTTAATCGCAGCCTACGAAGCGTTATCTGACATTGAAAGCCGTTTTCATTACGACAAAGCGTACGCGGCATACGCGAAGCAAACAGGATTTGATTACCGCAGATGGCTGAATGAACAGGGTGACCCGGCAAGCAAAGCAAAATTAATTTTTTACGAACTATTACATCTTGAAGAAGTCAGAGCGATAGAAATCTGGAGAGAAAACGGCGGTCTTTCCTTCTGCATGGAAAAATTAATGGAAAGGGAAGACTGGATGGACTGCCAGTACATTCTTGCCGAAGAACTGGACAAAAGAGATTTTAGTTTTGAAGCGTTCAAACTTCTCGCGGAACTCTTAGCAGAAGAACACCGCCGCCCGTACTTTAGGTTGTTTACGCCCGAAATAAAAAAATACGTTAAGGAAATGCTCAAAAAAAGATTGAAACCTCAAGTTGACAATGAAACATGGATAATCTGCATTGAATCACTTTTAGGAGTTGGATTCTCCAGACAGGAAGAAAATATTTTTAGGGAGTACATTAATGATACGCTTAAAGAATGAAAAACAAATTGACGGCATCAGGAAATCCTGCAAACTGTTATCCGCCATGTACAGAGAGTTAATCCCTCTTATAAAACCCGGCATCCAAACAATAGAGATTGATCAGTGGGTGCAAAACTGGATTAAAAAATCAGGCGGCATTCCAGTCTTCCTCGGCTACCGCCTGAAAAAAACCGCCTACCCTGCCGCGATTTGCATTTCGATTAATGAAGAAGTTATCCACGGCATCCCGTCCAAACGCCGCATCCGCGAAGGTGACTTGGTTTCCCTTGACTGCGGCATCAGCCTTAACGGTTTTATCAGCGATCAGGCTGTCAGCATCGAAGCAGGACAAGTCAATACTGAGATAAAAAAACTTAACCGCATTACAAACGAAAGTCTTTACAAAGGCATCGAAGCCGTAAAAGCCGGCGAAAGGCTCCTACAGGTTTCCCGCGCGGTAGAAGAGCACATAAAACCGCACGGCTACGGAATTGTACATGAATACTGCGGGCACGGCGTAGGCCTTGCGTTACACGAAGATCCACATGTGCCGAACACTCCCCACGGCGCCAATCCCAAAATGACCAACGGCATGGTCTTCGCCATTGAACCGATGATAAACCTCGGCACAAGAGACATCGAAGTCCTCGAAGACGACTGGACAGTCGTTACCGCAGACGGAAAAATCTCCGCGCATTGGGAACACACGATTGCCATTTTTAACGGCAAGACGGAGATTTTAACGGAGAGGCTTGAGGGGTTGGTGTTTTGATTCAAGTATTTCTATACAGGTTTATCCAGCGAACACATTGTTATACTCTATGCATAACCTGATCACCGTGTCTGCCTACGAGCGTTTCATTGCGAGGATCTACTACCAAATCCAAAGCTTCTAAAGGGATAGCTCCTATCTGTGTAAACGAGTCCCATAACAATCTCCTAAGTAAGGATTTTAACAGTATATGACTCTCTACGGTCGTCGAGCGTAATGAAATTTTTTACATTGTACCATTGCGTACGCGATTTTTATGCTGCTTTCTCTGAATAACTGACTACGGCTACTTCTGCTTTTCCTGATCCGGTAATGCTTTTTATAATTTGTTCAAGCTGACGCGCTGTTTCGTCATTGTATGTAACCTCTCCGCATTGTTCACAAACGCCGCTTGGTACATTTTTAATAACAATAACACAACCATCCATATCCGCAGTAAAAGTTGAAAAGCCGTCTTTTACTATACCTTTACACATAAAACATGTCACAGTTTTCTCCTTTGTTTATAATCATCCGTCCATTGATCAGGATTTGGATAATAAGCGGTAATAAGCCATAATTCACTCCCATTTGAACCACATACAATATGCAGATTTCTACCTGCTTCTGTTCGTCCCAGTATTAAACAACTAGGAAAAGGATAATCATTTGGATATTGCTCAATTATTTCACCTGTAAGCAATGCTGTTTCAATATCGTCCATGCATATACCACGACGAAAAATACATTCAAGTATGTGATTAATCCAGCGCATTGATTTCTTTCTACAAAGTAGAATTATATCCTCGATTACCATTAATTTATTATATCATAAAAAATAATATTTGACAATTTGAAGAAATGAGCTTTATTACATAACTTAGGGGGGAAATTTTTTACATGGTACCATTGCGTACGCGCGGAAATTATTGCGTCAAGATTGTAGTGTTTTATAGATCGACTTATGTCACGATTACCTTCTGTTTGAACTACTAAGAAATCCTTAGTAGTTGAAGTTTCGTTAAGCTCTCCGTCCTTGTAAACACCTTTTAAATGCATGATTTCCCATTTCACCTAATGGAATAAAAAACTGCCCTGCTTTCACACCAAGCAGTTTGAATTAAAAACTATCTCCTCGTCCAGCCATTCAAAGTTTCACCTGGATTTTCCGGTAATTCACTACTCGTACTTATATAATCATCCTCTCCAAGAGTTGTGTCTTTGTAAAAATAATCTTCATTTTGAAATAACACAGCATGACCAAAAATAATATTCCCACCCATAAATGCGATACCTTGAAAAACGATATTACTGTTAATACCTTCATTTTTACCATAAATAATACCGCCATATTTAATAAAGTTAACACGAACGCTAACCCCACCGCCGCCATATTGCGCAGTGTTTCCGCTAATAATTCCGCCTGACATAGTAAAACTGCTCGTTCCATATACATATACTCCACCTCCATCTGCTGCAGTATTACCACTGATGGTTCCTCCATTCATGGTAAAGTTGTTATCACCATGGTTAACAAATACACCACCCCCATATCCATTAAAAAAATTATTACAAATAGTTCCTCCATTCATGGTAAAACTAGAACTAGCAACAACGTAATTACCACCACCTATAGCCACCCCACCACCAGTATTACTGCTGATGGTTCCTCCATTCATAATAAAACTACATTCACCTCCCCAGAATACTACACCTCTTTCAAGATTTTCTTTAATAATTCCATTATTTAATATAAAAGCACCTCCATTAGAAACACATACCCCATATTCATTATTACCGGAAATTTCTCCGTTAAACATTGTAAAAACATTAGCCCATACCCCAGTTCCTTCATTGTTTGAAATTTTACCATTATGCATTATAAATATACTAGCATCTACCCCATAACCATTGTTAAATATTTCTCCATCGTGCATTGTAAAAGTACTACGAATATCCACTCCATAATCTTTATTACCAGAAATTTCTCCGTCATACATAATAAAATATCCATCATTAGGATATACATACTTACCTGTGTTATAATCATAATAGCTAGAATCAATTTTTACACCTTTCCCGTTATTGCCAGAGACTTTTCCATTATGTATTGTAAATGAACCTTTTTTTATATTTATTCCGCAATATTCATTACCAGAAATTTCTCCGTTATACATAATGAAAGTACCTTCGGGTATATATACTCCGCAACAGTTATTGCCAGAAATTTTTCCATTGTGCATGGTAAAGGTTCCCTTATTTATATATACTCCATCGGATTCCGAAGATAGTTCAGAGCTATTAATTCGTGAAATTTCTCCGCCATGCATGGTAAAGTTTCCTTCGTCTACATAAACTAATATAGTATTATAGGAATTATATCCTTTTAGGTTTACGCTTCTTATGATTAAATTTTGACTGTTTCCCATTTTTAGCAATTTTATATTACCTTCATCGCCGGACAGAGTTATTGTTTTACCATCACTTCGCAGAGATACCGTAACATCGTTTATTTCACCAAAAGTATAATTATTGTAACTTTCACCTTCAACAGAAAAATTTCCTGTAATATTTATAATGTAAGCCTTATCATCGCCGCCGTTAGAAATGGCTTCTACGGTGTTTTTCCAATGAGCAGCGTTAGCGACAGTGTATGTTGTTGTTACTAACATCGGTCCGAAGTCTTCATAATCCAACGGACTTACAGCCTGCCATCTGGCATACAGTGTAATATTTTCGATAACAGTATCAATGTCAAAATTCCATTTATTTTCAAATGTATTGTTGTCGATATACCACCCCTCCAGAGCAAAATTTACTTGTTGGGAAACGCCCTTTGGTTTTGCAGCCTTGCCGCCGTCAGGAACTCCCTGCGAAGGAACAGCAGAGCCGCCGTTGCTGTTAAAGGTAACGGTAAAAATGTCCGGGTCAGGTGTTGAATCTGATCCATTATCACAAGCAACTAACAAAAAGCTAACTATTGTTAAAATGGCAAAAATTCCTAATAATTTCGTTGTGTTTTTCATAAAAACTCCTTTATTTTACAAATAATTTCCATAAATACATAATAATGCACTGTTGTCATTATATACAATATTATGTATTTTACAAGATAGCAATGACATAATTATGTTATTTTTCCGTATATGTCCAGTTTTTCGCAGCGATTACGCTCAGAAATAGAATATATTGGTTTAAATCGCAAGGAATTTGCCGCAAAAGTGGGCATAAACAAACGCGCTTTGGACACCTATTTAGGTCCCCAACAATCTATGCCGCCTGCAGACACAGCAGTCAAAATCGCCGCTGCCCTTGGCGTTTCGGTCGAGTACCTTGTAACCGGTAAAGAGTACCAGCAAAAAACAGACATATCCAAATACCTGCAATTCAAAGATTTACTGGACGATTTATCAGTTTTACCGGAGGAAACACTTGGAATTATTAAAGCGGTGGTTAAGGGGTTTGCGAAGGGGAAATAGGATGGTGTTAATCACCTATTAAAATTATCATGATTTTTATATAAATAGCCAAAAAATGTTTTTTAATGCGGCAGCTAAGAGGTGTTCGGTATCAGCTGCCTGCTTGTTCTGTAACTATCCCCGCTTTAAAATATTTGATAAGATATAACAGTAAAATCAAAATTTCAGGAGTTTTTATGAACATTAAGCAGAAACTATCTTCCAGGAACTTGTTCATTTTCAATTTGGTTCTTATCGGCGCCATTTTTGGCTTTTCTTTGGCTTTTTTATCATTTTCCTGCTCTACGCCGGGTGGAGCGAGGGCAAGGGCCGAGGAAAGCCCTGTCATTATTCCCGAAAACGCTCTTGCGGTAGCGGAAGGGCTGCAGACTGCTTTTAACGCGGTGTCTGAAAAGATGCTGCCTTCGGTCATTGAGTTAAAAACTGTTTCTGTCAGGCGGCAGCAGGTTCCCAACTTTAACGGAATTCCATGGGAATTTTTCTTTGGGCCGAGGGACAGAGGGCAGAACGAGCAGGAGCGCGAATACAGATCGCAGGGACTTGGTTCGGGGATCATCGTACGCTACAAAGACGGCGTTTACTACGCACTTACAAATCACCATGTTATCGATGATGCGACAGAAATAAAAGTTGCCATGAAAGACGGCAGAGAATATACCGCCGAAGTTGTCGGCAAGGATGAGCGCAAAGACCTTGCGATGGTTTCATTTAAAACAAACGATCAATATCCTCTTGCGGCTCTGGGCGATTCCGACAAAGTCGCGGTTGGTGACTGGGCGATTGCAATTGGCAATCCGCTCGGAGAGCAATTTTCATTTTCTGTGACGATGGGAATTGTCAGCGCGGTCGGGCGCACAGGCGGACCCGGCGGAAATATTAATGATTTTATTCAGACCGATGCGCCGATTAATCAGGGGAACTCCGGCGGTCCTCTTGTCAATATCAGAGGTGAAGTGATCGGCATCAATACATGGATTGCGAGTAACATAACAGGCGGCGGAAATGTCGGGCTTGGATTCGCGATTCCCATCAACAATGTAAAGCGTTCAATTGATGAGTTTATCGAAAAAGGAAGCACAAGTTACGGCTGGCTTGGCGTTTCATTGATGGACGCGACACGAGATATAATGGCGGAGCTTGGCATCGAAAACAGAAGAGGCGCTCTTGCGTCTCAGGTGTTCCTTGGTTCTCCCGCGGACAAGGGCGGCATACGAGCCGGAGATTTTATCACTCATGTTAACGGCAAGGAAGCGCGCGGCGTCCAGCCTCTTCAGATGCTGGTCGGCGATTTAAAACCCGGTGAGACTGCTGTATTCACCGTTATTAGAGACAAAGTTTCAAGAGAAATACGCGTTCGCATCGAAGAGCGTACCGAACAAGTCGCCGCGGATAATAAAAAACTCTGGCCCGGCGTTACAGTTGTTCCATTAAACGATCAAATCAGAAAATCGATGGAACTTGATGATAACGCAAGAGGTTTACTGGTAGCGCAGGTTATCTCCGGCAGCCCCGCGGACATTATGGGTATCAGGCAGGGTGACAGAATCAACTCTGTGAACGGCGAGACTGTAAATGATATAGCCGCGTTCTACAAAGTGTTACGCGAAAAGACAAGTCAGGAACTCTGGTACGGCATTATACGAAATGACGCGACGCTGGAATCGCCAAGGTTTAAACGCTGACGTTTATTAAACGTTATAAATCGATTTTAAACGCAGGTTTTCTGCTTCGGTTTTGATCGAAGATAAAGATGTCCGCGTTAAAACGCCTTTCCGCTTCCATGGTAGACGGCGGTCCGTGGCCTGGAAGCACGACATAGTCGCCGGGAAGCGAAAGAAGGCGGCTTCGCAGTTTATTCATCTGCGTTGCCGCTCCGTATGCGCTTGCTGTACTGCCGACAAGTCCCGCTGTAAGCACATCGCCTGTAAAGAGCAGGTTTTCAATTTTATAAACTACAGAATCGGATGAATGTCCCGGTATCGAAATAACCTCGATAGAGAAACCGCCGATAATCAGTTTATCACCGTCTTTTACCATTGTGGTTTTAATATCCATTATTTTCGGATTAACAGCAATTACATCGGCATTATATATCTTTTTTAAAGTTTTTATCCCCTGAACATGGTTAACATGATCATGGGTTATCAGTACGGCTTTAAGATCAAGATTGTTGTTCTCGATTGAATCTAAAGTGATTTTTTCCATGCTTCCGGGATCAACAAGAATGGCGACATTCTGACTGTCTTTCATGGAGTTTTCCATACCTAGCACGTAACAGTTGCTGAAACCATACGAACAGTATTGAAAAAAAAGTTTCATTGCTCTTCCATTTCGAACACGGCTTCCGCGGTGTTAGACGCTTTAAATAAAACATTCTGCCGTTTTGAATTAACATAATACACATGCTTTAAATTGCAGTTAACATAAGTTGTTTTTTCCAAATCAGCGCTGATAAAACGGCTGTTGTATAAATCTGTATTATTAAACGAAGTGTTTTTTATCATAGCTCCTTCAAAATTAACATGCCTGATTTCGCTGTCTTCAAAATCACATTCATAAAACGAAGCTCCTGCGAAAGATATAAATTGAATATCAGATTTTGTAAAATCGCAATTCACAAATTCAGCGAAATCAAAAAAATCCATTCCAAGCTTAACACCTGAAAAATTACAGTTGGAAAAATACGCTTCTTTAAAATTACAGCCATAAAAGTGATGATTGGAAAAATCGGTGTTTTCAAAACGCATACCGGAAACGCAAATATCTTTTATTGACACATTTTCATCTATGTAGGAACAAATACGCGCGCATTCCTGCTCAGGATTCGCCTGATGGACAAAACACAGATTATACCCTGTAATTGCCGGTCTTCCGCAGCCTGCGGCGCACGGATTTATCATAAACATACATTAATCATACTACATTTTAACCTTTACAACCAGTCTTGTTATGGTTAGAATAGAATCATGTGCTGGTATTGCGGCGAACCGATTACTGATCCTGACCCTATTGGCCGTTCTCTGCGATGCCAGAGCTGCGGAAAGGATCTGCGCTCATGCAGAAACTGCCGCTTCTATACATCAGGCGCAAAAGGCGGCTGCAAGGAGACAAACGCAGAACCGCAGGCAGAAAAAGAACGCGGCAATTTCTGCGACTGGTTTTCACTTGACGCAAAGTACCGCGCAAAAACCGAAGGCCAAACAAATGAAAAGGAAAAAGCAAATGCTTCAAGAGCGGCTTTTGATGATTTATTCAAATAATTTTTTATTAATCAATCATGGATAACAGACCAATTCTATTTATTGATTCGGGTATCGGCGGGTTAGTCTACTGCGGTGATTTTATCAAACGCTGTCCGCGGGAAGAAGTCTGCTATCTTGCGGACAGAGAAAATTTCCCTTATGGACAGCGCGAAAAAGACGAATTGGCGCAAATACTTTTATCGTTAACAGAAAAATTAATTAAAAAAATCAATCCAAAAATTATCGTATTAGCATGTAACACAGCCGCCGTTTCCGCTCTTGAACCTCTGCGCCAAAATTTTCCAAGTGTTCTGTTTGTCGGCACAGTGCCCGCGATAAAACCTGCCGTAAACGCATCAAAAACCGGAAAAACAGGCGTGCTTGGAACCGCGCGTACAATCAACGACCCATACAACCAGCATCTTGCTGACGAATGCGGAAAAAACTGCGAAATAATCGGCATCGCTGCTCCCGATTTGGTAGAATTTGTGGAACAACGGTTAGACAAGGCGGATAAAAATGAAAAAACAGCTATCGTAAAAAAATATATAGATATTTTCCGCTCAAAAGGCGCGGACACAATCGTACTCGGCTGTACGCACTTTTTACATCTTTTAGATGAATTCCAAAACACAGCCGCGCCTTCAATTCAAATATTTGATTCACTGGACGGCGTCACAAAACGCATTGAACATTTACTGGATGAAAATAACAATGCATTAAGAGCAAGCCCCAATTCAAAACCTGAATATAAACTCTTACTAACAGGTAAAGAACCGCCTGATTCTGTTTGGGAAAACAGAGCGCAGGATTTTGGTTTCAAGTTAGGTTTGGTATAATAATGGTAGATTATGAGCGATAAACTTAGAGGGCTTGTTATCCGCGGTTCGCGCAACATTATGACAGTACGCATAGACTCCGAAGGCGGGCAAACAGAGCTTGAGTGCCGAATAAAAGGAAAAGTTTTAAAAGGCCAGGAAAATTTATACAACCCCATCGCTCCCGGTGATTGGGTTGTAGTAGAACGCGAACCAAACTCTTCTGCCGCGATGATTTTATCTGTAGAAGAACGGAAAAATATTTTCAGCAGGTTTAACCAGAAAGGCAGCGCAAGCCAGCTCCTCGCGGCAAATGTCGATCTTGCGCTCTGCGTTTGCACGCCTTCTTCCCCGCCTTTCAGACCGCGTTTTTTGGACAGGGTGCTTCTGCAGGCAGACATCGCGGGCATTGATTCAATCGTTATCTGCAACAAGATTGATATTGAATACGATGACATCGATGTTGACGAGCGCCTTGAAGAATATTGCCGCATTGGCTACAAAGTGCTTTACGTTTCCGCGAAAACAGGTGAAGGCATCTCTGAACTTCGCAAAGAAATCGCTGGAAAAACCTGTGTTTTATCGGGACAGTCGGGGGTTGGAAAATCAAGCATAATAAACGCGTTACAGCCCGGGCTTGATATAAGAGAAGGAGAACTCAACGAAAAATATGATCGCGGGGTTCATACCACAACGATGTCAATCATGTTTGAGTTAACCGATGGAACAAAGATCATCGACACGCCGGGAGTGCGCCGCTTTATTCCTGACGGAATACAATCAAGCGAAGTGATTTCCTATCTTCGTGAATTTGCGCCGCTTGCAGGGAAATGCAGTTTTGGAATGTCGTGTTCTCATAAAACAGCACCAACCGCCGAACGAGCAGGAGCGAGCGAGGGTTCCCGCGCGGTGCGCGGCTGCAAAATCATGGAAGCGGTACATGCCGGTATTATTCACGAGGACAGATACGACAGTTTCCTTCGTATCTGCGATGATTTGGACGGTAAAGAAAATGACGACTAACAAAATAATCGATAAAAACGTTCTTGCCGAAAAAACCCAGGCGCTTTTAGAATATCCGCAAATAATGGAAAGCGTGTCGTTTCATGCAGTCAGCGAAGAAGCGGCGGAAATAATAAAAAAAACGCATCCTGTTTACGATGATTCCGCGGCAAATTTAAAAGTTCTTGTTAACGCAATTTTCCTTTTAATTAAAACACGCAACGATGAGCCGCGTACATGGCTTCCTTCTATTGGTTTTCTTCTTCCGAAAATAGAAACTGAAGGCACAGTTCTTGACTTGGATGAAGTTCTCGCAGTCGGTCTTTTTGCTGAACGAGGACAGGAATTAAAACATTGGGTTGTAAAAGCGCTTACAACTGACAAAGAACAAGAGACAAGCGGCAAGCAGGCGCTTCTGACAATGCTTGATATCACGGACTGCGCTCCGGTCGCGGCGGAAATTTTTAAAATAATCGATAGGGATGGCAGCCTGCGCGATCTTCCCTCGCTGCGGGCAATTAAAAAACGCATAAACAGCCTTGAAAAAGATTTGAACTCTACCGTATCGCGTTATTCATCAAATGATGACTACAAAAGGATGCTGCAATCAAACCTTCCGTCGCAGAGGGATGGAAGAGCTGTACTTGCGGTGAAAGCCAACTTTCGCACAAGAATCCCCGGCATTGTACATGAAGTTTCATCAAGCGGACAGACGGTGTTTATTGAACCTTTAGATGTAGTTGAAAAAAACAACGAACTTCTGCTTGAAAAAAGAAATTTAAACGCGGAAATTCAAAAAATACTAAGAGAATTAACAGAAAATATTTCCATCCACGCTGAACACTTAAGCATATTTCACCGGACAATCATTGAACTTGAGTGTTTAAGAACCAGAGCAAGGTATTCCTCGGCAACGAAAGGGAATTTTGCAAAAAACACAGGTGTTAATCAAAGCCTTCTTTTAATTCAGGCGCGCCACCAGTTATTAAAAAAAGCTGTTCCCATCAATATTGAAATGAATAATGTTACGCGGACTTTGATCATCACAGGTCCAAACACAGGCGGAAAAACTGTCGCGTTAAAAACCTTAGGCTTGTTCGCGATGATGAACCAAAGCGGACTTGCCTTACCTCTCGACGAAGGAAGCATCCTACCTGTTTTCGACGGAATATACGCCGACATCGGTGATGAACAATCAATCGATCAGTCTCTTTCTACATTTTCCGCTCATATTACAAATGTTTCCGCAATCACAGCCGCCGCTACGGAAAAATCTCTCGTCCTCCTTGACGAATTAGGCTCAGGCACCGATCCGCAGGAAGGCGGCGCGATAGCAATGGCTGTCCTTGATTATTTAATCAATAAAAACGCGCGGATGATCATTACAACTCATCACGGGATTTTAAAACATTACGGCTACACAAGGCAGGGAGTCGAAAACGCTTCTGTAGAATTTAACGCGCAGACGCTTTCGCCCACATATAAAATCATTAACGGTCTACCCGGCGAAAGCAGAGCGATTGATATCGCGGCAAGTAACGGACTTAATTCAACAATCACGGCGAAGGCAAGAAGTTATATTGACGAGGAAAAATCCGATTTATCACAGATGATAAAAGAACTTGAGCAAAAACAGAGAGAACTTGCGGGACTGGAGAAAAAAAGCGCGGTTGAACAGGATAAATTAAAAGAAGAAAAAAGAAAAGCGGATTTAAAGGAATTGCAGCTACGCCAAAAAGAAGCGGAATTAAAGCGCGGGTCAGTCGGCAAACTGCAGCAGTTCCTAAGTGAAAGCAGAAAAACGCTTGAAAACCTTGTACGCGAAATAAAAGAAGGTGAAGTAGACCGCGAAAAAACTTTAAAGGTTAAAGAGTTTTTAAATGAACTTGCGCGTAACGCAGAAAACGAAAGCGAAGAACTTGAACAGGAAGAACGCGCAATTCGCGAGCAGTTGTTAAAGTCCGAGGGAAACAGCGCATCTGGAACTGTTGAATTTTCCGCCGGTATGGAAGTATTCGCGGGAAAATCCAAGCAGCGCGGGAAAATTATCCGCTTAGATAAAAAAAGCGCCGGAAAACAAGGGCAAAGCAATTCATGGCTTGTAGAAATCGGCTCATTAAAAATGAGTTTTCCGGAGAACGAATTGATACCTGTCACCGAAAAACCAGCAACGCGCACATCCAAAAAATCAACAGCATTCACGTCATGGGCAGCAGAATACGGCGCAAAAGACGATGTTGTGTATGAATTAAAAATACGCGGTATGCGTTTTGAAGAAGCGATGCAGCTGGTTCAGCGTCAGGTTGAAGGCGCAATACTTTCAGGTTTGAAAAATTTTGCGATTATTCACGGTAAAGGACACGGTATATTGCAAAAGGGAGTTCACGATTATTTAAGAAACCACCCTGCTGTTGCCGATTATTATTTCGCAAGACCTGAGATGGGCGGATTTGGCAGAACTGAAGTTGTACTGAAATAAATTTAATTAATAAAAGGTTCGTCGCTGTCCATTAAATCAGGAATGGTATAAACCAATGTACCCGACTGGCGCACGCGCAGTTCAGCGAAACCTTTGGAAACCATTGCGTCAAGATATTTTTTTGCGTCTTCCAATTTAATGTTTGCGGCAAGCGCAAGATCGCTCGCGGTTAATACGCCTTTATTTTCTTTCGCTAGCCTTAGTATGGTTCTTTCTACAGGTTCATTATCATGAACAAAACGCGTGCTGCCGTCATCAACTGTTCGCCAGGATTTATCAACATTGTTTGTTTCACTACTGTGCCATGAGCCGTTATTGCTTTGTTTTAACGAGCCGTCGAAAATCGCTTTGCGGATATTCGCTTCACGAACCTGACCGGGAATGGTAAGAAGATCGTACCACAAGCCGATTGTACCTAATCCGCCTGTAATAAGCCACAAAATTCCTGTGACGTGTTTTCCAAGATAATGACGGTGCAAGCCAAGCACTCCAAAACCTGAACAGAAAAATAAAATATAAGCAATTATGGTACTGTACATAGAAATAGATTACAGCGTAATGCTGATATCGTCAATTACTCTGACGATCATACGGCTGCCCCACAGCTCTTGGCGCGTGATCTTTGCCGCTGAAAATCACAAGCGTAAGAAGCGTAATTAGGTATGGAAGCATATTAAATATTTCCGAGGGCAGGAAATCGAGCTTTCTGATGTTAAAAACATTTACAGCGAAACTTGAAGAAAGCCCAAACAGGAAGCTCGCGCCAAGAACACCTATCGGCAGCCAGCGTCCGAATGAAACCGCGGCAAGAGCGATAAAACCTTTTCCGTTAATGCTATTTACAGTAAATTGAATATCCTGAGTCAGCACAACACAGGCTCCGGCAAGACCGGCGAGAAGACCGGAAATAATTACCGCAATGTATCGAATCCTGATCACATTAACCCCAGCCGCCGCAAGCGCCTGAGGATGTTCGCCGCAAGCGCGAAGGCGAAGTCCTGCCGGCCGTTTATAAAGAATAAACCACGCAACGGCAAGAATGGACAGCGCGATCCAAACACTGGGATACACTCCAAGAAAACCGGGCTGCATTCCCATTCTGTAACTTACGCTTCGATCCATACGGAAAATAAGCTGGCAGACAAACACAGTAAGCCCGTTAGCAAGAAGATTTATACCTGTACCAGAGATCACCTGATCCGCATTTAACGTAACAGAAGCAAAAGCGTGTATCAGCGAAAAAAGGCCGCCCGCAAGCGAAGCAAAAACAAAGGCAAGCGGAATTGAAAAACCAATTTTAGATTCCAGCAGCACATGAGTTATCGCCGCTGTCATCGCTCCGAATGACATCAACCCTTCAAGAGCGATATTTACAACGCCTGAGCGCTCGCAGATCATCCCTCCTATCGCCGCGATCAAGATCGGCGCGACAATCATCAGGGTGGAGGGAATCATACCTGTCATTCCGTCTCCTTACGCATTTTTACTTTTAATCTCCATTCCGCGAACATTTTAATTCCCGGCCTTAAAGCAATAAAAATTACAACAAGCCCCATGATTATCGAAGTGATTTCTCTTGGTATCTGGCGTGATTGCATTAACGGCTGAGCGGATTTTAACATTCCAAAAAGAAACCCCATGATTCCGATTCCCGGCGCCGTGCAGTTTCCGGCAAGAGCGACCGCGATGCCGTCAAAGCCGTAGTTTTCAAACGATGTTAAAATGCGCCCGTGAGTAAACACTCCAAGCGCGACAACAGCGCCCGCAAGCCCCGCGAACGCGCCTGAAATAGCCATTGCGGCTGTCATGTTTGTTTTAACTTTCATACCCGCGTACATTGCCGCTTCCCTGTTAAAACCAGCAGCGCGGATTGAAAAACCAAAAACGCTTTTTTCCATGATAAGCCAATAAATAAACAGCGCCGCGATTGTAAGCCACAAGCCGTTATTCAATCTTGAATTATTAGTGATAGACGCCAGCACAGGATTCGCAAGAGAAGCGGTAGAAGGAAAATCCGGCGTTCTGAAAGTATTACTTCCGGGAATATTTAAAGTTATAAGCCTGTGAATAAAAAGAGCGATATAATTCATCATGATTGTAGTTACAACCTCCGAGACTTTATAACGCGCTTTAAAAAACCCGGCAATACCGCCCCAAACGGCTCCTGCTGACATTGCACCTAACACAGCGAATGACCAGTGAAGAACAGGAACGCGCGCAAAACCTAAAGCGGCAGCCTGCGCGGCTGTAAGCCCTGCGATGTACTGCCCTTCCGCTCCAATGTTGAACAACCCAGCCCGCGCGGAAAACCCCATGCTTAACCCGCAGAGAATAAGCGGAAGGGAAACAACAATCCATTCGCCGACATAGCGCGCGTTCCAAACACCGCGGCGCGAATCATACCCTGTGACTACCTGTAAAATCGCCTGATACATTCCCGACGGATTTCTTCCAATAATGAAAAGGAGTAAAGTAGCTGTAAGGAAACCAAGAATTACAACAACAGCCGAAGTAACGGCGCCGGAGCCGGTAAAAATTTCAGAGAAACGGTTTTCTGTCTTAGTTGTTTTAGTCGTCAATCGCTCTTAAGTTTTGCGGAAAACCGCGGATGCGCATTGCGTCCGCGAGAGTTGCCGCGACAGTAATATTACCGTTAACAATTTGCGTTTTTATGAGCTCCAGCCTGTCAACGATATTCCCGCTTAAAGCCGCGTTGGCATCTGAATACCCAACACCCTCGGCTTTTAAATCGAAAACAACTACTTCGCTTTTAAAAGTATTATCTTTAACCGCGTCCAAAGCGTAAATAACGCTGTTCTCTACGCGCTTTAACATTGATGTAAGAACGGCGGAATCATTCGCATTGTATAAACCATCTTCATATTGATCTGAATCTACGCCGATTGCCCAGACATTTCTGCCCATCAGGCGGTATTCTTTAGCTTGCGCGATTGTTCCGTTGCCGCTGTTTCCTGCCGCGGAGAAGATCGCGAACACGCCCGAGTCGTACCAGTTCATTGCCTGTGCTTTGGCAAGAGCGGGCTGCCCCCAATCGCCGACATAATAATCCACAATTTCCGCATCAGGAATTATCGAAAGAATTCCCTGCACATAACCCACTTCAAACTTTGTAATAACAGCTCCGGCCATTCCGCCGATGAAACCAAAACGCGGATTTGCGATACCGTCTTCCAGCGCTTTTAACGCGGCGGCGACTCCGACAAGGTAAGAACCCTCATGTTCCGCGTAAGCAGCCTGCATAACTTCGCCTGCTTCTACCCAGTCAACATCGACAATCAAATATTTTTGATAGGGATTATCGTTGGAAACCACAGTAAGCGATTCATCCCATGTATAACCATTTACAATGATCAAATCGTAACCTTCATCAGTTGCCTGCCTGAGGTTCGGTATGTACATACTTTGATCCTGAGCGGTAATCCAGTCGTAAGCTTTTCCCCTCTGTCTGGGATTCGCCCATGTATCGCCGTAGAAATCAAGGATACCGCGCCATGCCGCCGCGTTAAATGATTTATCATCAACACCGGTAGCGTCGGTAAGCAGGCGTACAGTCACGCCCATGTCGATGATAGGACCCAAGTCCGAAGACTTGCGCGTGCACGAAATCGATACAATCGAAATTAAGATTAAACAAACTAATAATAATTTTTTCATTTTTCCCCCAAAGGATTATGGGCATACCCGGATTCGAACCAGGGACATCTTGCGTGTAAAGCAAGCGCTCTAACCAGCTGAGCTATACGCCCGAAAAACGGCAAAGCGGCTGATGGGAGTCGAACCCACGTCTCCAGCTTGGAAGGCTGGGGTAATAGCCGTTATACGACAGCCGCCTGACTACGCTCATACTTACAAAAAACGCAAAAAAAGTCAATAGCCCTGTTTTGCATCGGTTTTCATGACAAAAGCAAGGACTTTTGCCGTTGCTTCCCAGCACCAGGGAGGGATAAAATCGCCTGTTTTAGCGCTTGTATCCAGCATGGCAGCGAGAGCGGCGTCCTCAACCACCGCGATGCCCGCTTCTTCAGCGATTGCGATTATTTGCTCCGCATCCCTGCCCCTGCCGCCAGCCAAAAGAACAGGCGCGGTATCTCCCTGTGAGTATCCTATAGCAGATGCGATTTTCCTCTTTGCCATTATACAGTCTCATCTATTACAGGGTGCCCGCTAATCTCTGATTCAAACGGGAACGGTTCTTTACTCGTTTTAATAGATACATGTTCAGCCGGCATATCAAACTGTTTCGCCAGTTCCTGTTTAACTTTACGATGATCCTTTTGCGGTAATTCCGGCGAATAATAAACAGAAAGTCTTTCAGGTTTCTCATTTGCCGATTCAAAAATAAAAATTTTCCTGCTTTCATCTGAAATCGCAATATCCAATACAATAAAATGTACTTTGTGACGCTTCGCGTGATCCTCTTCCAGTAAAACTCTCATCGAAACAAAATATTCTTTGTTTCCATCGGTAAAATCGAATGGAAGCACAATCCACCGCTGTCCGTTTTTTGCCGGAAGCCTGTTTAATATTTCCAGAAGCGGATTTTGTTTCAGGTATTCAAAAGCCATTTCTTTGACGCTTTGCGCGCTGATCTCACCCTCCTTTAAAACCGGTTTCTCGTCCTGTTCATTTTTATTACTCTCACGCCGCTGACGCTCTCCGTCATGCCGCCGCGAATCGGGGTCGATTGCTTCGGTGTATGATTCAAGCCCTTTAGAGGTAAGTTCCGCTCCCTTGCTTTCCGCTGCGGCGGCAGAAAGTGAAAGCGCTTCGCGTGTTTTAGCCGCTGATAAAGAACCGCTGCTGCTGCCCGCGGCGAATTGATTTGCAAGAGAGTGCTGTGCGCCGGAGAGGTTTGCTGCAGATGGCTGCGCGCCTGCAGTTGGTGAAGCAGCTTGCGCCGCAGATTGCGCAAGAGGAGCCGGCTGTGAAAAAGCCTGCCGCCGAATATCCGCAAGCACTTGGGGTTTTAACGGCAAGGAAAAAAACCGCGCAAAGGAAATTATAGAAGCTGAAAGTTTATCCAAAGGGGAACCTTCGCGCTTCAAACCCGCGGTTTGAACACTCGGCGGAGGTTCTGCGGGAAGCCCTGCGGCTGAAGCCAACCGAGCGGCAGAACGAGGAACGTTCGGCGGCGCGGAAGCGGATGATTTGACGGCTTTCGCTGTTGATTGCGCTTTAGCAGGCAAATCAATATTTAATTTTTGTGATTCAACTTTTACAATCATATTGATTTAAAATTTTTTAACCCTCTCAATAATTAAATCAGTAATCTGCTGCGGGTTAATATTATCGGTGTCTATAATCAAATCCGCGAAACTGTAATCATCCGTATCAATATTATAAATACGAAGGTAGCGGCCGTGATCCTGCCTGTCGCGGTCGGCGGTAAACGCGGCGACTTCGTCCGGGCTGCCGCCTTCCCTGTTCACAATGCGCTGCGCTCTTGTCTGCGGTTTCGCGTCAAGGTAAATTTTTAAATCAGCTTCTTTTAACATCCATATCGCAAGCCGCGAGCCCAGCACGCAGCCGCCGACTTCGCGCGCGAGCGCAACCTGACGCGTGTCAACTTCAATGTCGATGGAATCATCTTTTGATGCAAGTTCAAGAATATCTTTTAAATCCAGTTTCCGTTCTTTCGCGAGAGAACGAAATGTAAAATTGATAAAACGCAAGCCAAGAGTATCCGCAACCATTCTGCTGACTGTGGTGTTTCCGCAGCCGCTTCTTCCGGAAATAGCGATTTTTATGTTCTTGTTCATCAAACCCCCTTTGCAGAACATTACTCGATATTTCTTAACTGCTCCCTGATATTTTCAAGGGTTTCTTTCATTTTAACAACTTCTGTACTAACATCAATTATAGCGCTTTTTGAGCCTATTGTGTTAATTTCGCGGTTGATTTCCTGACATAGAAAATCCAGTTTTTTACCCGGCCGCTGATTATTTTCGGTCTCTTTTCTGAACTCGCCAAGATGCGAATTTAAGCGGGAAATTTCCTCGGAGATCGTATACTTCAGCAGCTGCGACGCTGTCTCGGAAAGCACCCTGTTTTCATCAACCTGACTGCCGAGCAGTTCAGCAAACCGCGACTTGATATTTTCTTTTAGAGTCTGTTCAATTTCGGGTGCAAAAGCGGACACTTTATTTAACGACGCTTCGATAATTCCAAGATGAGAAAGTATATCGTCTTTTGTATGCCTGCCCTCTCTTTCGCGCTCCTGGCAAAACGCTTTCGCGGCGTCATCCAGTACAGGTTGAATTTCCTGCCAGTAACGTTCATCATCGCGGTTTTTCTCGATATCCAGAACATTTTCCATTTCCATAAGAGTCTGCAAACTTGGCTTTTCTTTAATACCAAGCTCTTTTGCCATATCGTTCATTGCGTCAAAATACGCTCTAGCCGCGTTTTTATTTATACTGATTTTGATAGGCGCATTATGTTCGCGTATGCGCATAAAAACCTCCACTTTTCCCCTGCCGCAGCAAGAGGAGATTTTTTCTCGAATTTTAGATTCAAGCATTGTCAGCCAGGGCGGAAGATTGACATATATTTCCAAATATCGGCTGTTACATCCTTTAATTTCTACAGAAATCGAAAAATCCTTCCCCGTCTTTTCCCGATACGCGTAACCTGTCATGCTAACCATTTTTTACCTCACTAACGGTTTTATAGTATTCAAAAAGTTTAACACCCAGCGGCCAGTTATTTCCGGCTCCCAGCGTTAAAAAAACATCACCGCTTTTCAATATTTCGCATAACGGTTGAAACGCATCGTCATACTCTTCAATATAACAAGTTTTCTTCCCGCCGGCAATAATTTTCGCGTCACGAACGGCGGCGGCTTTTTCATAGAGCGTTTTTCCGTTTACGCCGCCTTTGTAATTTTCCCTTGCGGAAGCGTAAATCTTGTGAAAAAAAACGATATCTGCATCGTTAAAACAGGCGGCAAATTCATCCAACAGCGCAGCAGTTCTTGTGTAGGTATGCGACATAAAACTTACAATTAACCTGCGGCTTGGATAAAATTTTTTAATTCCTTCCAGAGTTGTTTTGATCGCGGCAGGATGATGCCCGTAATCATCCATGAAGATGATACCTGCTGCTTCTCCAAGTAATTCGCTGCGCCGTTTTGTGCTTTTAAAATTTTCAAGCGCAAATTTTATTGATTGTAACTGCTCATCGTTTAAAGAGCCGCAATTTGCGGTATCGCCGCCTTTTCCGCCTGCGTTTTCATTTTTAGCCAATGATGCGGCGAGAGCCAATCCTGCCGCGGCGTTTAACGCTTCATGTCTGCCTGGAATGCGCATTTTAAATTCGCCGTTAAATCCCGCAACAGAAAAAATCGCTGTTTCATTTTCTACATTATATGAAGTGATCTTATAATCGCCGGAAGCTGTAAAACCATAAGGAACGATCTCGATTCCGCGATTGTCATTTTTAATAACAGACGCGACTTCGCTCGCGCCGGGATCATCGGCGCAGTAAATTAATTGCCCTCCCTGCGGAAGCAGACGGCAATATTCGATAAAAGCGTCGCGGATCGATTCATAAGTCGGAAAAAAATCCTGATGATCGCTTTCTACAGCCGTAAGAATTATCCGCCGAGGACGAAATGACATAAAATTTTTTCGATACTCGCAGGTTTCCGCGATAAAATATTTGTCACCGAGAGTGATAGTCGATCTTGTGCCGAAATCAATTACCGCGCTGCCGACAAGAACCTGCGCAGGAATTTTCGCCGCTTTCATTAACACGCCGCAAATCGCGGTGGTTGTTGTCTTTCCATGCACGCCGCAAACACCGGTTGAATCAAACCTGGCAGACCACGCTCCAAGCGCTTCTGTATATTTGATCATTGGGATTTTTATTTCTTGCGCGCGCGCAAGTTCCGGGTTAGAATCAGCGCTGTAAGCAGCAGAATAAATAACAATATCGATTTTATCCGTAATATGCGCCGCGTCAAAATTTTCAAAATAAGGAATTTTCAACTGTTTAAGGATTGCGTCTGTGTAAAATTCTTCAGGGATATCGCTGCCTGAACATTTAAAGCCTGTATTGTGCATTAACTCCGCAAGAGCGCAGACGCCGGTGCCTTTAATGCCTACGAAATAAATGGAAGAACCGGGTTCAAATTCAAAAACGCTTTCCATACTTCATTTTACACTAATATGAGGTATTTTCAAGGGAGCAACTTGAATTAAATTACCATAACAAAACTGTTTTTCAGTCGACAACAAGGTAAAAATATTATATAATGATATAATCAAGGAAATATTGAAACTTTTATTAGGTATATTTGGAGGTAATATATGGTTAGTGATGATTTTACCTTTTATGATAAAAATCAAGAAAAAATAGTAAGCGGTCACATTAATGAATTCGTAGTTATAAAAGATTGCAAGGTATGCGGTTATTATAAATCGGAAATAGAAGCTTTTAAATCTATGGTTGGCAATGAATTGGGTACTTTTATAATTAAATACTGCCAAAAACCGGGTACTGATGTAGTGGAATATTTCAATAATGCGGTAGCTTTTGCATGAAACATCAGTCATTAACTTTTCATTCTCTTGGAATTGCGAGAAGCATTATTATCCCAGTCTTGGTATGTCAATCAAAAGAAATCTGTAAAGAATTTAACATAGAAGCAAAAGAAGCAGATGTAATGGCATTAATTGATACAGGCGCTACCAATTCTTCAATTAGTAATAAACTTGCAGACAGTCTTGGCATGAAGATTATTGATCAATGTAAAGTGGCAGCCGCAGGCGGTATCCATACGGCAAATGTTTTTTTGATTGATATATCTCTTAAAAATATGATAGGCTTTAATAATATCAGATCTGCAGGTTTTTTTGGAAATGACGCTTTTGATATAATCATTGGAATGGATATTTTAACACAAGGTGACTTAGCAATAACAAATCATGATCGTCAAACAGTCTTGTCTTTTAGAATTCCTCCTGATAACAAACATATTGATTTTACTGCATTAGGGTAATAATTATTAATCTTTACGGCACCAGTACGGGCGTGGCGCCGTTTTGTAATCTGATAACGCTTGATCCTAAATTGGTAATACTTGCTGCAGTGTTTATTGTTGTTCCATTGTATACATTATTAGGTTTGAAATAATATTTACCGCCACTACCGTTCAGCCAAAATAACGGTTGAGTGCTTCCATTGTTAGTAATTTTTACATTATCTAAGAGGAAGTCATTTTTTACAATAACTCCATAATAAGAATAAAAACCTCCATAATATGAAGCAAACAGACCAACTTTTTCATTTAATTTTAAAATGATATTACAATTTCGCATTGTAATATCATTAGAATTTGATATAAACGCAGTTACAGATTGATAGTTTTGACTCATAATACTTCCTAACAAATAACATTCACCAGATGGATTATTTGATCTTAAATTAGTGAAATTACAATCTTCAAATAAGAATGGATGTTCTTGTCCTGCGGACAACGAATCTAAATAAAAGAAATAATTTATATAATTTGCATCATTTGCATCATAACTATATACAGATTCAGTATGAACAAAATTACATCTAATAAAAGATCCTGCTCTATTCATATTCATTATTATACTATGTCCTCCAGAAGTACAATCAATAAAATCAGTATCTGTTATGTTAAAACCACCACGAGCCAGATTGTTAATCGCACCAGCATAAACTGCTCTGCAATTTTCAAATCGTGAATTTAATATATCAAGAGTTGCATTTCCTCCTGTTGTAAATCCGCCATAAGCGTAATCAATTACTAATACTAATCCACCGCCACTACTTGCTACACAATTTTTTATAACAGTACCAGAAATAACCACATTCCCGTCTCCTTGTAATAAAATACCGCCACCAGGATCTTCTGTTTTAGTATTTTCAATTCTGCTGTCTGAAATTCGTATATTACCTGCAGAATCTAAATTCATCCCCCGTCCATTAGGCACATTTTCTATTGTTACATTCTCTATATTTATGCTGCCGCTTGAGCTTGCTTTCGCGTGTAATCCATTTGTAAAACCGCTTTTTACATTTGTAATTTTAGTATTCGTAATCGAGGCGTTATATGAGTTTTCTAAATAAACATCGCCGCAAATATTAAAAGTAGAGTTACTTAAGGCCGCATTATACGCGGATCCGGAAAAATAAACGCTTCTGCCGCCTATATTAGACGCGTTAACGCCTGAAATATTCATGGCTGCGCCTGTAATATAAATACCCATATTTGTAATATTGTGCAGTTCTAAACCTGTTATAGTAATGCCTTTAATACTGTATACCCCGTACGACCCTGTTGCGGCTGTTACGGTTGAATTAATTATTTTAAAATTGTTTCCCAGATTATAAATCCCGGCGGTGCTGCCTGTATTTTCTGTTCTGCTATTGGAAATTTCCGCGCTAACCGCGTTTGAAATGTAAATTCCTAAACTGGCTGTATTTTTTACAGCACTTCTTGCGATATTAACCGCGCCCAAGGAGCTAACCGTTATCCCTGTCCCGCTTGGAACATTATCTACTGTTACGTTATCTATGTAAATATTACCTGTTGATATTGAATATAACCCGTTTGATATTCCGCTTTTCATATTGGTAATTCTGGTGTCTGTTACCGCAGCGGAAGAAGAGCCTGCAAAATATACATCGCCGCAATCGTTAAAGACAGAATTTTCTATTACCACCCTGTTAGCGGAAGAATTAAAATATACGCTCCTTGCGCTGATATTTCCAATGTTTACATTAGAAAGATTTAAAGGCCCGCCGGTAACATTTATCCCACGCCCTGTTATATTTTGAAAATTAACCGAAGCGGCGGTAAAACCTCCTGAACTGTAAATGCAGTATGTCCCTGTTATATTTTTAAATTCAGAATTGGTTACAGAAAGAGAGTTGCCTTCATTATAAACCGCTCCGCCGCTTGTTATAGACGATATTGTAACATTATTAATTTCCGCACTTCCTGAACCGTTTATATAAATAATGCCTCCCAAAGCGGCACTTGAACATGCTGTAAAAGTTGAATTATTAACAATTACATTGCCGCCCTGAACATACACCGCTCCTTGCGGACCGGCAGACTGCAGGTTAGTAAACGTACAGTTTGTAATGCGCGTTTCTTTGCCGCCTGACTGCATCGTGTATATCGCAGCTCCCCCGTTTCTTACGCCTGTCTCGGCGGCTTTAGCGTCAATCAATGAAAGATTATCAAAAACCGCGTCTCCGTTAATAACCTGCGCTGTATTATCTGTATAAAAACTGCCAAAAAGCTGTTTTGAATACACACCGCCGCCAAGATCACCGGAAATAATAACAGGGTTTGCACCGGCGTTTCTGCCGCTCTTATTGGCTTCATTTCCGGCAAAACCGCCTAAATAACTTGTGTTAGGAGCTAATGGAAAATATTCATCCGGGTCTTTTGTATCACTTGGTTTGTATGTCCCTTTGGCTATCCAAATCTCTTTTGGGATATCCCCGTCAAACTCCGCGGCGGCTTTGCAGGCGTCTTTTAAATCGCGGAATGCGTCTTTCCATGATGTCCCGTCGCCTTCTCCTGCCGCGTTTAAATTAACAAAAATGGTGCTGCGAAGCTCGCGCACTGTTACAGTGTATTCCCTTGAGTTTATCCCGTTAGCGGAAACAACTTTGTAAATAACAGGAGAATCAAAAAACATTCCGCTTGAACTGCTCGACTGTGTAACTCCGTTAACGCTAACCTTCCCTGCCGCCGTAAAACGAGGATACATTGTTCTCGCTGTTACGCCAGAACCTATCGGCGCGAAAATTGTAATTTTTCCCAAGTTGTTATCTATTTTTCCAATTAATTCTTCGTTTAACCCTGTGTTTTCGTCTGTATGAAAACTGAACAATGTAATAGCCGCGTCGGATGAAGTGTCGCGGGAAAAACTTGCCTGCACCCAATAATCGCGCGTTAAAAGAGGGTTTTCAGGATTTGTTACCGTGTATTTTACCTGTTTAAAAAAGTTTTGCGCGCTAAAGCCGGATGTTTGAACCGCGTTGTTCACAGTAACAATACCTGTCGCGGTAAATTCCGGCGCGAGAGTTTCGGGAACGCTTGCGCCCCTGTATTTTCCTGTAATCATTATCTGCCCGGAGCCGTCGCTTATTACAGCCTGAGAATCATCTGTAAGTTCATGATTTAAAATAGTAGAAAACTTAAAGCTGCTGATAACGGGCGAAGCGGAAGCGATGTCAACAAAATCGACAAAAACCGTATATAACCTTGTGTATTTATTGTTACGCGAAACAACGCGGTATTCCACCTGCGTCGAAAAATCATGCGTGTTACTTCCCGATGTTTGAACGGCTCCGCTGACTGAAACCGTACCGGGTGATACAAAACGCGGATTCAGCAGAATGGGTTTTGCTCCGGTGTAGAACACCTGTATATTGATTGTTCCAAGCGAATCATTATTTATTATCGAAGCGACAGCGTTTGCCGCAATTCCCGGATTATCTGTTTTATTAAAGCGAAAATCCGTTATGCTTCTTATACTGTCCGGGTCTTCGCTGAAAACAGCGGTAAGCGTAAAATCCGCGTATATTCCTTCACGCCAAACTGTAACGGTTTTTATTTTTGTTCCTACACCCTGACTAAACTTGATTAAATCGATACCTGAACGCACTTGCATACCGTCAACTTCGATTCTGTCGCCTAGAATTTCAAAAACAGGGATTAGCTCGTAACTTAAATAATGCATTTCGGCAGGGTATAAAATACTGGAATTAACAGAATTATCTCTTTCGTTTAAATTAGTAACAGCGTCGCGGATCAATTCGGGATTATCGAATTTATAAAAACCAAAACTGATTAAATGCGGAAGGCCTGAATCTACCGCGACATTTACGGTATACTGCCTTATACTGCCCTGCCCGCTCATTACGATAAAATTGACAGGTCCCGAGAAATCGATGGGTTTATCCAATGCCGGGATTTTAAAATCAGGATTGTCTCTGATTAATTCTTCAAGATATACCGTTAAATTCTGCGCTTTATGTAATTCTACTGTTGCCTGAAATATATCGATAGATGGGAATGTTTCTTTTAAATAACTAATAGTAAGTGGGAACAGCGTAGCTTTGGGAGAAATCTGAATATTCGGAATAATAGCCGTTATGTCGGTTTCTCCGCCGATTATCGCGTTTATAGAGTTATCTGTAATTACGGATTTTCCGATTTGTCCTTCTACGGAAAAAGATAATATTAAGTTGCCGTCGGGCGGTATCAGTTCGTGAAAATAATTATTACAGTTAATTAATATAAGTGAAAATAAAACTGTTAAATATAGCAAACATCTTTTCATAATAACCTCTCTTTTCTCTTATTTATTTTTACCGGTTAATAATAACAGGCACATCGATAGTTATTTCTTTCCGCGCCAAAGAAATAATATTTCCAGGTTTAATTGATATTCCCGCTTCAATCAGCGGCAGCGGAATCAATCCGTCAGTTTCAAAAATTACATCGATTCCTCCGCCTGCATAGATTTTTATGAATTTCCATGGGGAAATCGTCGCGTAAAGACGCGCTCCCGAAAAGCAGGCTGTTTTCGTTATCTGTGATTAAATTATCAGTAAAATAATCAAGCACGGTTTCATATCGGATTGTTTTGGAAAATTTTGTGCCTGCGCTTAAATCCGCCTGCAAACCGAAGATCGAAAAAAGATGCAGCTCGTAACCAAATTTGAAAACCAGCGGCACAAGAGTAATTTCTTTAACAAGAGGATTTGTCCCGATTATATGACTGTAACCTGATTCAACAGCGAAACGGAAATGTTTGAACTCATAACCGAGAGCACCGTGAAAGCCGGGGTTTGTGTCCATGTATTCCTTCAGCATTTCAGGTGCGAAATAATGCATCACGGAACCTTCGATAAAAAACCCTTCGTACCAGGAGGTATCATCGGCGTAGGAATAAATTGGAGAAAATATCAATAAAATGAGCGTTATTAAGGCGCAGTTAACGGGGGGGG
>Ga0209755_10000661_pt1 | contig 60765 bp, 50 predicted proteins | sample TergutCo191P1_FD_187301 | JGI IMG/M metagenome (GOLD analysis project Ga0209755, IMG submission 187301) | Cornitermes sp. P1 segment gut microbial communities from Petit-Saut dam, French Guiana - Co191P1 (SPAdes) (version 2) | ecosystem: Host-associated > Arthropoda: Insects > Digestive system...
TACATGATTAAAGGATTTCCTTGATTAAAAATCAACGTCAAAACCCGGATTATTGGTGATTTTGACGTTTAATCATGTTAATCCTTTAATCAGGCAAATCATGGTTCAGACAATCATCAACACACCGCTCAACACCAATTTAACCTACTTTACCGCCTTCGACCGCTTGATAGCGCAGAACTCCCCGCACATGCTGCATAATGCCTGGTCGGCAGGCGGCAGCGAGTCGCGGTACTGGCGCGCCTTGTAGGGGTCGACGCAGAGCGAGATCATTTTGTCCCAGTCGAGCGCGATTTTTGCCCGTGATACTTCGTGGTCCCACTCGATTGCGCCGGGGTGGCCCTTGGCTACGTCGGCGGCGTGGCCGGCTATCCTTGAGGCTATCACCCCCTCCCGCACGTCTTCTATGGACGGCAGGCGTAGGTGTTCCGCCGGGGTGACGTAGCACAAAAAGTCCGCGCCGGCCATCCCGGCCACCGCGCCGCCTATTGCCGCGGTGATGTGGTCGTATCCGGGGGAGATGTCTGTCACTAATGGCCCGAGGACGTAGAACGGGGCGTTGTTGCAGAGAGTTTTCTGAATTTGCATATTCGCCGCGACCTGATGCAGGGGGACGTGCCCCGGCCCCTCTACGAATACCCCTACGTTCCGCTCCCTTGCGCGTTTTACCAATTTACCGAGTATGACGAGTTCCTCAATCTGCGGCCTGTCCGTAGCGTCGTAAATCGCCCCCGGCCTGAACCCGTCCCCCAAACTCACGGCGACATCGTACTCGGCGCAGATGTCGAGCAGGCGGTCGTACTGGTCATAGAGGGGATTTTCCCTCTTGTTATGGTGGATCCATTCCATTATAATGGTTCCGCCCCGGCTTGTCGCCCCCGCCAGCCTCCCGGTTTCCTTAAACGTCTCGACCGATTGCATGGTGATCCCGCAGTGGAGAGTCAGGAAGTCTACCCCCTGCTTGCAGTGGTCTTCGATGACGGCGAACATGTCGTCGGGGGTCAGGTCGAGTACGGATTTTTGGGCGTTTCTTGCGATGACCGCCATTTCGTAGAGCGGTACCGTGCCTATGGCGGCCGGGCACTGATCTATGAGGGCTTTGCGGATTCCCGGCAGGTCCCCGGCGGTGGAGAGGTCCATTATGGCGTCGGCGCCGTGTTTGACGGCCACCCGCATCTTTTCTAACTCCTCGTTGATATCGCTCAGGGAGGATGAGGTGCCGATATTGGCGTTGACCTTTATCCTTGTTTTGGCTCCTACGGCAAGCGGGGCGATATTGCGTAACTTATTCTTATTGATGACGATAGTCCCCTCGGCGACCCCCTGCCGCACCGTTTCGGGGTCAAGCCCTTCCTTTTCGGCGACAGCCTTCATCTCATTGGTAACGACCCCGGCTTTAGCCTGTTCCACCCGTGTTTTATACATATTATATATGTCTCCGTCTGCGTTAACGATTTAATCTGCAATCTCAGTAATATACATTACTATCTTTATAAAGATTTTATTTTTTTATTTAAATTTGCATTCCCCCGCCCCCCAAATCTATATTAGACAGATTCAAGAAATTGGTGAAAACCGACTATTCCGATTCCGGATGGAGGGTACATAAGATGTCCGATGGGCTCACAAAGAAGCAGATGGAGTACTTCAAGGAGAAGCTACTCGCCGAGAAGCATAAGGTTCTGGAGGAGATGGGCGACCTGCAGCAGGACAACCTGAAGCAGTCTATTTCCGATGCTGCGGGCGAAAACTCGCGCTATAGTTACCACTTGGGTGACGTGGCCTCGCTTTCGTACGGCCGGGAGTTCTCCATGGGCCTTGCCGAGCGCCAGCAGAAGTATTTGGAGCAGATAGACGACGCGCTCGCGCGTATCGAAGACGGGACTTACGGCATCTGCAAGGTGACCGGCGACCCCATAGACGTGGAGCGGCTTGAGGAGGTCCTCGTTGCCAAGTACTCCGTTAAGGGCAAGGAGATACTCGAGCGGCGGAAGAGGCAGCAGGGGCTTTCGTAATATCAGAGCGGTATTTCTATTTGCGTTTTTGACGCTCTTCGCCGCCTGCGCCGTCTTTGCCGGCGGCGAGTCTGCGCTGCGTCCGCGTATCGTGGGGTTCGACATAACCGGGGAGCCTGACGGCCTTGATATGCCTATAGGGGTCTTGCCCTCTATTCCTATATTATATAGTACCGGTGCCGCGAGGCTGGCCGGGCAGGCTGTTGCCCGGTTTCTCGCACAGAACGGCTATCCCTACAGCCAAATCACCGTTTCCGTTGTCCGCGAGGGGGCTGATGTCATCCTGCGCTTCAGCATAGACCCGGACGAGCGGGTGTGCTTCGGGCCGCCGGTGGTCGTTGGCGTCCGCGAGGAGCGTGCCGGCATGTTCCTTAGGGATGTGCGTCTTACCCCCGGTCTGCCTTATGATGTTTCCGCGGTCGATGATGCTGTCCGCCGCCTCAGCGCCCGCCCCTATGTTCAGTCCGCCGCCGCTATGGACCCGGTTGTGATTGAGGATGGGCTCTTGTGCTGCGGCCTTGCCGATGCCGGGCCCTGTATTGATACATCGCTGGTTGCCGTTGTCCCCATTGCCGTTACGGAGAGGCGCGGGACGGAGATCGAGGGGGCGGTGGGTTACGAGGCGGGGCGTGACGGGAAGGGTGGGCGGTGGAGCGGGCGGTTCAACCTGTCGCTTATTAACATGGCGCGGCGCGGCGAGATGTTCGACGTTTTTTATTCGGGGGCCGATGCCCTGCAGAAATTGAGGATATCCGGGTCGGCGCCCTGGATATTTGGGCTGCCTGTAGAAGCCGGCGCGTCGGGCGGGCTTGAGATAGAGAACGGGGGGTACGGGTACTTCAGCGGCGAGGTGTGGGGCGCGGCGGAGGCCGGCGGCGGGCGCTGGCGGTGCGGCGTCGCGGCCAAGGGTTCGGAGACGGTGCCGCCCGATTCGGCGGCCGGAAGCACGTACAGGTTTTACGGGGCGGATATATTCCTGTCGCTCACACGGCTGCCGTGGGAGCGCGGGCTGACGGTGTGGGAGCTCAACGCGAAGACGGGGAGCGGCGCGGCCAACCGGGAGAAGCCGTACCTGCGCAGCAATATGGAATTGTCGGCAGGCGTTCACCGCCCGGTATTTAAGGATTATGCGATGGTGTTGCGGGCTGCCGCGAGTTCGATGTTTACGGAGGAGGAGTATCTGATGCCGGCGGAGCTTTACAGGGTGGGCGGGCACGGGTCGCTGCGGGGATATTCGGAAGAGGAGTTCGCGTTCCGGGCGGTGGTGTTCGCGCAGGCCGAGGCGCTTTACTATTTCCGGCGGCAAGGGGCGGTATTTATTTTTGTTGACGGGGGAGCGGGCTTTGCCGGCCGGTTCGAGACGCTAAGGATGTCTGATGCCGGAAAGATGTTAGGTTACGGTTTGGGGCTGCGTTTCCCGTCCGGGCTGGGGACGGTGTCGCTTGAGTGGGCCAGGAATATTGACGATGGCAAAAGTTTGGGAAGGGTTCACGTGGGGATAAGGACATCTGTGCGATGATTAATATAAGGACATTATCGGCTGCGGTTGCCTGCGCGGCGTTGACCGGCATGGCATACGCGTCCTTATTGCCCCAGTGTCCGGATAACGACTATGGCTGCATTATCGCTGTGATACACGAGTACAGCGAGGGCGCCGGCCTTCCGGTTGCCGACACCCTGTACCGCGCGCTCGACGCGGCCGGCCGGCTCAACTCCCATGAGCTGTTGCGTTACGGCCGCGTAAAGTCGCTTTTGGGCAACTACCGCGCCGCCGCGAGTATATACTGCCGCGCCGCTACGGGTGAAAGCCGCCTCGAACACGCCGCGCTAACCCAGATGGGCCACCAGCTCGCCGACGCCGACTCCGCCGAAAAGGCCGCCGCCGTTCGGATATTCGAACGGTGCGCGCTCGCCGCTCCAAACGCCGACACCGCGCTGTTCCGTAACTGGCTCGCCGATTTTTGCGGGCGGCAGGGGCTGTTCGAGCAGGAGATATCAATCCTGACAAGGCTCCACAGCGCAGAGTCGCCGTCTGACCGCAGGCTTGCTGAGGCGGCCCGGAAACATTTTTCGAACAGGCGGTACCGCTTTGCCGTCAGAGCGGCCGCGGCGGCCCACGACCGCACGGCGGACGAATCCCAAAAAAGCTCCGATGCCGCGTTTGTCGCGTATCAATCGTATATGCAGTTGAGAGTGAGGGACTCCGCGCTGATATGGCTGCGCCTCTCAGGAGTTGCCGGCAAGGACGCGAATATCCAGGCCGCCGCGCTAAACCAGGAGACCGGCCATCTGGAGGCCGCCGCGGCGCTCATAGACTCGCTGCCCGTATCCCTCCCAAAAGACACGCTGGGCGTCCGCCAGTACCTGTTCTCCGGCGAGCCGGCCAATGCGCTTAATTTCATAATGATGTCGAAATCGGCCGCGTGGACAATGGCGCCAAGGGAGCGGATGCTGTGGCGCGGGCGGTGCATGATATTTGGCGGCCGTGCCTACGAGGCGATCCCCGTCCTCGACTCTCTGCGGTTCATGCCGGGCTGGCACGCCGCTTCGGAAGTCCTCAGATACAAATACTGGGTGCAGAAGTTGGACGACGACCGCGGCGCGCTTGACTTGTGGGGAAAATTGGAGTACGCCATCTACACCGGCAGCCTGACAGCCGCGGTACGGCTGCTTAAGGGTGCGGAGATAACGGGTGAACCGGGAGAGATGCTGGCGGTACGGCTGGCGAAAGTATTAGCCCAGGCAAACCGCCATGCGGCAGCGCTGGAGATACTGGAGCTGGCGGAGGGCGGCCCCGGCTACGGGATTAAAGGGATAGACCGGAAGTCCCATAAACACACGCCCGGCCCGGAGTACCTGTATCTTAAGGCGGAGATGCTGAGCGAGACGGGGAAGCAGTACGAGGCGAAAGTATTTGCCCAAAAGATACTTACAGATTATCCCTTGGACGTCTTTGCGCAGAAAGCCAGAATATTGCTGTCAAAAATTTAAAATTGTCATTATGTCAATCCTTAATCTTCACGCCGGCTGTCCCCTTGGCCAATACCACCGCGCGGAAAGCGTTGCCGGTTACCTCTATGCCGCGGACGGACAGCGTGTCTACGCGGCCGTTGAAGACGACGCCTTTGTAGAGTTCGCGCTCTGACAGCATTTCCTGCAAAAGTTTTTTAGTGCCGTCAAGCTGCTTGTCGAGGGGGAATTTCATCAGCGGCCTCATTTTAGACATTATTATCCCCTTGAGCAGCCAGTTTTTGGTCCGTTCGAACTGGCTTTGGGTTTCCACGTCGAAGTTGAAGTTGTCGATTGAGAGGGTTTGGGCCGATTCGTTGTATACGGCGCGCCCGGTTACGCGGACGGTGCCTTTCAGCGAGCCTGAGAGGTCCATTTTTACGTGGGCCAGTCCGTCGTTCCCGCCGGAGATATCTATGTCGTGGACTAGTACTTTTTGGCGTCCGGATTTCAGGGTTTGCCCTACGAAGAGTTCGCGGCATATTCCGGTTGCCTTTGTGAAGGGGATTTCGGCGTAGAGGTTTATGGTGAACGAACTGTCCTGTTTATCGGATGTTTTGAAGTTTGGCAGCGGTTTGGGGGCCGGTGCGTTGGGTTTGTCTCCGATGACGGCCTCGGTGACGGCCCGGATGCCCATCATGGCAGAGACGGATTCGCCGCGCCCGGTGATTCCGGCCATGTAAATGTCCGACGGGTCGAAGCGCAGCCAGAGGCGGTCCGTCATGTCGGGTATCGCGATCTCCGTGGGTATTTGGAACTGCTGCCAGAGCGGAGCTACCATGGTTTTGAGGTTTACCTCTGAGAGAACCGCATTATCGACCATTTTGCCGAGGTCGTTTATGATGCCGGCCTGTTTTGAGACCAAAAAGTCGGCTATCGGCTTGACGGGGATGGTGATGAAGCGTATTTTTACGGTGGGGGCGGTGGTCCATTCGTAGCCATCGACCGTTGTCGTTGTGGCCAGCTGCCAGTTGTTTTTTAGCGTGTATTTGGATCGCAGGGCTATGGCGATCCCGGCGTCTACGTCCTGGTATTCGGTGTGGCCGAGGATGGAGAAGGAGAAGCGCAGGGAGATTTTGAGGGGGATTTTGTAGGTCAGCATGTCCCTGTTCGCGCGGATTTTGATGCGCCCGTCCTTTTTTACCGTTATCTGGGCGCTGCCTATGCCTTCGACGGGGTAGGCGTTATTCCTGTATATATTGCCGGATAGCTGTTTGTTGACGGCGTTTTCGATGTATGACATTTTGATTTCGGCAGGGATGTTGATTACCGACGGGACGGGTGTGAGCGGCGCGGGGGGCGGCGTTTCGGCGGCAGAGCCGCCGCCGGCAGGGGCGGTCATGGGGCGGTTTGTGCAGCCGGCGAGGGCGCAGGTAATTATGGCGATAAAAAAAGTTATTGTGATACGCATGTAGGAAATATAGTATATTATCAGGTGGACAGTTGAAAAATTAGACGGTGCGCACCTTTTCGGGACGCGCCGGTGCCCGGCAAGGGGGGCGGGGCATTACGGGAAGGGCTCAAATAAAGCCAGGGAGGGGATTGTTTATGAATACCACAAAACACGGCCTGATCGCCTCGGTTGCCCGGGCGACGGGGTTGACGCAGGCGGAGATCCGCATTGCGGTTGAGGAACTGCTCGAGGTGTTCGCCGAGGAGCTTGCCAAGGGGCGGACGATAGAGCTTCGGGGGTTTGGGACCTTTTATGTGCGGGAGCGCAAGGCGCGTCCGGCGCGTAATCCAAAGACGGGGGAGGTTGTGCCGCTCGATAAGCGGGTTGTGCCGCTCTTCAAGTACTCCGCGGAGCTGCGGAAGCGGATTTCCGGGGGCAAGGCGCGTTAAAGCGGCGCAAATTATTGTAAAAGTATAAAAAATGATGCTACGTATTGACAGTCTGCCGCCGCACGATGTAATTTCACTTTTTAGCGGTTGTTTTCTGGCAATGCCGCGTTGACACGGAGATAGAGGGGTTATGATGAGACGAATTGGTATTTTGGCCGCGGTTATCGCGGTGACGCTTGCGGCTGCGGCGCCGGCTGCCGCGCCGGACAAGCCTGATGCTTCAGATGGTATCAGCCTAACGGCGCCGTCGTTTGACGTGCGGCTTTCCCTGGGCTTTAACTACGACCTGCTGCGGTCGCTTACAGATGTGTCGTTCGACTTCCCGGTGGGGTACATGGGCCTCAACCTGCCGCTCGCGCCCGGCGGCAATATCCTTAGCCAAGACATGGTAGACAGGATTTTCGACGACGGCTCCATGTTCAAGACGCCGGAAAACTACAAGCCGACCGCCGGGGCGGGCCAAAGCGCCAATACTACCATCAGGGTGGATGTGCCCATGCTCGCCGGAGTGGGTTCTTTCGCCTACACCCAAAACTTTAACTTCGATTTCGGCACGGCTCTGGGCGGCGCATCGCTGATAAACACATACGTGCCCATTGGCGGGCTCGGGTCCGGTACGGAAGACGCCGGGTACCTCTCGCTCAGGGGCGCCCTGCGGCTGCCTCTATCTATAAATATGGGCTGGGAGACTATGACGTTCGGCTACGCATACCGCGTCAATAACCGCGACGACCTGGTCTTCGCCCTGAACCTGCACCGCCACCTGTTCTCAATGGATACCCGGCTGCGGGCCGACATAGACATCCTTGGCCATGTCGATATCAAACAAAATGTTGATTTGGGCGGCAGCACGGCTCCCATGGACCTGAGCCTCAAGGGCGACCTGATCAATTTTTCATCCGAGCAGTGCAACGGTTCGGCCCAGGGGCGCTTCAATGCCGAGGCCTGGACGCCCTCGGTCGGCGTCAAATGGGGCAGGTTCAGGCTCGATTCCCGCTTCGGGCTTGACGTTAAGGCCACCGGCGCGGCGACAGGCAAGTTCATTGTGCCGGGCTTTATTAATTTGGAAGACCCGAGCCTCGAAGAGATACAGAAGAAATTTACGGGTTTTGAGGACAGCCTGGGCAGGCTCCCAGACGAAAAGAAGTTCCAGTACGTGGTTGACTTCATGGGCGATGCGATCCCCCGGGAGCTCGACACCGTCAAGTATACGGTGGGGAAGATGCGCTGGAAGATGCCGCAGGGGCATACGCTCTCATTTGATATCCTCCAAAACAAAGTCAACAGTTCGCCTGTCCTCTCAGTTTCCTACACCAAGACCTTCGGCGAGATCAATCTGGCGATCACCGGTATCACGCGGGAGACCAACATCCCTCTCTCCGACACGTCGAGCTCCTGGCTGGCCGACTCCCTGCTGTCGGTCGATTTGGGCGTGAAGGTCGATCATATCTTCATGCTGCACCTGCGCACGCGGGCGTTTTTCGCCAATCTGGGCCTTGCCGGGCTGGAGGCGCGGCAGGGCGATAACTATGCCCTTAAAGACATTGAAGGGCTGAGCGTTCTGCGTTTGGGCGACGTGACGATGGCGCTGCCGGTGCTTTCGGCCGGGTTAACGCTGGGTACCCGCTTGCAGCTGCAGCTTGAGGCGAACATACTGCCCTTGCCGGCGCTCAAGACGGGTGTGAACTATTATTTCTGACAATACGCGACAGTTGGCGCTGCCGTACGCGGCGGTGCCGGTTGAAAGGATTATTATAGATGTTAAGGAAAATTGAGATTGCAGCGCTGTTCGTCCTTGTTTTCTGCCTCTCCGCGATGGCGGCGCAGAAACAGGTGTTGAAGATTGTGCCCGACCCCAACACGGCAGGCGTGATGTCCGCCGATGACGTTATCAAGGTCGAGTGGGTGCAGCTGACCGGTCCCGGATCGCAGGATCTGGCGTCTGCCGTGAGCCGCGGCGGCATATACTTCGCTGCTTCACCGGCGGCCGGAGATTTGTCAAGATACACCAGGATTGCCAGGGCCATCGATGAAAATGTTGAATCGCAAGTCGGCACCGCAGCTTCCCTGCGCAGCAGGTTCATGCCGTCGCAGGCCGGCATAAGCCACGGCGCGTACTACTGTATAGTGGCATCGGTCGCCGAAGACGGGGATACGCTCTACTCTGATTATTTCACGCTTATGGTCGAGACTGCCACCGCGCCTACGATAGAGTTCCCCAAGGCGAACCTCATGGCCGGTGAGATGGTGGCCACAATCCCCGATCTCACCCCGCGTTTCAGGTGGACCGGCGTCTCCGGTGTGCCGTATTACCATGTAATACTCTCTGACAAGCCTATCATCAGCGGTTCCGGGCTGAGTTCGAATATTAGCGTCATCTGGCAGGCGATCACGCCGGCGACGAGCATTGCGTACGGCGCGCCCGATCCGTCGGGGACCATCACGGCCGCCCCGCCGCCCCTTACTCCGGGCAAGACCTATTCGTGGATGGTGCTGAACAACTACGGCAACCACATGGCCTTCTCCTCTTCCGCCGCGATAAATCCGATGGATGTGGCGCAGGCCCAGTTTAAGATCGCCGGGACGCCGATAAACGCTCCGCAGGCTGTGTGGCCCGTGAACGGCGATACGCTGTCGGCGCCCTCTTTTGAGTTCAGGCTGACCGGCCAGGATTCGCGCGCCAACGCCTACAGGATAGACCTCTTCACCACCGCCAGTACCGAGGAACTGGGCGCTGGCGGGTTGGGCGACATGAAGGCGGACCTGCTGGTCTGGACGACCACGGTCTCCCCCGGGACTCAGGATGCGCTAAGCGTCCCGTTCGACGCGGCCGGTACGCTGACCGGCGGGCAGTACACATGGCGCGCCTACGCGCTCGACAGCAGGGGAGCTGGTTCGAGTGATGCGGCCTCCGCCTCTTCATTCTATTATAAGGCAACTGTGGGCGATGTCAGGATAAGGACGCTTGAGATGATTGGCGGGCCGGGCGGTTTCGCGTCGCCGGTTGGCTTTGTTGAGATGCGCACCGAGGTTTTGTCCGGCCCCACGCAGGCCCCGCTCGCCTTCTTTACAAACAACAACGGCTACTCCGACAGGTCGTTTCCTTACGGGCGCTACCGTATTACGGCTGTTAAGGATGGGTACAACAACCAGTCCATTACAGTAAATGTAGACGGTACAGCGGAGCGGGACACTATCTTTATGGTTCGCCCGCAGGCGGTAATTTACGGGCAGGCGCTTGCGGCCGACGGGACGCCGCTCAACTTGGCGAAGGTAACGGCGGTATCCGAGTGGGGCGACACACTTACGGCGTTTACGGGCGGCAACGGCAGTTTCACCATAGGCTGCAACGCGGCGCAGTGGACTATCACGTTCGATAAAGCCGGGTACCGCACCAGCGCCCCCAGGAGGGTTACGCTGAGAGTGGGTGACAACAGGAACTTCGGTTCGGTCACGCTCGTGAGGAACCCAAATTCGCTTACCGGTGTGGTCAAGAACGCCGGCGGCGGTCCGCTCATAGGTGCGAGGGTGCGGGTATTCACTGCCGGCGGCGTGTCTGTCGATGAACTGGCGTCTACCCCTGATAACGGTTCGTTCGCGTTCTATCTCAACTCCGGGACTTTTGTAGTGACGGCCGAAAAAGCCGGCTTCGCGATGTTCAGCAGGACCATTACGGTTACGGGGTCAACCGTTTTGGATATTACGCTGCCTGAGGGCGCGGCGCTTGTCAACGGCGTTATAATAGGCAAGAGCTGGGACGCCGGGAGGAAAGGTTATGTCTCCGCGCCGGTCACCTCGGCGCTTATCAGATTTTGGGACGATACGGATACCCTGATGGTTACAAGCGACGCCACGTTCGGGCGGTTCTCGGTTAGCTTGCCGGTCGGAAGAGCCTATAATGTGTTGCCGTCTGCGGCGGGGTTCAATGCGGGGGTTATAAGCAGGTTGTCAACATCGGAGGATTCTATCGCGGCGAGCGGTGGGACTATGGCTTTTACCGATACTCTCAACGCGTTTTTGACGATCAAGGGTATGGTCAGGGATAGTAAAGGCGACCCGGTTTCGGGTGTTGATGTATTTGTTAATGCGGTACAAGGCATCATAGCGTCGGGCCGGACTGCGGTTGGCGGCAGGTACGATATTAGGAATATCCCGGACAATCTCCCCACCGAGATTTATTCGGTCAGCGCGGGGCGCAGCGGCTATTATATGACAGGGCACGCGTATCTGCTTAGTGTGCGGAACGGGGGGCCCAATATAGACTCCGATAAATTTGACTTCGATATGGCCGCGGGTAAAGAGTCTATAGTGTGGGAGGTGTCGGATGCCAATTACGGTATTATCAAGGTGGTGTCGCCATTCCACAAAACAGTTGATTTTAACTATTCCAATCCCGAAAAGCCTCAAGTCGCGCGGGCCGACTCGGTTGGCCCGGTCTATCACATTATAGAGGCTGTAGCCGAGTCTGACCCGAACCGGCTCGAACTATCATACCACAGCTTCAAAGTCACGGAAACGGTTATTGGGGTAACAAAAATAGGGCCGGATACAATTGCCGTCAGGTTTCCTTTTGAGCACCGCAGCCCCGGCGCGGTCGAGATGGATCCCAACACCGGCAAGTACTCGCTAACTGTAAATGTCGCTGCCGTTATGCCCGACGCGGATATTGTGGCGGTGGATTTGTATCACAGGAGCGAGGGCCGTACGCAATTTTCCCGTGAACCGTATAATATTTACCGGCCTATCCCGGTCGAAATTATAAGCCTCCCGGTGCCCTTTATGCCCGTTAGGGACGGTACCGACCTATTCTACTACTTCTCGGTTCGTGTTCGTGTGCCGTCAAAAGGCGCCAACGGTGCCGTTACTTACGATACTCTGACCTACGGCTCCTCCAAGCAGATATTCAGCACATTTGTCAGGCCCGAACCCACGATCCTCAGCCGCGTTGCCGTTACGCCGGGTGTGTCGGGCAGGGATACGCTTGTTATGCCGTCATCCTATACGGCAGAATTCAGGTTCGGCGCGTTCTACAGCGATCAGTTTATTTCTGTAGACTCTTTGGCTCTTGCGAAGGGGGAGGCGGGTACGGTCAGGTGGCTCGTCAACGGATCGCCGGCGGGTACCGGCGTTTCGTTCCGCTACCCTACACCATCAGGCGCTGAGAACATTACGTTGCGCGCGGAGTTCACTCCGGGCGGAGGCTATAAAATGAAAGACGGGGCTGCCGCTGCGGTGGAGATGCCTGTTAGGGTTACCGGCCAGGCGCTGGAGTCCATAACCGTTATTCGCAGTGGCGAAGAGGGGGAGATATCGAGCGGCGAGCAGGCCGGTTTTCGCGCTCAGGCATTTGACAGGGGCGGCGCTTCGGTAACGGTATCGCCGGTGTGGAGCGTTCGGCCCTACGCTGCCGGCGGGATTACTCCTGACGGCACGTTTATGTCGGCCCCGGATTTCTTCGGCACCGCGATGGTTACGGCGGTCGCCGGCGGCAGGAGCGCATCGTACGCCGAACAGGGCGAAGGGCCGGGGCAGAAGGTGTTTTACAGGCTCCGGCGCAGCTCCGCTGCCGTCAGGGTCAGCACCGGCATGGGGCTTGGCTTAGAGTTTTCGCCCTGGAGCATTGCGGCGAACCGTGAGGCCGGCATCAAGATGACGGTTCCGGAACTTACAAACTACGTGCTGAGGGGCCCCGATGGGTTCCGGATGGCCGATTCCGCGGCGTTTGATGTTACCATAAAGAATTTCGAAGCGATCGACAGCGCGGTTGTTATTGTAATGGATGTTCCGGCGCACCTGAGGGAATCAGCGGCGTCTCGGAGCCAGGAGTTCATGGTCGCGAAGTGGTTCTCCGACAGTTTGATGTGGATTCCCATTGAGGGCAGCGAGATCAGTCAGGATGGGGCGAGGGTCACCGCGAAACTGACAAAGCAGGGCGCGCTCCCTAAGAAGCGGTTGTCCAAGCGGGCCGCCGCCGCAGCGGGCGTTCAGGCAAGGGCGCGGGCGCTTGAGGAGAGCGCGCGCTACGCGCTGGTAACGAAGACGGCCGAGCTCTCTGCCAGCATGTCCATCTCTCCGCACCCATTCTCGCCGTACATCCGTCCGTTCAAGGAGTATGGCCATGGCGCGCCGGCCGGCACGTGCGTAAAGGTTAACGTGGAGGCGCCTGAGGGCTCGGTCAGGAGCGTGCAGGTGCACGTCTACAACGCGACGGGTACGCGCGTGTGGGCGGTTTACAGGCAGAATGTTCCGGCTGGGCAGACTCACCAATTTTGGTGGAACGGCCGGACGAGCGGCAACGGCAGCGGCCGGACGTCGGTCAGCGAGGTGGAGTGGACCCCGGATATGCATCTGAATGCCGACAGGCCGATGTGCAGAAACGGGCGGTACTTTGTCCATGTGACGGTAACGGATATGAAGGGCGGACAAAAGCGTTTAATGAAGCCGGTAGTGTTAATGAAATAATCGCACCGGGCGTCCCCGCAAGGGCGTCCTGTTTATTGGAGGCGCAAGTGAGATATATCAAGATGGCATTGTTGGGATGCGTGTGTATCGCATCGTTGGCATTCGGGCAGGCGCATCCGGCTGCTCAACCGGTACATCCGGCGGCTCATCCCGTTGCGCAGCCGGTACAGCCGGCGGCGCAGGCGGCAGTGTCCCAGGAGGCGGCCGGCGCTCATAAGACGGTGGATGCTGCCGCTGTGGACGAACCGAAAGAGGTTGTCTCCGGCGATAGTGCCCAGGTAATGGATATTGCCGCGGACGAATCTGCCGATAGCGCGAAATCGGCCGGCGAAGCGGCAGCGCAGGAAGAGTCCGCAAAAGAGGAAGAGCCGGCCGCCGTGGCTGAATCAGCCGGATCCGGGCCCAAAACCGTACTCGGCGTTCTGTTGCTTGAGTCTGCCACCGGCCCCGCGGAACTGGCCGTTGGGATGACAAAAACGCTTATCGAAAACCTGAACGCGATGGGGCGCTACGAGATGTACTACCCCGATGACATCAGCAGTGCGCTGGAGAGGAACGGTGAGCGTACGCCGGCCGGCTGCCGCGACCCGCGATGCGTAAACGATATCGGCAAGGCAATCGGCGCGCTCAGGATGATATACGGCTCAATAGATAAAAACGACGAGCGCTACGGCGTGCGTTTGGAGATGATGAACGTCAAAAGCGGCGGAATTGAAACCGTGAGCGTTGAGGGCGCGCCCGGCGTTCCCGCCAAGGATGTGCTGGCCGCCGCGCTTGCCCGCGTACACGGCGACGAATCCGCGACGGCGAATTTATCCAAGTACTATGGCCCGCCAATTAACAACATTGTTGAGCTTTTGTGGTCTACGGTCGCCGTGCAGGGCGTGGGTATTTTCTACACGCTGATAAATTACGGCGTCGGCGGCAGCGAGGGCTCGCGGGATATGGACGGTTACACGGGCTATAACAAGAATGAGAAACTCTCCGGCATATATGCGTCTTCGAACCAGATTCCGGTCTTTGCCCGCCCTGCGGCGCTGGCTAATGCGTATACTGCGGTCTCGGATGACGCCTATGGCGTGCTCTACAACCCAGCCGGTATGGCCTGGGTAACCAAGAGGGACGCCGTTATCGCCTACCAGTCACGTTTCGGCATGGACCTGATAGCCGCCTCATACGCCAACAGGGCCACGCGGGAACTCGGCTTCGGTCAGGCGATTCTGATGGCCACCGACCGCGACGGCGCCATGACCGAGATGTACTTCGTGTCGGCTTTCGGCTACAAATTCAATCAGGACTACCTCTTTGGCCCGGTTTCGGTTGGCGCGTCCGTCAAGTTCATGGGCAACACCGTCCGCGCACTGTCGCCCGACTCACCGTACGGCCAATCCTACGGCGCTGGCCTCGACCTGGGCGCTATGTGGGAACTGTCAAAAAATATCCGCTACGGGCTGCTATTGAGGGACCTGCCATCCGCAAACATGTGGAAAAACAGGACCACCGGCGAGCGCTATTCCGAATCCCAGCCGGCTACGCTGCACATGGGCGGAAGCTACAAGCCGGGCTACTCGGCATTTTTGACCGCCGACGGCCAAATCCCGATCTACGCCGACCAGCCATGGGTTATGGCCGGCGGTATAGAGTACGAATTCTTCAGAATGCTCGCGCTTAGGATAGGCCTGCAGAGGGAGATACTGAACGATGATGCCGGCTGGTGGAAAATCACCTGCGGTGCCGGTTTCAAGTTCGGCGTAAACAGCGGCAGGGACATGTCGCTCGACTTGGCGTACGAATACAACACGCTCGACCTGTTCCCGGTCATAAACGTGTCGGTTAAGGCAGGGTTTTGAATGGTAATCAAAAATCAATCACCAGCAGCGTTGTGTCATCCTCCGGCAGCACACCGTTGCAAAACATCTTTTGGCTTTCCAGGATTGCCTCCATCGCCGCGTTCGGCTCTAACCCTACCGTCTCTTTCGCCGCCATTACTAACCGGTCCGTCCCGAACATCTCCGATTCTTGGTTAACCGCTTCCGTTAACCCGTCCGTATAGAGCACAAGGCGGTGCTCGCCGGGTATGTAGCCCATCTCCTTCTCCGCGAGCATCATGTCGGGGAAGACACCCATGAAGAGCCCGTCGGCCTTTAACAGCTCGTGTTCGCCGGTCTTTTTATGTAAAAAGGGGACCGGGCAGTGCCCCGACGAAGTGTACCGTATTTTCCTTGCGGAGATGTCGAATACCGCATAGAATACGGTGACGAAGTGCTCGGTCGCGACCTCGTTGATAAGCGCTTCATTGATCCTTTCCAGCGTTTTCTGCGGCGACATTTCATCCCTCGAAAACGTCCTCAGCAAGACTTTTACCATAGACATAATGAGCGCCGACGCGACGCCGTGCCCCGATACGTCGGCCACGATAAGTCCGTATGCGCTGCCGCTGATATTGAAGAGGTCGTAGTAGTCGCCGCCCACCTGGTTTGCCGCGACGTAGCGCGAGCTGATGCGGTAGGCGTCGCCGGAACTTGCGATGTCCGGCAGAAGCCGCTGTTGTATTGAGCGCGCCTGTTCTAGGTCGAGGCGGATCTTCGCCTGCGCGATTTCGAGCTCGTCGTTTACCTTGCGCAGCGTCTCGTTGGTGGTCATCAGCTGCCGGTTGACCGCGTCGAGCGCATTCATCATGCGGAAATTCTCGAATACAAGCCCCGAAAGCGTGATGATGTTCGTCAGGTTCGTTATATCGTCGCTCGTGATAGGCTGCCGGCTCCTGCTGCGGTCGAGCCAGAATACCCCTTCCACCTTGAACGCGGCGCACATGAGGCAGCGCTTGCGCCGCTCGTCTTCGGAGAGGCCGGGGTCGCAGTCGTTCATGCTCCAGCAGTATGGATTCACGCTCCCGTAGCTTCGGCATGATTTTTTAGTGCAGCCCCGTATTTCCCAGCACTTGCGCGTGGGCTTCTTGAGGAGCGGCACTACGATGTAGGACGGGGACTGCAATTCTGCGGCGAAGATGTCGAATTCCGGGTCCGGCTCCTCCACGTATATGTGCCGGTTCAGGAAGATTGCGTCGGTGATGTCTCCGCCGTCGAACCCCATCATAACCGTGGCCCGCCTTGCCGCGTCGTCATCGACCCCTACCCAGTTGCTGGGTTCTAAGCAGAACCGGTCGGGTTTGACCGTAAAGAGGATCGCCCGGTCGAAGTGCACCAGGTCCTGAAACGACAGCAGCACGGTCTTGACGATGCCCTCAAGGTCGGTACAGGAGTGCAGCACTTTCACCAGTTCGTTGATGAGCGAGGCGTTGATGAGCTGCGTCTTAAGCATCTCGTTTTGCGAGAGCAGTTCATGCAGGCTGGAGTGTGCTCCCGGGTCGTTGTTGCTCAGGTTGTCCATATCTTCAAAGTTTTCCTTGATTTTGTAAGTGGCATTAACTATATTAATATATTCTATACGCAGGGGGGTGCGCAATCCCTTTTTGCGGATATTTTTACCACGTATAAGACAGAAGGCAGGGGAGGGGCGGTAAGTTGGACATTAAGCAGAAAAAAAGTACGGTGCAGGAAGGGGCGAACCCGCTTGTAGACAGTATCCTGAGCATGAAGGAATTTTTCAAGAAAAACGGCTCGACCATCGTGGCCTGCCTTGTGGCGGCCGTGATTATCGGAGGCGGGTATTATTTCTATAACCGTATGAAAGAGAACAACATACGCAAGGCTCAGGAGATTTTTGGCGTGGCAATTATGGACTACAGCGCCGGCAACGCCGAACAGGCGCTCAAGTTGTTTGGCCAGATTGCCAACGACCACCGGAACACGCCGGTCGCCACGATGAGCGCGTTCATGGCCGGCAGCATCTGCCTGCAGCAGAAAAATCCCGGCCAGGCGATAACATGGTTCGAGGCCGCGGTGAACGGGCCGGCGGCCGGTTTCGTGCGGGGGCAGGCGCTCGAGGGGCTCGCCGCCGCCTGCGAGGAGAATGGCGACACCGCTGGCGCCATCAGGTACTTGGAGAGGGCGCTGCGGGACAGGGACGCGGCGCACAGGCACAACGCTATCCGCTGGAGGCTGGCGCTGCTCAACAAAGACAATCCCGGCGCGGCAAGCGTCTATTGCAAAGACCTGATAGCCGACACGCTGGCGGCGTCGTTCCACCAGAAAGCGGAAAACCTGCTGGCCGCGGTAAATGCCGGCAAGTAGGTGTTGATGATATAATGGTGACGCCGCGTGGAGAATTTGCCCCGCCGGCGGCATATCCGGACATTGCAGGGGCGGCATTCCGCCGCCCGCCATATATGACAATAAAAAGGAGATCAATACATGAAAGTCCTGGTTTTAGACGACACAAAGAAGCAGAAGGACAACATAAAAGAGGCCTTCTGGAAGAAAAAGATGGACGCGGACGTCTGCGTCTCTTCCAACGAGTTTATGGACGCGCTCGGCGCAGCCAAATTTGAGACGGTCTACATCAACGCCGAAACGTGGAGCAAGGGCAGGGCCATCTACGACTACTTCGGTGCCGGTTCCAGGCTTGAAGGCAAGCCGGTGGTAATCTACAATGCCGCCGAAAAGTTCGCGCCCATAAACAACAGGACGCCTGTAGAGCAAGACAGAACTATACGCCAGCCCTCAAATTTCGAAACGGCGCTGGAAGGGTAAGTTTCTTAACCGAAGGACGGCGGGCAAAATGGGAGAAGAACCGCGATATCCGTTAATTTTCTCCGAGGGTGACAGGGGCGGTATCGTCCATGTCGCCAATATCAAGGGCGGCGTGGGCAAATCGACCCTCGCCACCAACCTCGCCGCGGCGCTGAGCAAGCGCGGCCCCACGCTCCTCATAGACCTCGACGTACAGGGCAGTGCCGGCGTGGCGCTCGGCATCAACGAAACCGACGCCCGCTACTCCTCATGGGACTTCTTCAAACGCAGGTTTTCGTCTGGAGTGCCGGTTGCCAAGTACGCCGAAACGCTCGATGTCGGCGGACTCATCTCCAAGCTTGAGGAGATAGCTATCGGCGGCGTGGTCGGCAGCGGCGTGGTCGATGACTGCATAGCGGAGGTAAACCCGCGCCTGCACGTATCGCCGGCGGGGGCCGGCCTGTTTGATGCGCCTACCGGACAGCAATACGGCAACTTCCTGCACAACCTCAAGATCGTCAGGTCGCGCTACAAGTATATCGTTATCGATACCCCGTCTGTCTGGAACCGCCTGACGCGCTTCCTCTATGTCAATTGCGACCTGAATCTCGTCCCCGTCACGCTGGACGCGCTGTCAACAAAGAGTTTCAAGGAGTATCTCGTGCACATCAAGCGGCTGATAGCGCACAACTCCCACGTACGTTTGCGCATAGTGAAGAACGAGGTAAGCCGCGGCGACGACATGGCCGGCGGCAAGACGCGTACCATAAACCACAACCGCCGCTTCTTAGACTCACTGTGCGAACAGGCCGCTATCCACAGTGAAAAAGGCGTCTCGCTGCTGCCGAGATCAATCATGTTCGACCTCGAAATACCGGAATCCACGGCAATCCGCGAAGCGCAGGATGCCGGCAAGAGCGTTCTCGAACACGGCGGCGACATTGATGTGGTGAAGGCGTTCGATACGCTGGCCCAAAATGTTCAGCATGTGCTCAACGGTATAGACAGAGAAAATATCACCGCCTCCGCGCTCGAAAACAGGGTGACGACGGCCTGCCGGCTCTTCGCGGCGCTGATAGTGTTGGCTGTCATAGCATTCAACCGCCCGCTCCCCGAAATCACGCCGCCGCGCCCACTCGCGCCGCAGCAGGTGGTTGAGAGCGCGTCCGCCCTAGCGATAGTCCACACTTTCGTCAAAGGCGACAACATCGGCCGTCTTGCGAAACACGCTATAAGCGTCTTCAGAGGAATGGTCCCGACCGCGCAGGAACTGCAGGACTATACGATGGAAACCATAAAAGCCCACAACATGACCCGGCTCCACGGCGAACCCAAAATAATCGATCCGGCACGCATTCCGGTAAGCACGACCGTAACATTCTACCCGCCGCTCACAATAACAAACAGATTAGAAAAGAGAATGGCCCCCGCCTACCGCTACTTCATGGATATGGTAGACGATGCCTATCCGTACGTAACCGGCGACTGGTGCGAACGCGGCACAGGCGGAGGCGAACCGCACTACGCAATCGATGTGGCGGCCGCTTACGGAAGCGAAGTGCAGAGCCCGGTGGACGGAATCGCCGCGCTCACAACAGACCCCAGAGGCGGCAGAACGGTCGCCGTGATATTCGACGACGCGAACGCGGTGATATCGTTTTCACACCTCGAAATGCGGCATGTCAAGGAGGGCGACGCCGTAAAGAAAGGGCAGCCGGTCGGGACGGTGGGGATGACCGGGAGAACCAGCGGGCCGCACGTGCATATCAGCTACGGGATCAGAAGCATGACAAGGTATGATATATCCTTCGGCCGGAATAATTACAGGCTGACGGACCCCAAGCACATGTTTTATAAAATGGCGTTTGATGAGAGGGTTGAGAATTAACGGCGCTGATTGTCCTTCAGCAGCTGCTCTGCGTGTTTGATGCTGATCTGCGTTTCTCCCCCCAGCATGCGGGCAATTTCCATCGTCCTCTGTTTATCATTTAATTGAGTAACCTCCGTGACCGTCCGCCCGCCGGATGCTTTTTTGGCAACAAGATAGTGGTGGTCTGCCGCAGAAGCTATTTGGTGTAAATGTGATATGCATAATACCTGATGGGTTGACGAGAGAGAGTAGAGCGCTTTCGATACCTCTCCGGCCAGCACCCCGCCTATCCCCGTGTCTATTTCGTCAAATATAAGTACCGGTATCTCATCCTGCTCGGCAAGGATGGATTTTACCGCGAGCATAAGCCTTGATATTTCTCCGCCCGATGCCGTCTTTGCTAAGGGGAGGAACGGTTCGCCGGGATTTGTTTTTACCAAAAATATTATCTCCTCCATCCCGGACGAAGACGGTTCCTCAAGAGGGGAGAGCTCCGTTTTCCACTCCCCGCCCGGGAATCCTAACTGTTCCATACGGCGCGTGATCTCCTTATCAAATTTTGATAAGGCTTTTTTGCGGGACTTTGTCAGGATAGCGGCCGAATCAATGCAGGATTGACGGGATTTGTCTGATTTTTTCTTTAGAGCGTCTATGTCTGCGCTTGAGTTTTGTAACAGTGAGAGGTTTTTTGCCAGCTCCTGCTTTTTTTCGATTAATTCATTAAGGGTACAGGAATATTTTTTCTTGAGGCGCTGGATTTTCGAGAGGCGGGCGTTGATAGCCTCTATCCTGCCCTGGGCATTATCCCCTCCGTCAATCTTTTCTAAGTACGAGCTGCAGAATATGTCTAATTCGGAACAGGTTGATATCACCGCCTCCATGTCGTTTGAGTATTGGCGGACGGCTGGGTCGTATTTGCCGAGCGTCTCTAATTTCCGCTTGATATGCGTTAACCGTTTTTGTATTGATTCTCCGTCCGATGAACCCAAGAGTTCCAGCACCTCTTTTGCGCACTCTATTCTCTGGGCTGATGTTGACAGGAGGGATAACTCCTGCTCAAGGGCCTGCTCTTCGTCTGTTTGAGGATCAAGGGCCGACAGCTCCTTATATTGAAATTCCAAAACATCTTTTTTGTCAGCCAGCTCTTTCGCCGCCCTTTGAGCGTCGATAAATTCCTGTTTTGCGGTGATGTATGTGTTGTACGATGATGTATAATTTTCACGGGACGGCAATGTTTCCGGCAGCGAGTCTGCGATATCAACGTGCGTATTTTCATTAAGCAGCGACTGGTGCTGGTGCTGGCCGTGCAGGTCTATCAGCAAATCGCCAAGAGTTTTGAGGGATGATAGCGGCAGCGGTATCTGGTTGACGTGTATCCTGTTTTTTCCGGCCTTAGATATGTTCCTGCGGATTATCAGGCTGCCGTCATCCGCGTCAATCCCCGCCTCTTTCAGGAAATCTCTCAATTTAGGTTTTAAAATTTCGATCTCTAAACACCCGCTGACCTCCGCGTCGTCGCACCCGCTCCTGATCATCTCCGATGAAGCCCTTTCACCAAGCAACAGGCCGATCGCGCCGATCAGTATGGATTTTCCCGCGCCCGTTTCTCCCGTAAACACGGTAAACCCGCTGCCGAATTCCAGTTCAAGGTTCTCTATCAACGCAAGGTTCTTAATGCGGAGTTCGCGTATCATGGCTTCTTGTACCCCTGTCCCCAGCCCAGCTTTTTCCGCAGCAGCGAAAAGTATGAACGTTCAGCGAACTGGATAAGGTTTTTGCGGATGCCTCCGTACGATACGATGATCTCATCGTCGCACTGCAAATTAAAAGAGTCCAATCCGTCTGCCGTCAGCAATAAATCAGGATTTTTCTCGTTGACTACGAGGCGGATGTTGCGGTCGGACGGCAGTATCAGCGGCCGCTCGGTCAGCGAGTGGGGGCAGATGGGCGTTAAGAGAAACGCCTGCACCGACGGCTCGACTATCGGCCCTCCGGCAGACAGCGAATACGCCGTTGATCCGTTGGGCGTGGCCACGATAAGCCCGTCGGCGAAGAAGTTGGTGATGAACGCGTCGCCGCACCACGCGGAGATAGAGGTCAGCCTCGGCGTCTTGATGCGGTTGATGTAGATGTCGTTCAGCGCCTTGAATCGGCATAAGGTATCGCTGCCGCGCTTAACGCTTGCTTCCAGAACCATCCGGCTGATCGCCTCGTACTTTCCCGCCCTGATCAGCCCGAAGCACTCCTCAAGCTCTTCCGGCCCGATATCGGTAAGAAATCCCAGCCCGCCCAGATTGACGCCTACGACAGGTTTTTCCGAAAACCCGCTCATGTGCGCTACCGACAGCAGCGTGCCGTCGCCGCCTACGGAGACTATCGCCTCGCTCTTATCCAGAAAAACTTCCTCAGACTCTTCAGCGCGCATATCCGGTGGCAGCAAATCGCAAAGGATCGGGTGGTAGAATACGCTTGCGCCGTTATTCGCCGCCCATCCGCGGATACGCAGCAAAACCTCGCTGACGGCGGCGGTCTTTTTGAATGATACTATACCGAAAGACGTTATTGGTTTCATTGTTACAGCACCTCTATTTATTTCTGAACTCGCAAATCTCATTTATCATTGTCTCAAAATTCGGCCACCGCGCCGCAATGTGCTCGTCCGCGACCGATGTTTTGCCTAAACACTTAAGCCCCGCCGCGCAAAACGCGACGGCGATGTGCGCGGGCAGCGGATCCCACAGGTCAAACCCGTCAAAATCCTTCGCCCCCTCCATAACGATCCCGTCCGGCATCTCTCCGTGCCGCACGCCAAGCGGCCGCAGGCACTTCTCAAGCTGGTCGATCCCGTCAGGCTCAAAAGACCGCAGTACGCCAAGTTCTCTGAATACCGACTTGCCCTGCGAGAACGCCGCCGTCACCGCCATGCAGGGCAGCTGGCCGATGTACTGATAAAGCGGAGCGCAGCGGACTTTGCGGCCGTAGCCGTCGCCCTTTTTAACGGAAACCGTCCCGCACACCCCAAACGACGTCTTGCCGTCGTCGTGCGTGTTGAGCTTGCAGTCCGTCTTTTTTATAAACTGCATAGCCTGCGATGCCCAGTTCTCCATAGGGACATTGGATATTTCAAATTCGCCCTTGGGTATAAGGCACTTTAATGTGATGAGCGCGGCGGCAAGAATTTCATCGCCGGGGATAACGATGTTGACGGGCTTACCGGCATCATCACCATTATCGGATGCAGTGACATTACCTTTCGAGAAATCAGTCTCAACAACGTACATAAGGCTCTGCGATGATGAATCGCGCTGCTTGCCCTGCAAAAACCTCAACCGTTTGGCCATAAAGTCATTATTGCCGCCGGACGTACTCAATTTCGCGTTAAGTGTAAGCCCTAACGCGCCGGCCAGCTGGCGTAACGGTGTTGACAGATGGTAATCGGTAATAGTAAACGTCAGCTTCTCTCCCTTGCCGAAGAGGAATGCCAGAAGCGCGGTGCAGTCATCTTCACCTATATTCGCGCTCTCAGCTATCCCGCTGTCAAAATAAGTTGCCCTAAGCCCGGTCATATCATCAACCTGAACAGCTTCTACGGTGATGCCCATCCGTTTGCCCTGCGCTATGGCGTCTTGTATCTGCTTCTCAGAGATCGACCGCGCCGTAACCGTCTTGCCCATCCCAAGCCCCATAAACAGATAGATCGAGCGGTAGGGGAGAAGCGACTCCGGCAGCGCCAGCAGTATCCCCGGATCATTTACCGATAACGGGTCCACGTGCAGCATTGAACCATCTGACTGTATTGACGCGTGGCTCTGGAGCGATTTGATAATATCATCAACAACACCGGTTGCGCCGACGCCGCAGACGTTAATCCTTTTTGACGCGGCGCATGCTCCGAGCGCCGCCATGTACAGCATATCCGGCGATACGGGCAGTTCAACCTTGCCCTGCACGCTTTTAGCCGGGCGTAAATTTATCATTTGTCAATTCCTTTCATATTTACCCTGACATTGCGCGCCGCTTCAAAACTTTCCTTTAGCGCGTCGTTTGCCAGTTTACTCTTCATATCATTGAGGATACCGACGTACGAATCTATGAGCGGGATGATAGCGCCCTTGTTCGTAGCGAAAATATCGTGCCATATATCGTACTGCGCCGACGCTATCCTCGTAGTATCCCTGAACCCGCCGGCCGCGAGCGACAATGTTCCCGGATTCCTCTTCTCCTGCTCGCTTGCGCACAACACAAGCGCGCTCGCCAGAATGTGCGGCAGATGGCTCACCGCGGCGGCCATCGAATCGTGCGTAGACGGGTCGGTCATCACTATTTCACAACCGAGCGACCTGCGCAAAAATCCGCCCAGATCATCCGCTATTTGACGGTCATCATCACTCCCCGGCGTCAAGACATACGTCGCTTCCCTAAAAATATCCGCGTCGCCCGCCTCCGGCCCGCTCTTCTCCGACCCGGCCATAGGGTGCCCGCCGATAAAGCGGACGTGTGAGGGCAGATACTTCTTCGCGGCGTCTACGATAACCTTTTTCGTACTGCCGATATCGGTAATGACAAGCCCGCCCGGCAACTCCATCCCCCCCAATTTCTTTATAGTATCAACAATCGCAAGGATAGGGGAGCACAAAATCAATAAATCCGTCCGCCCAACAACGTCCCCCAGCTCCGAATACGAATACCCCTCGTCAATCAACCCCATCTCTAAAGATACTTTCACAGCCCTTTCAGACGACAGCCCAATGATCCTGCCTCCAAACCCGGCTTTCTTAAGCCCGGCCCCCACAGACCCGCCCAAAAGCCCCACACTATATATCGTTACTGTCTTAGGATTATATTCCATAATATCATCAACTCCAAACTATAGATTCCACGATTAGGCATTGTGCTTGTGCCGTTTGGCGGCATCACGGCTGTCGTGCAGCCGCCAAACGGCACAGGCGCAATGCCTGATCGTGTTTTCAACAACCCAACTCCCTGTTCAACAGATAAATAATCTGCCCCTGCTTAGTCATCGGTATCAGAAAATCTTTATAATACACGATGATAGACTCCGGCTTGACCTCAACCCGCACCGCCTTGTTGATCGTAGCCTGCACCTGCTTGACCTTCTCCTTGACGCGCGCGATGATCTTCTTCTCCACATCCGGGCGCGTCAGCTTGTCCAAGAGCGCGTCCTTGTCTTTCTTCTCTATCAGCTGACGGTACCCGTCAACATCCGCCCTGTACTTGCTCTCGGCCACGTAAAGCGCCCCGAAGTGCAGCCGCCGCGCGATCGCCTGCACCGCGTAAACATCATGCTCTACGCTTGACCCGTACTGCCCGTCGTCCCCGGCTGGGCAAATTTTCGGCAGCAGCAGCCGGTAACTCGCCAGAACCGCATCGGTGAAGTTGACCTCGTCGAAATCGCGTATGTGAAGCCCGGTCTCCGGGAGGTTCACGGTACGCTGCGGCGCGGGCAGCGCGCCGTTGAACGGGCGCTCCTCCGGTACGCAGAAACGGCCGAATTTCGCGTCCATCTCCTCGTGGTACCAGAGGCGCAGCTCAAAGAGCGAGCGCAGCTCCTCGTTTATAAAACCGCTCTGGCCGTGGGCGTAAGACGCCTCGTTTACGCACCACTGCGCACGGTCGATCAGCCGGTGGATGATCGTCTCCTCCAACCCCTCGAGACGGGAGGCGATGTTGTCTAAATTCAGCTCTTCCATGATACCGCGGTTGCCGCCTTTAATGAGTTAACTTTTTTTCTTAGTATTGATGACGGATTCGCGCCCTTGAGAACCGATTTTTCAATCTCACGGACAAGCGCGCTGCCGACAATCACCCCCTGCGCCCCGGCCTTGCGGACATCGCTCACATGCTCAGGCGTAGATATTCCAAACCCGACCGCCAACGGCTTATCCGTAACCTTTTTCAGCCGCGACAAAGTCGTCTTGACAGACGCGCTTAACGTGGTATCGGCCCCCGTAATCCCCGGACGGCTCACGACGTACACGAACGAATCAACGCACCGGCAAATCTCCCGCATCCTCTCCTCCGGCGTAAACTCGCTGGCTATGAACACGCGGCCGATGCCGTACTTGCGCATAGCCGCGCCCAATTCCTGCGCTTCCTCCGGCGGCATATCGGCAACAAGGATGCTGTCGATCCCCGCCTTAGCCGCCTTTTTGCAAAAAGTATCGCACCCCAAATGGCCGACACTATTAGCGTAAGTCAATAGCCCTATGGGGATATCGGTAAAGGTGCGGATTTCGCCGATCAGCTCAAAAAACAGCCGGTGGTTAAGCCCCGCCTTTATAGCCCGCATAGCCGCCCGCTGGTTGACCGGCCCGTCGGCTACAGGGTCGGAGAACGGGTACCCGATCTCCAAAATATCCGCCCCGCCCTTAACATAAGCCCTTACGATGTCAATAAACACATCCGGCCCGGGATCCCCCGCGACCGCAAACGGAATAAACGCCGCCTCTTTGCGCTTTTTGACCTTCGCGAACGCTTCATCGTATCTGTTCGTCATATATTCGTCCCCAAAAATTTGGCCACAGACTCAATATCCTTATCCCCGCGCCCCGACAGATTAATAACGATAACGGAGCCGTCCTTTATTTTGGGTGCTTGCCTGATGACATAGGCGGCGGCGTGCGACGATTCGAGCGCCGGGATGATCCCCTCCGTCTCGCAAAGCATCTTGAACGCGCCGACGGCCTCCTTGTCGGTAGCAAAGGTATAAACCGCCCGCCCCGTATCGGCCAGATGCGCGTGCTCCGGCCCAACCCCGCTGTAGTCTAATCCCGCTGACACCGAATGCGTATCCGCAATCTGCCCGTCGCGGTCCTGCAGCACGTACGAATAAGCCCCGTGCAATATCCCGGGCTTGCTGTTCGGAGACGGCGTAAGCCTCACCGCGTGCCGGTTCCCGCGCAGCCCCATGCCGCCGGCCTCGACACCCGTCAGCCGCACGCCCTTATCCTTAATAAACGCGCTGAATATCCCGATGGCGTTCGACCCGCCGCCCACGCAGGCCACAACCTCGTCCGGCAGCCGCCCCGCGGCCTTCAAAATCTGCGCCCGGCACTCCGTCCCGATTACCGACTGAAATTCCCGTACGATAGTAGGGAAGGGATGCGGCCCCAGCGCCGACCCGAAGGCGTAGTGGGTCTCCCTCACCGAGCTCGTCCAGTCGCGCATCGCCTCGTTCACCGCGTCCTTGAGCGTCTTGCCCCCGCTCTCCACCGGCACGACGCGCGCGCCCAAAAGCCCCATTCGGAAAACGTTGGGCTTCTGCCGCTCCATGTCGACCGTCCCCATGTAGATGTCGCAGCTCATCCCTAGAAGCGCCGCAGCCGTGGCGGTCGCCACCCCGTGCTGCCCGGCCCCGGTCTCCGCGATCAGCCGCTCCTTGCCCATGAACCGCGCCAGAAGCGCCTGCCCCAGGGCGTTCGTTATCTTGTGCGCCCCGGTGTGGTTCAGGTCCTCGCGCTTCAGAAATATCCGCGCCCGCACGCCGGTAAGCCGTTGCGCCAGGTTCACGGCCTCGTAAAGCGCCGTCGGCCGCCCGCAGTACGTCTCCAAAAGCCGCTGGTACTCCGACTGCCAGTGCGCGTCGGCCGCAAACCGCCCGTACGCCGAGAGCACCTCTTCCAGAGCCGGCATAAGCGTCTCCGGCGCGAACATCCCGCCAAACTGCCCAAAATAGCCTTTTTTCGCTTTAGCCATGATCCTACCGAGTCATTATATAGTTTGGTATTGATGTATAAACGGCACCGCCGGGGGCACCGTAACCTATAAATATAATTTTCGGCGGCCCGTCCGCCATAATATATTTAATATTGGTTCTACCCCCATTCTGCAGTTGTACGTTGGCGAAGAGTCTTTATTTAACAAAGAACTTGAGAAAACTGTGGTGATATAGTATATTATGGCCATGAAAAAGAAAGATATGTTACGCGAGAGTTTCCGCCATCCCCGTACGGAGCATACGGCGTTGGTTGCCGGGGCGGTTGTCTCATGAAGAGGAAACTATGCATATTTTGTTCCCTGTCGTCCTTCAACACCGGGATGCCGATCAGCACCTACAAGCTGGCCGCCGGGCTTGTTAAGAGCGGGCGGTACGATGTTTGCGCGGTTTTGCCGTCTGACGGGGAGCTTGCGGAGCGGCTACGGATGGCGTCCGTTGACGTCCGTATTATTCCGTTTCGCCGGATGAGGTCCGGGCTGTTGTCTGCGTTATTCTTTTTGATGACCTGGGTAGTCGCCGGGATCCGTTTTTGCAGGTTTGTTCGCGCTAAGAGGATACCTGTCGTCCATTTTTCCGATGTGATAGACGCGCCGTTTTACCCGTGGGCCCGGTTTGCCGGCGCGAGGGTTGTCGCGCACGTCCGCGTATGTTTGGGCGGTTCTGCGGTCAGGCGGTTTTTCAGGTTGTGGACGAGGATTTTCTGCTCGCGCGTAATTGCCGTGTCGGATTTTGCGCGCCGTTACTACATGCTGGGCAGACGCGCCGCGGTTGTGTACAATCCGGGCCCCGACCGCAAGATATTCGATCCCAACGCATTCCCGCGCCGGACCCAGGCAGCCTCAGGGGTTCCCGCGCCGGAGCCGACCGTGCTGATGGCGGCCTCTTTCCGCAGGGAGAAGGGGCACCATAATTTTTTGGAGGTAGCGGCCCGTGTAATGAAACGCGCCGGCGGCAAGGTAAGGTTTGTGATAGTGGGTGGAGAGGTGAGGGGGCACGAGGAGTACTACGGAGAGGTAATGGAGCACGCGCGGGCGCTTGGGGTTATGGATTGCCTGACGGTTACCGGGAACATCCCGCACGAGAACGTCCCGCTTGTCATGGCCACCGCATCGGTGTTTTTGCATATGCCTGACTGGGAGGAGGCGCTGGGCGGCGTGGTGCTCGAGGCAATGGCAATGGATGTTGCGGTCGTCGCGTATGACTGCGGCGGGGTTGGGGAGTGCTTTACAAACGGGAAGTCAGGGTATCTGGTGAAGCGCGGTGATTTTGACGGCGCAGCCGGGAAGGTAGCGGAACTTTTGAAATCACCCGAACTGATAAAGAGTGTGACGGAAAGTGCGCGGGCGGAACTTGACGCGAAGTTTACGATGGATAAATATATAGGCGGCGTTGAAAAAAATTACGCAGACTGCCGGAGCCATGTCCGCAGTTTTCTCTAAGAGTGATTCTTCCCGGCGTGAGGTTCTGTGCGCTTGCACAAAATTATAAACTGTTTTATCAGCCGCTCAAGGCGGCGCATGATCCCGCTTTTATACCTTTTTATCTTTGTAGAGAACAGTCTGTAGTCCATGAGGATAAATTTTACGTTTTTTAAGTATGATGCCACACGCGGGAATCCGCTGTTGTAGGTTTCATATTTTATGCCGTTGTCTTTAATTCCGTCGAGCACTAAATAGGCTGTGCCGGAATATGAAATCAAAAAAAAGTCTATAAACGTAAGCATGGCGTACTGATTTTCCATTTTCGGTATATTTATATGCTGCCTTTCTCCGCCAACGGCATACACAAAATCGTACATCGCCGCGGCATTTCTGAATCTCACGCTGTCGGAACATACTAAGATCTTCTTTCCTTTATTCGAGTTGTGTATTTTTATCAAATGGTTTATGTTGCGCTGTATAAAAGCATCCTGCAATCTTGCGGGCAGCGTTGGAAATCTGTTGCCGCCGGTATGCTCATCGAAATCATCGAGCAGGCATTGAAAACGAAATACCGCGGCCGGGTATTCATAATTTAATTTTTCGCGGTGAGAATCGACGGCATCCCGCAGCGCAGGCGAAAGGCTGAACAGCTCGTCAAATAATGCCCCGTAATCGCCGGCGCAATACTTCCTGTTTGTATAGAGCAGGATGTATTCATAATCCTTTGAGTAGTTTTCGATAACGGCGCACAGCCCGTCAAAATCCAATTCGGGGTATTCCTCCGTATCCGCATACTCAGGCACGGGGGCATCTGCCGCAAAAGAGGAGACCGACACGCTTTTAGCTTTATTTAGCGCGATCTCGTCTTCTGATATTTTCCAGTCGTAGCGGGGGAGCAGATAAGCGGAGAGGTCAAAGGGTACGGTAAAATTTATCTTGAACCGGAATCCGTGCAATTTACAGATTTTATACAGCGTAACTATTCCGTACAGCCTGTCTGCCAGCCCGCCCTTTGGCCTTGCGTCATTCGCCATATAAACAATTGTTGTGTTGTTCAAATTAGCCGCTCCTGTCGTTTAAGGTACTGGTTTCGTTTGAATTTTCAGCAGCCGCATAAATACTTCGACCTTAAATATTCTCAGGCAGAGGCAGTATACCGCCAGACCGGCTGTTGCCGCTACGGCGCATTGCGCGAGGCCGGCGCCGTTAAATAGTTTCATTGCGAAGTAGAGTACTGCCCCCATAGCAGCCGCGGAGAGCGCGACGGGCGCGGCGTAGCCGAAGACCGTGCCGAAGCGGCAGTTCAGGCAGCGCGACTTGAAATAGTCGATTACCGCGGCGAGAACGAGCATGTGCGCCGTCTGGCCTATAAGAAATACCTCTATGCCCAAAGGCACGAGCGCGAAGGCCATGGCGATCATGGTCAGCATGGCGGCGGAGTCTATTTTCAGGCGGAGGCTGAGGTTTTTGACCATAAGTACGCCGTTTGGAATCGTACATAGCGGGGAGATGGCGCTGGTTAGGCAGAGTATGCGCAGATACGGTACAGCCGGCAGCCAGCTGTCGTTCAGGAGCAAAATGATGAGCGGTTCGGCCAGCATGGCCAGCGCGGTCATCAGCGGGAATATTATGGCGGCCGCGCCCTGTACGGCCTGCCTCTGCCCGCTTTGCAGCCTGGCGTTGTCGTCCTGAATCTTTGAAAACGATGTGATGGTGACCTGCTCTACGGCGGAGGTGACGCTGTTCGACGTAAGGTTAATGACCTTTTCGGTGAACGAGTAGTACCCAAGCGTCTGCATCGAGAACACTTTGCCGATAAGGAGCGCGTTGACGTTTTTGTATATCGCGCCAAGCATCATTACCGCGCTGAGAGAGGCGCCGGCCTTGAAGAACTCTTTGAACGGTTCCGCGCGCAGCTCGAGGGTGGGCCGCCACCTGACAACGCAGCGGTAGAGTATCATGGCCGTGACGGACGCGATGATTATCTTCGCGGCGAGGCTCATTACTCCGAAGCCGTTATACGCCATCCAGATAGCGGTTGTACCGGAGAGTATCTCCGCCGGTATCGTGATGAGCGCCAGCCGGTTGAATTTCATGTCGCGCCGCAGCTTGGTGTTTTGGACGATTGAGGCCGCGTTAGTGATAAGGATTATGCCGAGCAGCCGGGTGAGGGCGGTAAGCTGCGGCTCGCCGTAGAATCGCGCTATGTGCGGCGCGAGGAAGTAAAGCGCCGCGTACATGGCAAGCGCCAGCGCGAGGCTCATCAGCCATACCGCGTTGTAGCCGGCCTGCGAGACCTCCTTTTTTCTGATGAGCGCCGCCCTGAAGCCGCCCTCTATTATCACCGCGGTTATGGCAAAGAGCGCCGTTATGAGGCCGACGAGCCCGTAGTCTTTGGGTGAAAGCAGGCGCGCGAGGTATATGGTTACGGCGTATGTGACGCCGTAACGCCCAAACATCTCGGCTAGGGTCCACATTATACCCGTCACGGTTCTCGTGCGCAGGTTTCCGGTATTCTCTTCTGGCGGGCAGTCCATGAAACAAATATAAATTATGCCGAAAGTTTTTGGGTAACGCGGGGTAAAATAGTTAATTTAACAGTACCGCCCCAGGGCTCGCCGGCACGGCTCCGCACCCGCGGGGAGCATCAGGCGTTGGGATACCGTACCCCGCGGGAGGGGGTATCAGGCGGCTGGAAGCGGCTTAATGGGCAGGTGTGCGGCGGCGCGGGGCCGTGGGGTACAAAAAATCTTGGCATAGCTATTTACAATATATTATCTTTATCAAAGAGCGGTATGCACCTTAAATGTGCCGGAAAATCTGTCAAAAAACTGAACAACCTCACCATTAGAGGGGCGGGTGGAATGAATAAACATTTTCGATTAATGTGCTCGATAATAATTTTATGCGCGATGGTGTTTTTGGTTTACGGCCAGACGAAAGCGGCTTTAACCGATAAGCAGGTTATAGAGCAAGTGGTTATACGGCTTAAAACAACGACTCTTACTTTTCGCGACTATGAGATATTAAATATAAATAAGCTTGTAAATGTCAACTGGCGTCAAAACGGCGCCAGCATCTACTTTTCTGCGTACGATGATAACGGAGTGTGGCTGACACGTATCTTTGATACCACTAACAAAGAAGGTATAAGTTTTGACTTTATCGATCCCCCTAATTATGATTCAGATTGGAGTGATAAAATAGGGCCTTTTATGAAACAAATAAACAGAAAATTTTCAAATAAAATTCCTTTAGTAAACTTCATACAGAAGGATCTGATTGCGACATTTGAGTATGCAGATGGCAGTAAAGTGATATTTGACGTATATTATGCCGCCATTCAATACAAACTACTCTGGTGGCGTAAAGAATTAGCTGATCCAACGTATTATGATCCCTAACGCCAGATAATAGTGTATACAATATTATGAATTATAAGAACGGGGCAATAAATTGTTAGTAGATATGGTAATGTTTTTTATCAGGTACATTGTAACGAATGAACATAATATAAACCATTAAAGGGGCGGGTGGAATGAATAAACATTTTCGATTAATGTGCTCGATAATAATTTTATGCGCGATGGCGTTTTTGGTTTACGGCCAAACGAAAGCGGCTTTAACCGATAAGCAGGTTATAGAGCAAGTGGTTATACGGCTTAAAACAACGACTCTTACTTTTCGCGACTATGAGATATTAAATATAAATAAGCTTGTAAATGTCAGCCGGCATCAGAACGGCGCCAGCATCTACTTTTCTGCGTACGACGATAACGGGGTGTGGTTGACAGATAGTTTTGAGACCATTACTAACAAAAGGGGATTACGATACCCCGTAGGTATAAGTTTCGAGTTTGTTAATCCTCCTAATTATGATTCAGATTGGAGTGATAAAATAGGGCCTTTCATGAAACAAACAAACAGAAAATTTTCAAATAAAATTCCTTTAGTAAACTTCAAACAGAAAGACCTGATTGCGACATTTGAGTATGCAGATGGCAGTAAAGTGATATTTGACGTATATTATGCCGCCATTCGATACGAACTCCTCTGGTGGCGCAAAGAATTAGCTGACCCAAGGTTTTATGATCCTAACGACAGATAATTGCGCGCACAAGCTACGAGCTTCAATTTCACGGCCCCCGCGGCGGCCGTGCGCCATTTTAAGCCGCTTCTAACCGCCCGGTACCCTCCCGGCTTCCCACAGATCAGGCTTGATTTGCCCTTGTAACCATCACAGCGCGCCTGCCGTTGGTACGGCGGGGGGATTTGGCGGCCGGCGGAGGGCGTTCGTTTTTTACACAAATTTAAGCGGTTTTGGCGTGCATTTAGTTATATTAATGTAATGATAAACGGAAATTTCTGCTGGATCGCCACATGGAAAGTTACCGACCGCTGCAACCTGCGCTGCACGTACTGCGACCCGTCGATAATGACGCGGGCCGACGCCTGCGAGAACATGAACAGGTTTGAGGCGCTCGACCGCATCGCCGCGTACAGGCCGCGCGTGCTCAACATAAGCGGCGGGGAGCCGTCGCTTGTTAAGGAGTTGCCGGGGCTTCTGGCGCGGGCTAAAGCAGTGTGGAATCCGTCCGTCCGCGTGGTGCACAACGGGACGGGGCCGGAGAAACTCTCGGAGAGCTTTCCGTATATTGACCGTTTGGTGATCAGTATAGACGGGCCGGGGGAGGTCAACGCGGCTACTCGGGGGATCAGCGGGGACGCGGTGCTTGAGAGGATCGCGAGGTTGCTGGCGGGCCGGGGCGGTTCGTTGCCGGGGAGCGATAAATCCGCGGACGGCGCCTTGCCGGAGATAACCGTCAATACCGTAGTGACGGAGGCGAATATCGGCACACTGCCGGGTTTTGCGTCGCAGGTCAACTCAGTCTCGCCAAATATCGGGCTGGCGCTTCTGCCGGTGATGCCGGTTGAGTGCGAGTTATCGGTATTGAGGGAGGGGGAGAAGGGGTACCGCCGTTTTTTGGATGTTTACGCGAAGATGAAGCTGGCGCATGGAGCGGTCGTGCACAATTTTGATTGCGTGATGCGGCATGGCGATTTCCGCAAGATACAGTGTTACAATCAATACTTTACCGTAAGGTTCTCCCCGCGCGGGGAATTTTTCGCGTGCGGGGCGAATATCGGTTCGCAGCTGCGCCGTACGGACGGGGTGTTTAAGAAGGTCTTCAGGAAGGGCGGCGTCAGAAAATTATTTACGATGTTGTCGCGCGCACTTAAGGGGGGGATGGGGAAGGTTGATTTCACCTGCCGCAACATGTGCAACTGCGACAGTTGGTTAGACATGTTATTTTTGGGGCAGGATACCGGTTACGCGCCCATAACGCTGCGCGGGCTGCGCGGGCGGCTTAGTGACGGCGATTACCGGGAGCTGGACGAGTTTGTACGGAAAAATATCAACTCCGGCTTTGATGTAAACCGGTTCCGCGTAATGGTGGAGGGGTGCGGGAATGACGGGGTATAAGTGTGCCGAGGCATCGAGGGAGAGGTGGATAGAGGCCGCCAAAGCCTGCCCTTACGCCACGTATTTCCATACCCCGTACTGGTACGAGCTTATTGCCCCCGGCGGGCGCCATACGGCATTGGAGGTGAGCTTTGAAGACGGTGTCTCCGCCGTTATCCCCGTGGCGGAAATCAAACGCGCGCATGGTTTGCTGACGGACCATTTTTCGTCGCCGGGCTGTAACTACGGCGGGTGGATAAGCGCGTCTGTCCTGAACAAGGAGCACGTCATGGTATTGACGAATATCCTTATGTCGAAAAAGAACCTTACGTTTCGGATCAACCCGTTCGACGAGTCGCAGTCTTCGCTGCTTGCGCTAACCATGCCGTCCGCGTTGCCGCCGGTGGCGTTGATGAGCGATTTTACGCATACGCTTGACTTGACGGCAGGGACAGACGCTCTTCTGCGGGGTATGGCCAAGGGGCACAGGAGCGCGGTGAAGAGCGCGGAGCGCGAGGGGGTTGTGGTTAAGGCCGCCGATACGGTTGACGAGTGGGAGCGCTATTACGGCATTTACCTTGAATCGGTAAAGCGGTGGCGGTCCGGCGGCCCAAAACTCAGGCCGAGGCATGTTTACCCGCCCGCGCTCTTCAGGCGCGCCCGAGAGATGCGTACTGGCAACGAGATACTCTGGCTGGCTATGAAGGACGGGGAGCTTGCGGCCGGGGCGCTGTTCTTCTACTGGGGGCGGCACGCGGTGAGCTGGCACGGCGCGGCGTCGGCGGAGCATTTTCACTTGCGGCCCAACAATTTGCTCTACTGGGAGATAATTTCAGACGCTGTGCACAGGGGGTACAAGGTCTTCGATTTCAACCCAAGCGGCGGCTACGGAGGGGTGGAGTCTTTCAAGAGTCACTTCGGCGCGGTGCGGGTGCCGTCGCCGGTGCTGTCTACGAAAACGCCGCTGCGGTCGCTCATCTCGCGCCTGCGGCCGGGGGCATCCGGCTGCTCGTCAAAATAATAGATGTGTACTCCTGCCCATAAATTATATTATATGAACTGGTTTGGAGTTTGGAGTGTGGAGTTTGGAGTTTTTTGCTATTGATTTTGACGTTAACTCCAAACTCCACACTCCAAACTGAACATTTGGGCATCATCATAATTATATTATATAGAAATAGGGGATATATGGCCACAATAATCGATGAAGTCTCGCGTACCTTTTCGGAGTACCTTCTTATTCCGCGGCTTTCGCGTTCCGAGCATCAGGTGAAGAACGTCTCGCTACGTGCGCCGGTGTCGAGGTATAAGGCCGGGGCCGAGCCTGAGTTTTGGCTCAACATCCCGTTTGTGACCGCCAGCATGCAGTCTGTCTCCGGCCCGGATATGGCCATCGCGCTGGCCCGCGAGGGGGGGTTAGCGTTCATATATTGCTCCCAGACGGTAAAATCGCAGGCCGAGATGATTGCCAAAGTCAAGTCGCACAAGGCCGGCTTCGTGGCCTCCGATTCGAACCTCAAGCCTACCGATACGTTGGGCTACGCGCTGAATCTGCGGCGCAAGACCGGCCACTCGACCATGGCCGTCACCGGTGACGGGACTACCAACGGGATCTTTCTGGGGATACTTACCGATAAGGACTACTGGGAGTTCGACGAAGACCTGAGCCGCCCCGTCAGCGATTTCATGACGCCGGCAGACAAGGTGGTTTTAGGGCAAACCGGCATATCCCTGCACGAGGCGAACGTCCTCCTGCACAAGCGGAAGAAGGAGTGCCTGCCGATACTTGATCAGGAGGGCCACCTGCAGGCGATGGTATTTAAGAAGGACTATGTGGATCACAGGAACAATCCCGACGAACTGCTCGATGTGCAGAAGCGGTTCGCTGTGGGGGCCGGCATCAACACGCACGACTACAGGGAGCGCGTGCCGGCGCTTGTAGACGCCGGCGCCGACGTGCTCTGCCTCGACGCCTCCGACGGCTACTCCGAGTTCCAGAAAGAGGCCGCGCTGTGGATAAGGGAAAAGTACGGCAACTCCGTGGCGATAGGCGGCGGCAACGTCGTGCACGGCGACGCCTTCAGGTACCTGGCGGAGGAGGCGCAGCTCGACTTCGTAAAGGTGGGGATAGGCGGCGGGTCGATCTGCATAACCCGCGAGCAGAAGGGGATAGGCCGCGGCCAGGCTTCGGCGATGATGGCGGTGGCGGCGGAGCGGGACCTATATTATAAGGAAACGGGCATATATATCCCAATCTGCTCCGACGGCGGCCTCTCAAACGACACGCAGATCATCATAGCCCTGGCGATGGGGGCCGATTTCGTGATGATGGGCCGCTACTTCGCCATGACAAACGAGAGCCCGACCCCAAGGATGTCTATAGGCGGCCGCGTCTACAAGCCCTACTGGGGCGAGGGGTCGAACAGGGCAAGGAACTGGCAGCGCTACAGCCAGGGCGGCGCCGATACGGGGTTAAAGTTTGAGGAAGGCGTAGATGCTTACGTCCCGGTCGTCGGCAATGTTAAGGATGTTCTCGACCTGACCGTATCAAAAATCAAGGCGGTAATGTGCAACATGGGATCACTAAACCTGAAAGAATTCGCTGATAATGCCGTCTTGACGAGGATATCCGAGCAGTCATTCGTTGAAGGCGGGACATCAAACGTACTTTCATTAGATAAGGATATCCCCAGAAACGTCTGAACCTTTAATTGAGTAAATCGCGGGGTTCAGACATTTTTTCTGCAATAAATACAAAGTTTGTACGTATTGATTAGTGAAAGTTGCAAAAAACTTGAACCATTCACCAATCAAACACAGGAGGAAAGCAGTATGTCCATCCCCCGCAAGCCCAAAGCCAAAACCGGTGCCATCCGCCTCGTCTCATCCACGGCGGTTTTACTCTTCGCTGCTTCCGCGCTGCTCTTCGCCAGCGGCAACAGTTCCAGCGCCAAGCGCCCGAACAGGGGTTCCGTGAATTTTGGCGCGTCGTCGTCACCCGGGGTCAGCATCCCCCCGGCGCTGCAGAGTTTCACGACTGTTTTTGCCGACGTCGCCGAGAAGGTCGTGCCCACGGTCGTCTCCGTTGTCCCCACCAAGATCGATACCGTCGTATTCGGCAATAACCCGTTCTACCAGTTTTTCAACGACCCGTTCTTCGGCGGCAACCCGTTTGAGGATTTCTTCGGCGGCCGGCAGCGGCGCGGCCCTTCCCCGCAGCAGCAGCCTCAGCGGCAGGAGCGGCGCCGGCAGGGTTTGGGGTCGGGTGTGATCGTCTCGCGTGATGGCTACATCCTCACGAACTCCCACGTAGTGGAGGGGGCCGACGAGGTTGAGGTCCGCACGTCCGACGGCCGGAGCTTCGCGGCGGATATCGTGGGGCAGGACTCGCTGACCGACGTAGCGGTGCTCAAGATACGGGACAAGGTGAACAACTTGCCCGTCGCGTTCCTCGGCGACAGCGACAAGCTGCGCCCCGGCGACTGGGCGGTGGCGGTGGGCAACCCGTTCAGCCTGACCTCGTCGGTAACGATGGGCATCGTCTCGGCGCTCGACCGCACGACCGGGGCGCAGGGCGGCGGCGCGGCCACTTACCAGAACTTTATCCAGACAGACGCCGCGATAAACCCCGGCAACTCGGGCGGGGCGCTGGTCAACATCAAGGGCGAGCTTATCGGCATCAATACAATGATATATACGCAGTCCGGCGGCAACATGGGCATCGGCTTCGCGATCCCCATCAACATGGCGCGGCGGATTATGGAAGACCTGATCTACGACGGCAAGGTGAGCCGCGGCTGGCTCGGCGTGTCGATTCAGGAGCTCGACCAGACCACCCGCGACGCCTTCGGCCTCTCGCCCGACACCCGCGGCGTGCTCATCGGCGACGTCTTCAAAGACCAGCCGGGCGATAAGGCGGGGATCCGGCGCGGCGATGTCGTCACGAGCATCAACGGCAAGGCCACCGAGACCCTGAACCAGCTGCGCAACAGCGTGGCCGCGATTCACCCTGGCAAAACGGTCCCCGTGGAGATCCTGCGCAACGGCAAGAAGATGACGGTGCAGGTGAAGCTCACGGCGCGGGACGAGTCGGCCGCCAACGTACCGGCGGGCGGCACGTCCGGCGACCAGCAGGCCCCCCAGCCTACCGACGGGGAGTTTCTGGGGATGAAAGCCGGCCCGCTCACCAAGGAGCTCAGAGACCAGCTTAACCTGCCCGCGACCATGCAGGGCGTGGTGGTGACGGAGGTGGCGCGGGGGAGCCAGGCCGCTCAGGAGGGGCTGCGCGTGAACGACATCATCCTCGAAATGAACAGAAAGCCCGTTGCGGCCATGAAAGATTTTACGCAGATTGCCAGGGGCGTAAAGCCCGGCGATTCGCTCCTGCTTCTGGTGCAGCGGGAGGGCAGCACGTTCTTCCGGGCGGTTAAAGTCAGAAAATAGCGCTAAGGCGTTGATGTATTGACCGGGGGGCGGCCGGCCAGCCGCCTCCAAATTTTTTGTATTATTCTTGACACCTCCATTATCCATAGATTATTTTATTATAGATTGCACGAATACAATATCTAATCGTGTTTTCAATAATTGATGTAAAAAATCACCCAATAACCCCTTTTTGGAGGAACTCATGTTAAAAATCCGGGCCTTGGCTTTATCGGTAGCTGCGGTTACCGCCCTTACCCTGCTGGTTGGCTGCGGCGGCGGTGCCGCTGACACTAAAACATTGGAAGACGCTCAGGCGAAAATCACCGCGCTTGAGGCGAAAGGCCTCCCGCCCTCCGAGTTGTCGATGGCAAAGGTGCACCTCAGCACCGCAAAAGAGGCCCTCGAAAAGAGAAACAACCCCCAGCTCAAGAAGGCGCTCCCCGCTCTTGCCGGTGAGCTCGATAAGGCTCAGAAGTACTACGACGAGCAGGTTTCCACTCTTCCCCCCAAGATCGACGCCGCGAAGGCCACCGCCGTCAAGGCCAAGGATGAGTATAAGCTCACCGGGTTCCAGGTGAAGAAGATCGACTCCACGGTCGCCGTCATCGACTCCCTCAAGAAGATAGACAGGCCCGTGCAGGCCAACAATGTGGCGCAGGCCTTAGTGGCGCTGCTGCCGTCGCTCAGGGACGACGAGGCCAAGGCCAACTCCATCAGGAACAAAGTCCCCGGCCAGTGGCTCTTCAAGGACCAGGCCAAGAGCGTCGAGCACAAGGAAGTCAACGCCATTGAGCAAAAGCTGTTCACCTTCGGGCCCGGCAACAAGGCCTACCTCGTAGAGAGCAAGAAGGGCCAGAGCGGCCCCTTCCTCAAGGAGGACTGGGAGTTCAGGTCGTGGGGCACCTACGACTTCATGGGCGACACCGTCATGCTGATGATCAACCGCTTCCAGATATTCAAGCAGGACTTCCACAGGTTCTACCCGGCCGAAAAGGCGTGGAAGCTTGAGCGGCAGCCGACCTACGACTCGACCATCACCGACGGCAGCCAGGACAGGAGCATTTCCTGGTACGACCTGTACGAGTCTAAGGACTTTAAGAAGGTAAAGTAATAATTAAGGGTACCGGTTTTACGGCGGCGCTCCCCGGCAAGGGGGGCGCCGTTTTTCTTTTTATTCAGAAAGATTTCATACCTGCCCAGCCCGTGATATATATTATGCTATTACAGATATTCGTTTTTAACCACCATTTACCCGGAAGGTGCTTATGAAAAAACTCAGCGTTTTTGCCGTCGCAGCGTTCGTCACGATGTTTGCCGTCTCCAACAGTTATGCCTGGGTCGGCGCCGGCCTGCATTGGGGGTACGATCTGTCCATGAGTATGGATGACGTGTCTAAGGAGAAGATCAACCTTGGCTCTTTCAAAATTGCCGACCTTGAGGTCGGTAGCGAGGCGCTCTATGTTTCAAGGCTGCAATGGAGGAATTCTCCCCTCAACTTCGGCGGCAAGGTCTACCTCGACTTCATTCCGGTTATTAACGCGATTGAGCTTTCGTGCAACTTCGGGCTGTGGCAGTACGACGGGGCTCTGCACGTTCTCAACCCCCAAAAAACCCTCGGTAACGTCACTCTTGATAATCCGATACCTGAGCTTGTGCACGATGAGATCCCGCTGACACTCAAAAACACCGGCCTTTCCTACGTCGGCCTGAGCGGCACCCCCTACGCCAAGCTGCACTTCGACGCCTCGGTGCGCAAGCAGATATTAGACTTGTGGCTGATCAAGTTCAACGGCGGCGCGGGCGTCAGCGCGCACTTCGCGACCCCGCTTCTGAGCAACGCTCTCGTCGAGAAGGCGCTGGACATAAAGATTAGTGACGATGCTTCGGCCGCGCTTGCCAACCTCTCAGATCCCGACTTGGCTAAAGGTGCCGCCAAGAAGATCGTGCAGGAGATCATAGACCAGGCGCTCGGCAAGCCGGTAATCGGCGGCCACATCGTCCTCGGCGTACAGGCCAAGCTGCCGGTGATACCGGTTGGCGTGTACGTAGACGGCAAGTACATGTTCCCGTTCAGTAAGTTCGACTCGGACGCATCGGGGGTAAAGGGGTTTGGCTCGGGGCTGCTGTTTAATATGGGTATCTCCCTGTCGCTGTAGTATAGTTTGATGTTTGATATTATCTGATATGAATGCAAAATAATGCCTACGGGCACGGTTAAGGGCCGTGCCCATCTTCTACAGGATGGATGTTTATGGAAACGCTAAAAACGCTGTTGTTGGGAATCATTCAGGGCTTCACCGAGTTCCTCCCCGTATCCTCGTCCGGCCACCTCATCCTCGCCCAGACGTTCATGGGGGTGGATAAGTCCGGCATGGTGCTTGAGGTTGTGCTGCACCTCGCTACGGGGATTGCCGTGCTGTGGGTGTTCCGTAAGGATATTATCGGCATAATAACCGGATGCGTATCGAAAGATACCCTTGTCAGGAAAGACTCGCTGACGTATTCGTGGTGGATCATCTTGGGAACTGTCCCGGCTACGCTCGTTGCTTTTTATTTCAAGTTTTTCACCGAGGTGAACTATATTGAGGAACTGTTCGACACGTCCAAGGGGACCATGCCCGCGTACCTGACGTCGTTCATGCTCTTCATCACCGCGGGGCTGCTCTTCTTTTCGTCCTGGAAAAAGGACGCCGGCGCGGATGGCGGCAAGCTGACGCTGATGCGGGTCCTCGCCATAGGCGTGATGCAGGCGATCGCCATTACCCCGGGGATATCGCGCAGCGGGTCTACGATTGCCGTGGCGCTCTTAGTCGGCGTAGCGCGCACCGAGGCGGGCCGTTTCTCCTTTATGCTCGCGCTGCCGGCTATCTTTGGCGCCGCGCTTCTTGACGCGAAGGATGTGACGTCGTGGGGGGAGGTTTTAACGCTGGATCTGGCCATTGGGTTTATAGCGAGCCTTGTTATTGGGGTCATCTCCTTAAAATTGCTGCTGACGTTTATCCAAAAGGGCAAGCTGCGCTACTTCGCCTACTACTGCGTCGCCGCGGCGGTCGTCAGCTTAGTCTGCCTGACTTTGGGGTTCGGGGGGAGTAATAATGGGTGACGTAGACACGAAACGCCTCTGGGCGCCGTGGCGGATGACCTATATCACCGGCATCGAAAAGAAGGACGAGGGGTGCATATTCTGCAACTACCCCAAGCAAGACCGCACCAACGACCGCGCCAACCTGCTGCTCTACCGGGGCGAGCGGTGCTTTGTGATGATGAACCTCTACCCCTACAACAACGGCCACCTGATGGTCATCCCGTACCAGCACACATCCGACATATTAGGCGTAGATAAGGAGACAGCCGTCGAACTCTGGGCGCTCGTCTGCAAGTGCAAAGCGGCGCTCTCCGCCGTCATGAACCCAGAGGGTTTCAACATAGGCATGAACATCGGGCGTACTGCCGGGGCGGGGATCGACCAGCACATCCACATGCACATAGTCCCGCGCTGGAACGGCGACACGAACTTCATGCCGGTGGTGGGGGAGACCAAGGTGATCTCGCAGGCGCTCTCTGCGGCCTACGACGCGCTGTATCCGCAGTTGAATAATTAGAACGCAACCCACGTGTGCGCCAAATTTTCATTTGTCCCGCACCCGTCTAGGCCTGGGTGCAGGGTGCCGTCCGGCGACATCACGGCTGTCGTGCAGTCGTCGGATGGCACCCTGTGCCCAGGCCGGGTATACAACAAATTTACATTTGTACCACCCACCGTGGCTTCGACTCCGCTCAGCCACCGGGACCGTTGCCTGAGCGGAGTCGAAGGCAACATTTGCGCCAAATTTCCATTTACCGCACATCGCCCCTACAAAATCGTCTATTTTTATCATACATTACACCAATAAATTTACATTTACCCACCCCACCTCATCAATTGAATCCTGCCATCCCTCAGCACCGCGTAATCGTAGTTGTCTAACCACGACCCGGTGTTGCAGTAGTCCCCGCCGTCGAAACTAACCAGGTCGGCGTGGTGCGTGTGCGCGAATATCACCAGGCCGTACCCCCCGCCCCTGATCCTCGCTTCCGCCGCCTGACGGTATTTGTTTATAATTTCCGGCGATACCTCGGCGTTGCGGTATTTGCTTTTGGAGACCGCCGATACGCTCTTGCCGGCCCAGATACCCAAAGTCGGGTGGATCGCCTTGTAGAGCGCCTGCAAGAGCCTGTTGCGCAGCAATACCACAGTTATCCTTAGAATTCCGCTTTTGAGGATTCCGTCGCCGTGGCTGATGAGCGCAATGCGCCCCTGAAGCTCAATTTCCGCTTCGCCCCGGTGTACCCGCATCCCGACTGCCTCCTCCAAAAACGTACCCAGAGCGAAGTCGTGGTTTCCGGCGATGTAGTGCACCCGCACGCCCGCTTCCACAAGTCCGCGCATCTCGTGCAGGACGGGGAAGTAGTCACGGCGTATGACGGAGCTGTACTCGATCCAGAAGTCGAACATGTCGCCAACTATGAACACGTCAGACGCGCGTGCACGCATCTGCGCCGCAAGCTCCGCGAACCGTGCGACTTTCCCGCCCTCGTCCGCGTCAAGCCCGAAGTGCGCGTCCGAGACGAAGTATACGGCGTCCCGGTCCATCAGGGCATACCGGCGTCCGGCGTCCGGATGGGCAGAGCCGCGCCGCTCCTACTCCCAGAGGTCGTCGGTTGTGTCAAGGTCGCTCGCCATATCGCTGAAGTTGGCATTTTCGTCGAGGAGCGTGCCGAAGTTGAGCTCGCGCATCTCCTCTTCCTCGACCTCAACAATCTCGTCGTCGTCCTCGTTGTACCGCTCGTCCGCGTCGCGCAGGATGTCGTCGGCATCAAACTGCTCGTCAAGAATCATCTTACCGCTCCCTCCTTATGGTTCTGCCTTCCGGTGGTTTTGGAAAAGCAGGAAAAAGTCCAAATTTGTATGAATAATAGTCTATTCCCGTTCCATTGTCAATACTTTTTTGAATTTTTTTAAAAAATCTTCCGGCGTGAATTATTTTATAGCAACGAGTTAGTCCCTCAATCATACCAAACGAAAAGGATAAACTGCCTTGCAAACGAAGAAAATCGCCCCAAAAACGGCCCGTCCGGCCAAAAAAATGCCCAAAACCGCCATATTCGTTGAGCCGGCCAAAGGAGGCGTCACCGCCGCCGCCGGTTTCTTCGCCGCCGTGGTCAAGGCCGGTATCAAGGCCTCTAAGAAGACCGACCTCGCCGCCGTCCTCAGCGACCGCCCCGCCGCGGCCGCCGGGACTTTCACGAAGAACGCCATACGCGCCTCAAGCGTGGACTGGTGCGAAGCCCTCCTGCCGTCGGCCAAGATCCGCGCGTTCCTCTGCAACGCCGGATGCGCCAACGCCTGCACCGGCGACCAGGGCGTACGGGACACCGCCGGGATGGCAGCCCTCGCCGGCATCGAGCTCGGCGTGCCGCAAAAGTCCGTCTTAGTGGCCTCCACAGGGGTTATAGGAAAATTCCTGCCCATGGAAAAGATCGCAAACGCCATGCCGAAACTCGCGGCTGCGCTGGCGGCCACCGCCGCCGCCGGGACAGCCTTCGCCCAGGCCATCATGACCACCGACCTCGCCAGAAAAGAGTCCGCCGTAAAAGTCACCGTTGGCAAGGGAACCTTCTTTATCGGCGGGACAACAAAAGGCTCTGGGATGATACATCCCAACATGGCCACGATGCTCTGCTTCATCACCTCCGACGCCGCCATCGACAGCACGCTGCTCAACACGGTCGTCAAACGCGTAGTCAACAAAACATTTAATAACCTGACGGTTGACGGAGACACATCCACCAACGACATGGTACTGGTTATGGCCAACGGCGCAAGCGGCGTCAGCGTGAAGGGCAGGGGAGAAGCGCTGATTGCCTTTGAGGAAGGATTGTTTACCGTCTGCAACGACCTGTGCAAGAAGATCGCCGCCGACGGCGAGGGTGCGACCAAGCGCGTGGAGGTCAACGTAAAAGGCGCCAAGACCGAAGCCGATGCACAACTCGCGGCCAAGGCCGTAGCTACGTCTAATCTGACAAAATGCGCCTTGTTTGGGAATGACCCCAACTGGGGACGGATCGCCTGCGCCGTGGGATACTCCGGCGCGAAGTTCTCCAAGCAGAAAATGTCAATAGAACTTTGCGGCATCGAAGTCTTCAAGAATTTACAGCCGGTCGCGTTCGACCAGAAAAAGGCGCACGCGCTGTTAAAGAAAAAAGTCGTCGGTATCGATATCGATCTGGGCTTAGGTGATAAAATGGCTACGGCGCATACGTGTGATTTCAGTTATGATTATGTGAAGATTAACGCGGAGTACCATACCTAATCATTACGAGGGGGGCGAAATGCCCCTCTCAAATATCAAATCCTCCGCCATCCTTATCTGTACAGGATAAACATATACGCCCCGAATATCAGCATAAGTATCCCGCCTTCCCAGCGGTTGATTTTCCCTTTTGACAACGGGATCATGGTTAGGAGCAGCGCTATTGTGATGCCGAAGAGCCAGGCCATGTCGGAGACGAACATCGAGTGGCTGTTTACGGCCAGCGGCCTTACGATCGTAGTTACCCCGAGTACCCCGGCGATGTTGAAGAAGTTCGAGCCGATGATGTTGCCGATGGCGAGGTCGTTTTCCCCTTTGAATGCCGCGATGAGGGACGATATAAGCTCCGGCGAGCTGGTGCCGACGGCCACGATCGATACGGCGATGACGCGCTCGCTTACGCCCCACTGCAGCGCGATTGCGCGTGCGCCCTCTACGAACCAGCCTGAACTGAAGTACATACCTATCACCGCCGCGAGGATCATCGACAGCGCTATGAGGGGTTTGACGGTGGGGGCCTCTATGTCTTTTGAGGAGGCGCACCTGCGCGATTTGATTACTGACCACGCGGTGTAGGATATCAATATCACCACAAGAGAGATGCCCTCGGCGGTGCCGATGGTGCCGTTGAACCCGAAGAGCAGTAGCAGGACCGTTACGGAGAGCATCACCAGATAGTCGAATCCGATCTTTCTGTTGCGGATGGGGATGGGGGAGATGACCACCACGATGGCGAGGATGCACCCGATGTTGGCGATGTTCGAGCCGATTACGTTGCCGAGCGCGATGTCGTGCGCGTTATTCAGCGCCGCGCCTATGCTAATGAACATTTCCGGTGCGGAGGTGACGTAGGCGACTACGGTGAGGCCGACCACGAGCGTGCTGATCTTGAAGTGGCGGGCGATCTGGACGCTGCCGGTCACGAGCCAGTTGCCGCAGAGTATAAGTACGCCAAGCCCCCCGGCGAGGTACATGTACGGCACGAATGGGGCGAGAGATGTTCCTGCGAATAGTTGATCCATGCCGGCCCCCTCGTGTAATATTATCCTGTATGCCCGAACCCGCCCGCGCCGCGGGACGTTTCGGATATCGTGTTATCCTCAATGAATGACACGTCCATCGCCACGCGCGCCGGGACTAACTGGGCGATGCGGTCGCCGCGTTTTATTACGAACGGGTCGTCGCCGAGGTTTACGAGTATGACCTTTACCTCGCCGCGGTAGTCGGCGTCGATCGTGCCGGGGGTATTTAGGACTGTTACGCCGTGTTTCAGCGCGAGGCCGCTGCGCGGGCGGACTTGGATTTCGAACCCTTCGGGTATGCCGAAGCAGAACCCGGTGGGGATCAGCGCCCGTTTACCGGGGGGAATCGTTACGTCGTCGTCGACGGCGGCGCAGACGTCGCACCCGCTGGAACCGGGTGTCATGCGGTTGGGGATTGACAGGCCGTCGGCGTGGGGGAGGCGTTTTATTGATATTGGTATTGGTGTCATCGTGAAAATTACCGTTTTATCGCATTGTAAAAATTACCGTTATTGTATTGTAGGGGCGCGATTTATCCGCGCCCATGTTTTACCGCACGCACACGGGCGCGATAAATCGCGCCCTTTGCCGTGCGTATCAATACAACACTATTCCAGCATTGCCTTGCGGCTCAGCTTGACCTTGCCCACCCTGTCGAACCCGATCAGCTTGACCCGCACCTTGTCGCCCACGTTCAGCACGTCTTCGACCTTGGCCACCCTCTCGTGCGCGAGCTCGGAGATGTGGATGAGGCCGTCTTTGCCGGGCAGGTACTCGGCGAACGCGCCGAAGTCTACCACGGTTTTGACGATCGCGTCGTAGACCGCGTTGAGCTCAGGCTCGGCCACGATGCCCTTGATGCGCTTGAGCGCGGCGTCGCGGGACTCGCGGTTGGAGGAGGCGATTTGGACGGTGCCGTCGTCGTCGATGGAGATCGTGGCGCCGGTGGTGTCCTGGATGTCGCGGATTACCTTGCCGCCCGGGCCGATCACCTCGCGGATTTTATCCTTGTCGATGGTGATGGAGGTGATGCGCGGCGCGTAGTTGGACATCTCCTTGCGCGCGGATGGGATGGTCTCCTCCATTATGCCGAGGATCTTGAAACGCGCGTCTTTCGCCTTGGCGAGCGCGTCGCGCATGATCTCGGGGGTAAGGCCTTTCAGCTTGATGTCCATCTGGATCGCGGTAACGCCGTCGCGCGTGCCGGCGACCTTGAAGTCCATGTCGCCTACGTGGTCTTCGGTACCGAGTATGTCGGTGAGGATCGCGACGCGGTCGCCCTCTTTGATGAGCCCCATCGCCACGCCGGCTACGTGCGTTTTGATGGGCACGCCAGCGGCCATAAGCGAGAGCGATGAGCAGCAGACCGTGGCCATAGACGAGCTGCCGTTCGACTCAAGTATCTCGGAGACGATGCGGATGGTGTAGGGGAAGCTCTTTTCGCTTGGCAGCACCGGGGCGAACGAGCGCTCGGCGAGGTGGCCGTGGCCGATCTCGCGGCGGCTCACCGACGTCATGCGCTTAACCTCGTTCACCGAGTACGGCGGGAAGTTGTAGTGCAGCATGTACGACTTGTCGTAGTTGCCCTGGAGGTTGTCTATGTGCTGTATGTCGAGCTTCGTGCCGAGCGTGGTGGCTACGAGCGACTGCGTCTCGCCGCGCGTGAAGAGCGCCGAGCCGTGCGCGCGCGGCAGGATGTCGAGGTCGCAGGTGATCTTGCGGACTTCGTCGAGCCCGCGGCCGCCGATGCGCGTGGAGGTGTTGAGGATGGTGTTGCGGATGTCCTCTTCTTCCAGATTCGAGAAGATAGACGCGATCTGCTTTTCGCAATCCGGGAACCTCTCTTTCAGCGCCTCGGTTATCTCGTCGCGCAGCGCCTTGACGGCGGGGTAGCGCTCGTGCTTTATGCCGATGAAGCTCGCATCGTGCAGCCTGCCCCCGGCCAGCTCGCGTACAGCGTTTACGAGGTCCTGGTTGACTTCGGGCACTTTGTAGGGCGCAACCTGCTTGCCGTTTGTGGCCATGAGCTGCTTTTGCAGGCCGGCCAGCTTTTTGATTTCGGTGTGGGCCAGAAGGATCGCCTCGAGGAGCTTGTCCTCGGAGAGCTCCATCGCGCCGCCCTCTACCATCATGATAGACTCTTCGGTGCCGGCGACGATCATGTCGAGGTCGCCCTCCTGCGTCTCGGTTAGCGTCGGGTAGATTTTGAGCTGCCCGTCTACGAGGCCCACGCGCACCGCGGCCACCGGCTCCTTAAACGGCATGTCGGAGAGGCACAGCGCCGTTGAGGCCGCCGTTACCGCCAGCACGTCGGGGTCGAACTTCTCGTCCGCCGAGATCACCGTGCAGACGATCTGCACCTCGCGGCGGTAGCCGTCCGGGAACATCGGGCGGATGGGGCGGTCTACGAGGCGCGCCGACAAAATTTCCTTTTCGCTCGGGCGTCCCTCGCGCTTGATGTACCCGCCCGGGATTTTCCCGGCCGCGTATGTCTTCTCGATGTACTCCACGGAGAGCGGAAAGAAATCCGACTCCGACATCTCGTTCCCGCAGCAGGCCGTCACGAGGACCATCGAGTCCCCGAGGCGGACAATCGCCGAACCGTTAGCCTGCTTCGCCATCCTGCCGGTCTCAATAGATACCTTGAGGCCGGAAACTTCTGTTTCAACCGTTGCGTAACTCATACTCTCTTCTCCTGATTTATATTTTTTCTTTTAGACACCAATGTAATGTTAAATACACGATAAATATTCTTTCGCCGGATCATAAGCGGGATCTCTTGCTTGCGGATTCAGCCGATAGAACTGCGAATACCAATACATCAATAGAACACGGGCGGGATACTGACCGGCGCCGGCCGGCACCGGTCAACTCCACACTCCAAACTCCATACTTCACACTCACCCAAACTACTTGCGGATGTTGAGCTTTTTGATGAGCTCCCTGTACCGCCCGATATCCGTGCGGCTAAGGTAGTTCAAAAGCGACCTGCGCTGGCCCACGAGCTTGAGGAGCCCGTAGCGCGTGTGGTGGTCTTTCGGGTTTGCCTTGACGTGCTCCGTCAGGTAGTTGATGCGGTCGGTTAAAAGCGCGACCTGGACATCGGTGTTCCCGGTGTCTTTTTCGGACTTGCCAAACGTCTTCGTAAGCTCATGCTTACGCTCCTTCGTTAATGCCATTTTACAGCCTCTCCTATAAAAAATATGTATTTATATTGTTAACGTCCGCCGCTATTTGGGCCTTGAGCGCGTCTTCTGCCGGAAACGCGGTGTCGGGCCTTATGTATTTATGGAGCCACAGGTATACGGATTCGCCAACTTCCGGCTCCCTTACGCTATTGTCGTACGATAAGGCGTGGAATTCAAAATGCGTGTCACGCCCTTCATACGTAGGGCAATCGCCGAAATACAGCGCACCCGGTAATTTTTTTGTTTGGGTATTGATACCGCCGCAATCCGCATTGCCGGCATCTCCCGCAATTTCAATCTCCGCCGCGTACACCCCGGACGGCGGTATCACCTTGCCGCCCCCCGGGCGCTTGAAGTTCAGGGTAGGGAAACCGATCTTCGTCCCCACCTTTACCCCTGCCGTGCGCTGCGCCAAAACAAAATAGGGACGGCCCAGCATCGCCGAGGCGTCTGTTATCCGTCCCTCACTTACCAAACCCCGGATACGGGTAGACGAAACAGGCGCCTCCCCGGCAACCTCCAAGGGTTCCGTAAGTACCATAATATGGTATTTGCCGGCAACAAAGTGTAAATTTTTCTTTCCGCCCTCCCGGCCGCGCCCTACAAGGTGCCCCTCGCCCATCACCCAGTCGGTGGCCCCAAGCCGCCCGAAAAGCACCTTTTCCACGAACTCCTCCTGGCTCATCCGCTGGAAGGCATCGTCGAAATTTATGCGAAAAACGTAGTCTACGCCCATTTTTTCGAGCAAAACGGCCTTTTCGGCGAATGGCGTGAGCAGCTTCGTGGAAAGCTCGGGATAGAGGACGGAACGGGTGTGCGGCTCGAAAGTGACCACCGCCGAGGAGTGCCCCCGACTCCGCGCGAGACCCACGGCGGAGGCTATTAGCCGGGTGTGGCCAAGGTGCACGCCGTCGAAGTTGCCTACCGTGACGACGGTCCGCAAATTAGGCGGCAGGGCGTCTTTTTCGGTGATGACCATCATAAAAACACCTTTTCGGGGTGGTATTTATCCCCGTCAACCCTCTTTAGTACCGCTGTCAGCGACCCGGCCCCGTCGAACGCTATCAATATGCTTTCCGGGCCGCCTTTGCCAACAACCGGATTCGTACTGTTGATGACGATTTTCCTGCCTTTTGATATCTCGGCTTTTTGCGCGTCATCAATAACCACCTTTTGGGGGTCATCAAACGCCGCGCCCGCATCAATAATATAATTTATGCTGTCGGATAAGTGTTGGTAATCCACCGCCATCGACAGGTCAAACCTGCCAGTCCTCGTCCGCCTCAACTTGTTGACGAACCCTTCCGCATTGACATCCGCCGCTTTGACGATATCGGCGGCCAGCGACCTGACGTACGTCCCCGACGAGCAACTGACGGTAAAATCCGCCCGCTTTTCGCTTATATCATAACCGCACATTGCCAAATCATATATGGTGATGGACCGGGATTTCATCTCCATATCAACCCCTTTGCGCGCCAATTTATAAGCCGGGGTGCCGTTGATCTTTATCGCCGAGTATTGCGGGGGGGTCTGTTCGATAGCCCCCATAAAATTTTTAAGGACACCGGCCAATCTTTCCGATGACGGGATGACGCTGCTTTCCGCTATAACATTTCCCTCCGCGTCAAGCGTGTCCGTACTTCGCCCGAACGTCACGCTGAATTCATAAATCTTAGGCTCTAACGATAAATGCTCAAGCAGCCGCGTGCAGCGCCCCAGGGCGACGACCAAGAGCCCCGAAGCCATGGGATCCAGCGTACCGGCGTGCCCTGCTTTTTTTATTTTTAATGATTTCCTGACGGCTTGGGCGGCGGAGAAAGATGATGGCCCTACAGGTTTGTCGATACATATAAATCCGTCCAAAAAATCACATCCCCAATTCTTTGGCGAGAATCCCCAGCATCTGCCCCATAGCCTGTTCGTAAGGCAATTTTATGGTACACCCTGCCGCGCAGCTGTGCCCCCCTCCGCCCGCTATCCTCTGAGCGATTCTCCCCACGTCAATCCGCCCCGTAGACCGCAAACTGATGTGCGTCTCCTCCGGCGTGTGCTTCGTCATTATCCCCACCTCCACGCCTTCTCCGGTGACTGTGTTGTCGGCCATACCCTCGGAGTCGCTGTATTTCGCGCCGATCTCGTCTAAAACAGACATAGGCATATCCAAACTGCACACTTTGCCGTTCAAATGAAATTTAAGCGTAGACCAGATGCGCGACTGCAGCATCAGCGCCTGCGGTGTGTGGCGCGAGTAGACTTTTTCGTAGATGGCGGAGTTTTCGACGCCAAGCTCAATCAGGTCGGCGCAGACACGCAGTACGCTGCTCGACGTGTTGTTGAAGCGGAAACCGCCGGTGTCGGTCATCACCGCGGCGTAGAGCGCCTCGGCTACGTGCTTGGGGATGGTGATGCCGCTCTCCCTGAAGAACGAGAATATTATCTCGCCGGTTGCCGCCGCCGACGAATCCACGAAGTTCAGTGCGCCGAAGTTCTTGTTGTCGCGGTGGTGGTCGATGTTGATCACCATCTTTGCGGCGGACTCGCACTCGTCCCACCCCAGACGGCTGATATTCGAGCAGTCGAGCACCATCAGCACATCGAATTTTTCCGCCGGTTTATTCTGCGTGATGAGGTTCGAATCCGTCAAAAACGACAATTTGTGCGGCAGCGGGTCGGAGCAGTAGCAGGCCGCGCGTTTGCCCTTGCTCTTGAGGTACCACAAAAACGCAAGCTGCGAGCCCACACAATCGCCGTCGAGGCTCTGGTGGCTCGATATCACGAACGATTCGTTCGCGTCAATCGCTTTTATTAATTCGGCCCAATCCATAATTATTGACCTGTACCTTCCTCTTGAACGCTGTTTTCCTGCCCGTTAGCCAAATCGCCCTCTATCTCCCTGAACAGCTTGTTTATGTGCTGGCCGTATTCTATCGACGTATCTATCTTAAATATCAAATGCGGGAAATTTTTGGTTACGACTCTCGACGCCACCATGCGCTGAATGAACGGCGCGGCCTTGTTGAGCGCGTCGAGCGCGTCCTGCTTCTCGGTGTCGTCGCCCATTAAGCTGACGTATACGGTCGCGTTGCGCACATCGCGCGCGAGCTTCACCTCGGTAACGGTTACGATGCCGGGGATGCGCGGGTCGCGCACCTCCTGCGAGATGACCGACCCGACCTCCCTGTGCAGCATCCCGCGCAGGCGTTCCACATGAAATTTCGGCGCTGCCATTATTGTTTCGTCAACTTCCTCGCTACTTCAATTTCCTCAAACGTAACGATGCGGTCGCCCTCCTGAAAGTCCGAGAACCTCTCGAGCATTATGCCGCACTCGTAGCCCGTCTGCACCTCACGCACGTCTTCCTGCACGCGCTTGAGGCTTGAAATCTTCGACTCTATGAGTTCCACATCGTCGCGGATAACGCGCGCCCTCGAGTTCCTGTTGAGCGTGCCGCTCTCGACCATGCAGCCGGCGATTGTGCCGATCTTCGATACCTTGAAGACCTTGCGCACCACGACCTCGGCCAGCAAGTTCTCCCTGATCTCGGGCTTGAGCATACCCTCCATAGCGTTGTGCACCGCGTCTACAGCCTCGTAGATGATGCGGTAGGTGCGGATCTCCACGCCCTCCTGCTTGGCCAAATCGCGGATCTTCGTGTTCGGGCTCAGGTGGAAGCCGATTATCAGCGCGTTCGACGCCACGCCGAGCATGATGTCGGTCTCCTTGACCGCGCCCACGCTCTTGTGTATCACGCGCACCTTGATCTCCGGCGTGCTCAGCTTCTCAAGCGATGTGGCAAGCGCCTCGACGGAACCGTCCACGTCGCCCTTGATGATGAGGTTGAGGTTCTGTACGCTGCCCGCCTTGATCTTCTCGTGCAGATTGTCGAGCGATATGGAATCGATGCGGCGCATCTCGCGCTCTTTCTGCGCGAGACGGCGGCGGGCGCTTATCTCGCGCGCCTCTTTCTCGTCGTCCATCACCCTGAATGAGTCGCCGGCCTGCGGGGTGCCGGACAGCCCGAGTATCAGCACCGGCTGGCTTGGGCCCGCGCTCTCCACTATCTGCCCGCGCTCGTTGTGCAGCTCGCGCACGCGGCCGCTGTGGATGCCCGTCACGAAAGCGTTGCCCTTTGTGAGCGTGCCGCGCTGTATGAGCACGGTGGCGATGGGGCCTTTCCCCTTGTCAAGCTCGGCCTCTATGACCACGCCGTGCGCCTTGCCCTCGGGGGTGGCCTTGAGCTCGAGTATCTCCGTCTCCAAAGCGAGCGTTTCCAACAGTTTATCTACGCCGTCGCCGGTTTTGGCCGATATCTGCACGCAAGACACCTGTCCGCCGTACTCTTCCACCAGCACATTGTAATTCGCCAGCTCGCCCTTGATCTTATCCGGGTTTGCCGTAGGTAAATCGATCTTGTTGATAGCCACGACCACCGGCACGTTCGCGGCCTTTGCGTGGTCGATCGCTTCGCGCGTCTGCGGCATAACCGCGGAGTCGGCGGCTACCACGAGCACTATAACGTCTGTAATCTGCGAGCCTCTGGCGCGCATTGCTGTGAAAGCCTCGTGGCCCGGCGTGTCTAAGAAAGTTACCGGACCGTGCTTCGTCTTCACCTCATACGCCGCGATGTGCTGCGTGATGCCGCCGGACTCGCCGGCTATGACGTTCGTCTTCCTTATATAGTCGAGGAGCGAGGTCTTGCCGTGGTCAACGTGGCCCATTACCGTTACTACCGGTGCGCGCGGGAGCAGGGCTCCTACTGCCTCTTCCGATACCTCCTCGGCCTCGTCGTCTGCGGCGTACTCGTCCATCAGGCTCGCGGTGTAGCCGAACTCGTCAACCACGATCTCAATCATCTCGAAGTCGAGCCGCTGGTTGATGGTGACGAACGCGCCCATTTCCAAACATTTTGTGATGACGTCGCTTGCCGTGACATTCATCATGTTGGCCAGCTCGTTCGGCGTGACGAACTCGGCTACTTTGAGGATTTTCTTCCCGGTATCTTCCGTGTCGTCCCGCTGGTCGGCCTCCTTTTTGTACTTCTTTTTTGTAAAGCCCGATCCGATCTTGGCCAGCGTTTTCTTTACGTTGGCCTTGAGTTCGACCTCGTTGATTTCCGGGCGCTCGTTCTTGTACTTGCCGCCCTTTTTCTTATGTTTGTCGGGCTTGCCGCCGGCCGAGGCCCTCTTGTCGGCGTCCGGGCCGCCGGCTTTTGGGGGTGGGCCGCCCCTTGTATCCGCAATGGCCGCCGCCGGCGCACTGCCTGTGCCGCCGCTTGCGCCGCCGTGATGGGGGTGGGGATGGGACTGCGAGGGCGGGAAACTGCCTTTCGCCCACGACTCCTTCTGGTGGTACTTGCGTATGTGCGGCCCCTTCTTCTGTTGCTGCCCGGAGTCGCCGCGGGGCTGCTGCCTGTCTGCCGTATGCCTCGTGTCGCTGTGGGCCGGTGCGCTCGTTTTGGCTGCCGTGGCTGCGGGCTGTCCGGACGCGCCCCTCGTGTCGGCGGCTGCCGGTGCGCTCGCCTTGACAGGGGGCGCAACCGATGCCGCCGGTGCAACGGGTGCCGGCGGGGGAGCGGGGGCGGTCGCCGCCTCAATCTCCTCCTGCGCCTTCAGCATAGTCTGCTTCTTGCGCTCAAACAGCTTCTTTATCTCCGCACGCTCAGATTCAAACTTCTCCTTGATCTGCGTGCGCAGCTCCTCATCCACAGTGCTCATGTGGCTCTTAACCGGAATACCCATGCCGCGCAGCATCTGTACCATAGACGTGCTGGACATTTTGAACTCTTCCGCGAGCTCGAAAACTTTCTTTTTCGCCATTAACTACCACCAACCTCTCAATATCAGGTATTCCAAATTCTGTTTTTGTGTGACAACAATAACACAGAGCACATGTTTTACGTTTTTTTGGTCACACCTCGCTCTTATTGGCGTTCTCTATCGCCGTTTCGGAATCGTCGTCGGTCGTAGACAAAGACCCGACCGCGTCGCTTAAAATCTCTTTATGGACAGAATCGTCGTCGCCTTCACTCTCATCCTCACCCACAGATTCGGCAATGACCTCTTTGCGGATGGCTTCAAGCGTCACCGTCAGGCCGGCATCAAGCATCTCGTCCCCGTCTTCGGCATTAATATCCGCGCTTTCGGCAGCCGTGTCGCCTCCCGGCATCTTAAGCTCGCCCGTCGGTATTGTGTCGGGCTTCTCGGCGAGCGCCGCGGCGCGCTGGTCGTCGCTCAGGCCCGCGAACTCGTCGTCGCCGAAAACGTCTATTTCACGCCCCAGCATCTTCGACGCAAGGCGGATATTCTGCCCCTCGCGCCCTATCGCCAGCGCTAACCCCTCCTCGCCTATAACTACTACTATCTTATGGTCGCCGACCGGTATGACGCGCTTCACCTCCGCCGGCGCGAACACCCTGCGCACCAAAAGCGAAAGCTCGTCGGTCCAGTTGATGATGTCGATCCTCTCGTTGGACAGCTCGCGCACGATGTTCTGTACGCGGTTGCCGCGCATGCCCACGCACGCGCCTACCGGGTCAACCCGGCTGTCGGAGGTGGTCACCGCTATCTTGGAACGGTGGCCCGGGTCGCGCACCACCTTCACTATCTTCACAGTTTTGTCGGATATCTCCGGCACCTCGCTCTCAAAGAGCCTCTCCAAAAACTCCTCGCACGTGCGGGAGATGATCACCTGCGGCCCCTTGGTGTTGCTCTTGACCTCTTTAATGCACGCGCGGATGTTCGCCCCTTGCGCGTAGCGCTCCTTGCGGATCTGCTCGCGCAGCGGCAGTATCGCCTCGGTGCGGCCAATGTCCACCAGAATGTTCCCGCGCTCCACCTGCTGCACCTTGCCCGTCACGATCTCGCCCACGCGCTCGCTGTAGTCGGAGAAGATCCGGTCGCGCTCTGCCTCCCGCACCCGCTGCACGATTACCTGCTTCGCCGTCATCACCGCCGTCCGCCCGAACTCGCTGATGGGCAGCGTGTCTACCACCACCTTGTCGCCGATGACGAGATCCGCGTCCTCCTGCCGCGCCTCCTCCAAAGAGATCTGGTACTCAGGATCTTCCACGATCTCCGCAACCACCTGACACTTGTAGACCTCAATGGTCCCCTTGTCGCGGTCAACTTTTACCTCGACGACGTCGTACGGCGTGGCCAGATACTTCTTCGCCGCCGTAGTCAGCGCGTCCTTGATAGTCTCGAGAACCAGGTCCATGCTGATGCTCTTGTCCTTGGTAACCGACCCCAGCGCGGCCACGATCTCCGCGGCCTTCACAGCTTCCTTATTCACTTTCTTCTTCATTGATACAACCCTTCCGCATCGCGTTACATATTACAAATTTATCTGAACCGGACTTCCTCCCTGCCGCTCAAAATACCGGCAAGTTGGATGTTGACCGTACCCGTACCCTTATCTTTACCCTTACCCGCACCCGTGTTGATAACCAGCACGCCGTCTGCACAGCTCACAACTTCCCCGCGCACCGTCTTCTTGCCGTTTACCGCGGCAGCAAGATGCAGCGTAACATCGCGCCCGGTGATGCGCGCAAAATCCCGCTCAACCTTTAAAGGCCGGTCTATCCCCGGCGACGACACCTCCAAATTATAAGGCTTGCCGCCGAAAAAATCAGCCTCGTCCAAAAGCTCCCCCAGCGCCACGCTCACCCGCTCGCAGTCCTCAATGGAAACCCCCCCGGCCCGGTCGATGGTCACCCGCAGCACCGACCGCGCCCCAGACCCGAAGAACCGGGCCTCAAACAGCTCAACCCCCAACTCGGCGGCTTTGCCCTCAATAAGCGGCAGCACCTGCTCAAAAGACGCCATAAAACCGCCTTCTTTATAGCAAAAACGGGCCCCAGGAGCCCGTCAAGTTAGAAACCCGAACGAAACTTAAATCTAAAACATCATTACAATATAATAGATGCGCAACCGCCATGCAAGAAGTTTTTGATATTTTTTTGGGAATTATATATTTAATTATGCACCCCCGCCCCAAAAACGCCCCAAACGACCCCAAAAACAGCGTTTTTGACCGTTTTTTATTCAACAAACGCCGGAAATTTCCCGAAACTCGATTTTATACCGACCCACCCGCCCATATCGGCAAAATTTGCCGGGTCTCCCGCGTGCCAAAGCCCGCGGTACCGCTCAAAAGATGTGCTTGCACCACCGGCGCGTTCAAACTCTTTATGGCCGACGTGGGCCTCATGTCGGCAATGGCCGGCCTCGACGTGCGCACCCTGCTCAAGGGCGACGCCCTGTTCACCGGATTCAGAGGGGCCCTCACCGAACAGTTCGTATGCCAGGAACTGCAGCTCATCAACGATATAGAAATAGCGTACTGGGCAAACGAAAACCCAGCGCGCGCCGAAATCGGCTTCATTGTACAGGCCGGAAAGCGAATTATACCCATCGAGGTAAAATCCACAACGAACCTCAAAGCCAAAAGCTTCTCGGTCTACCGGGAAAAATTCAGGCCGGCGCTGGAAATCAGAACGTCACAGACCGACTATAAACAAACAAACAACCTCCTCGACATCCCGCTATACGCAATCGGCGGGATAGGGGAGACGATTTTCAGGTAAATGGGAATTTATTGTAATCCCGGCATGGCTGTTGTCTGAACCATGATTTGCCTGATTAAAGGATTAACATGATTAAACGTCAAAAGATAACGTCAAAATCACCAATAATCCGGGTTTTGATGTTGATTTCTAATCAAGGAAATCCTTTAATCATGTAAATCAAGGTTCAGACAAAAAAGGCGGATGTGGAACAAATGTTTATTTTCACCGATAATACCCGTAGGGGCGACCGTCCCCGGTCGCCCGCAACGCATGAATTACAATATCCCGCAAAATACACCAACAATCCCACGTAGAGGCGGGCCTGTGTGTCCGCGCCCGCGATGCCGGGATTGCGGTATACGTCAAATCAAACGCAATATCGCAATTCAAGCACGGGCGACCGGGGACGGTCGCCCCTACAAATATCCGTTTTGTTTCCGTCAAAACCGTATATCCATCACAACGACAAACCCCAATTTATCGATAAATATTTGCCTAGTTCTTGACATCCAGGCCATTATAATGTAGATTTATGCTAAGGTTGTTTAACCATGATTTAACCCAAAGGAACTTACAGGATGAACGCATCAATCGGCGGTAAAAGTAGACGTGTAGGCCGCGTTGTTGGCGCGGTGATGGCGGTGGTACTGTTGTCGGTTTCGGCGGTTAACGCGCAGGGTGGGAGTTTTACCGATAAGCGGGATGGGAAGACGTACCGGACGGTGAAGATTGGGGATCAGACTTGGATGGCGGAGAATCTCAATTATAAGACGGGTACATCTGTCTGTTATGATAACAAAGAAAGTAACTGTCAGAAATACGGACGGCTGTACGATTGGAATACTGCGATGAAGGCTTGTCCTGCGAGGTGGCATTTGCCGAGTGATGAGGAGTGGGAGGCGTTGACAGATTTTGTGGGCGGAGAAGAGACGGCTGGAACGAAATTGAAGTCGAAGACAGGGTGGTCTACGGATAAGGGCTATAAAGCAGCAACGGACGATTACGGATTTTCGGCCCTGCCGGGCGGTTACGGCTCCTCAGATGGCAGCTTCAACTATGCCGGCAACTACGGCTACTGGTGGAGCGCCACGGAGAGCGGTGCGGCCTACGCCTGGTGCCGGAGCATGAACTACAGCTACGAGATCGTGTACAGGGACTACTACAACAAGAGCTACTTGTTCTCGCTGCGCTGTTCGCAGGACTCCGCGGCCCCGCAATAGCGCAGCAACCGCAATCCGCCGCCCCGAGCCGCGCCTTTTGCGGCACAGGGCGTTGCTTTTAATTTTTTATATCTTGTATGGTAAATGCCAATTTGTCGGTGTGTTGATGATTGTCTGAACCATGATTTACCTGATTAAAGGATTAACATGATTAAACGTCAAAAGATAACGTCAAAATCACCGATAATCCGGGGTTTGATGTTGATTTTTAATCAAGGAAATCCTTTAATCATGTAAATCAAGGTTCAGACAAAAAAGGCGGAATGCGCGGCAAAATGGCAATTTGCACCGATAATACTCGTAGGGGCGACCGTCCCCGGTCGCCCGCAACGCACGGATTACAATATCCCACAAAATACACCAACAATCCCACGTAGGGGCGGGCCTGTGTGCCCGCCCTGTGATGCCGTGATTGCGGTATACGTTGAATCAAACGTAATATCGCAATCCAGACACGGGCGATCGGGGACGATCGCCCCTACAAAACCGCATATTCATCATACCGACAAACTACAATTTACCGATAAATCTTTGCACAATTCTTGACATCCCGACCGCTATAATGTAGATTTATGGTAAGGCCGTTTAACCATGATTTAGCCCAAAGGAGCTTGCATGAAGAACGCATCAGTCAGCGGTAAAAGTAGACGTGCTGCAGGCCGTGTTTTTGGCGTGGTGGCGGCGGTACTGTTGTCGGTTTCGGCGGTTAACGCGCAGGGTGGGAGTTTTACTGATGCGAGGGATGGGAAGACGTACCGTACGGTGCAGATTGGGGATCAGACGTGGATGGCGGAGAATCTCAATTATCAGACTGGTAAATCCGTCTGTTACGCTAACAAAGAAAGTAACTGCCAGAAATACGGACGGTTGTACGATTGGAAGACAGCGTTGAAAGCTTGCCCTGCGGGGTGGCATTTGCCGAGTGATAAGGAGTGGACGGCGTTGACGGATTTTGTGGGCGGAGAAGAGACGGCTGGAACGAAATTGAAGTCGAAGACAGGGTGGTCTACGGATAAGGGCTATGAAGCAGCAACGGACGATTACGGCTTTTCGGCCCTGCCCGGCGGCCGCGGCTATTCCAGCGGCGGTTTCGGCAGTGCCGGCAACTACGGCTACTGGTGGAGCGCCACGGAGGACGATGCGAGCTACGCCTGGTACCGGGGCATGTACTACGACGACGACTACGTGGGCAGGTACCTCAACCTCAAGAGCTACCTGTTCTCGCTGAGGTGTTCGCAGGACTCCGCGGCCCCGCAATAGCGCAGCAATTGCGAGCCGCATATACGCGGCGGTACGGTGTTATGGACGGGGCATTTAACTATGAGAAAGCATCGGTTCGCTGTTTCTACCTGTTCGCGTACGAGTCTTTTGACAGTCTGTCGCTATGCGGTTTCAGGTCGCATATCATAGTGCGGATTTGTCGATGAGCGTCTTTTTCTGATAAAAATGTAAACCCGTTTTTGCAGTAGAAAGTCAGGATTTCCGGTTTATTATATGCGTCTACCGTAAGGAATCTGCATCCTGTTTTATTTTCCG
>Ga0209755_10000662_pt1 | contig 60719 bp, 51 predicted proteins | sample TergutCo191P1_FD_187301 | JGI IMG/M metagenome (GOLD analysis project Ga0209755, IMG submission 187301) | Cornitermes sp. P1 segment gut microbial communities from Petit-Saut dam, French Guiana - Co191P1 (SPAdes) (version 2) | ecosystem: Host-associated > Arthropoda: Insects > Digestive system...
TTTTTCTTCGAACCCTTCGATTTGTCCGTGACCAAACATCGGCAGGCCCGGCATTGTAACAAGCAGCGTACAGATACCAAAATATTTATCGCCTTTGCCGAATTGCGCGACGGCGGTTTCTTCGTCGGGGTTATTCATAAAGTTGACGAAACGTTTTAAAATCTCAGGGTCAAACTCCATGGTGTTTTTAATTGTTGCGCGGTATTTCGAGTTTTCTTCATTTTTAAGCATGTTCATAAACGCCGAATTGTAAACGCGGTGCATACCGAGCGTGCGTACAAAATATCCTTCCATCATCCAGAAAGCTTCGGCAAGCAGAAGAGTGTTGGGCGCTTCCGCCGCGCAGCGATCAACGACTTCGCGCCAGAACTCATTTGGAATACGGCGGTTAAATTCTTCAGTTGTGATTGAATGTTCCGCGCGGCTAGCAATTGCACCGCCCGAGCCTGGCGCGGGAAACCAGAGCCGCTGAATATGACGCTTGGCAAGCGTCATGGCGGCATCGAAGCGCACAATTGAGAACTGCTGGCATACGCCGATTATTGTGCGAATGACGGCTTCACGCGCTTCGGGGTTAAGGAAGTCAATTTGCGCGGTGTCGTTCCACGGCATCGAAGTGCCGTCGTTGCCGTGGTAAATGTAGCGCGTATCGCCTGTGCGGTTGTCGATTCTTTTAAAAACGACCGCTGCGTCACTGCGCGAAAAATAATGTTCTTCGATTTGTACGGTTATATCGCCTCTGCCTGAAAGATTGCCGCAGTTGTAATTGTACGTCGGAAACGGCGGATAGGGCAGCTGTAAAAATCTGTCCGGGTGTTCAATCATCCATTTACTGTCGATGCCTGTGTGGTTTGGAACCATGTCGGAACCAAGGCGGATTCCGCGGTGCATGCAGCGTTCGCGTAAATTGCAAAGCGCGCCCCAGCCGCCAAGTTCTCCCGCGATATCGTAATCGTGCAAACTGTATGCCGATGCTGCAGCTTCGGGATTTCCCGTCCACTGCTTGATTGTTTTGCTTGCCTGACTTCTTTCCCAAACGCCGATCAGCCACAACCCTGTAAATCCCCGGTTTGCAAGTTCATCCAGTTCTTCATCGGGAACTTGATCCAGTCGTGTTATTTCTCTGCCGTATTTTTGCGACATCTGAAAAAGCCAGACAAGCGTACTTTTTGCCATCAACACGGTTTTCGGCATCCAGTCCTGATCAGGACTAAAACGTTCATATTCATCGAGACCTGCAAATGTTAAAACTTCACTGGGTCCGGAACCCATAAAACCGGGTTTATTTTCTTCTTTTATAACATCAAGACTCATGAGAAGACGAGCCATGAATTTAGAAATTAAAAGCCCCCAATGTTTTCGCATGTATTCAAGCTGACCAAGGAGAGAGTCCGGGCAGGCAATTGCGGGCGAACGAAGGAAATCCCACAGATTCATTCCGTCAGGGCCGAAGGGAGGCATGTCCTTCAAATGTTCTTTTAGCTCCTCAATTGCGTTAGGATAAATTGTGGTCTTTGCAAGAATTGTGTCATCAAACATGAACTTGAACGGCTTAAACGCAGGATTGAGATTCGCAATAGAAAGGAGCATTGTCTCTTCGATGGAAAGAGCGCGGCAGCTTTCAGGACGTCCCGAAGGACCATAATCTTCCTTACTTTTTAAGTACTGCTCGATGCTTTTTTCACCCTTGTATACAGGCCGCGGCGGAAACTGATTGCTAAAGGAGTTTAATAATCCGCCGGTTTGCTTTTCACCAAGGTTTGTATCTAGCCTGTCGAGAGCTGTTTCAAAAACATCGCCCTGAACCTCTTCGCGGTATAGGGAAACAACATAGTGGAGAATTTCGTCGATTAAACCCATCGCATAAAGATTACCGGCTTTTATAAAACGCTCGGGATGAGCGGGATCTTGTCTTTGATTGATTTTATTCGCAAGTTCACGGCATTGTTTAACGTCGGCAAGAACTACATTCCCGGTCAGCGAAAAAAGGCTGTCTTTTAATTCGTATTCTTTGCGAACATTGCTGTTTATATGAAATTCCATGAGAGCTTTACGGCTTCTCGCCCATGACGATTTACCATTTTTTTCCAGTTTAGTGAGTGTGATTGGAAATTTTTCCATGGAAGCTCCTTTACCGACTACAACATTATAGTACATTTTAATATGAGTGTCACGAAAAAAAGGCAGCTGACGCAGTGATTGGCATTTTATCTACAACTTGTACACAGGAAAATTTATCATTTGTGGAAAAAATGTTTATAAGTTCTCATTACTTGACATCAACAGACTAGTCTATTAAACTAGTTTATAAGAGGTATTTATGCTTTCACAAGAAATTGGGGCTTTTGAAGCCAAAACTCATTTTTCACGAATATTGGAAAAAGTTGAAAACGGTGATGATTTTATCATTACCAAGAGAGGGAAACCTGTAGCAAAAATTATTCCGTTTACACAGGAAAAACAAATGACGCGAAAAGAAGCAATTGAAGCAATGATTGAAATGAGGAAATTATACAGAGGCAATCCCGGTGATGACAATATAAAAGACTTAATAAACGAAGGGAGGAGATATTGATCTACGTATACGATGCATCATATATCTGTGCGTTAATTATCCCGGATGAAAGCAGCGCAACTATTGACAACCAACATAGAGCGATTAATGAAAATGATATTATATTTTCACCTCAACTGTTATGGTATGAAATTTCAAATACTTTCAGAAACCTTAATAGACGTAAAAGATACCCTGTCGAAGTTATCTCTCATTACTTTAAGGCGTTAGCCATTATTGAGCTTAATACTGATTATGCATCAGGAATAAATTACACAACAAAAATATGGCAGTTGGGTAATGATTATAACCTCACGGCTTATGACGCCGCATACCTGGAGTTAGCAGAACGAAAAAACGCTATACTCTGTACATTGGATGTCAATTTACTAAATGCCGCAAGAAAACACGGCGTAAGAACCCTAGAAATAACATGAACATTTCCATTCTTCGGCAATCCATTCATTCATACGCAGAGGCTGCCTTTTCTCGTTCAGGCGGACCGGGCGGGCAAAACGTCAATAAAGTAAACACTAAGGTAACGTTGAGACTGCGCCTGAACGAATTGAACGGTCTTTCAGAAATTGAACTGGAACGGGTAAAAACGCTCCTTGCAAACCGAATCACAACAGAAGGCGAAATCGTCATAACCTCAGACGAAGAGCGTTCTCAGCGCATTAATCTGGAAAGAGCATACTTTCGTCTTGAATCGTTAATTGCCGCCGCCGCACGCCTTCCTAAAATACGCAAACCTACAAAGCCAGGTAAGGCAGCAAAAGAAAAGCGGCTTGAAGCCAAACGGCGGCAAGCGATGAAAAAAGCGGACAGGGCGACAGTTTGCAGCAATACTATTTGAGCGTGTGTACTTTAAGCGGTACAATCTCGGGAGTGTTTCACGTGAAACACTAACCCATAAAAAAACCGCGAATAATCGCGGTTTTTTTTAGCTCTTCCTTCGGTGTATTTTAAGCGTCCTCTGCTGCTGCGTCGTCTTCTTTGACTATTTTATCGAGACCGATTACAAAGTCCGGCTTGTCAATGCTAAGGATACGAACACCCTGCGCGGCTCTTCCCATTACGCGGATATCGCTGACTTTAAGCTTGATCGACTTGCCTTGACTTGTGATGCACATGATGTCTTCGTCTTCCAGTACGCTGACACAACCGATAATTTCGCCGGTTTTTTCTGCGACGGTGTAGATTCTTTGTCCGCCTGTGCCGCGTCCGTGCGAAGAAAATTCGCTGAAATCGACTCGTTTGCCATAGCCAAACTCAGAAAGTATCAGCATTTTTTCGGTATCCAGAACCCTCAGCATTCCAGCTAATTCATCGCCGTTTGAAAGCTTCATACCGGTAACGCCGCGTGAAGAACGTCCCATCGCGCGGACATTGTCCTCGTGAGTGCGGAGCGCCTGTCCTCTGCGGGAAATCAGCACGACCTCATCTTTTCCGTTTGTTAAAAGCGCGCTGACCAGTTTATCGCCGTCATCAAGATTAATCGCGACAATACCTCGGGTCTTTGCATTTGTAAATTCGCTTGTTTTTACTTTCTTTACAACGCCGCATGCCGTACCCATAAACAGGTATTCGTTTTCGCTGAAATCTTTAAGCGATACAATCGCTGTGATATCTTCGTTTGGAGAAACTGTAAGGAGGCTCTTTACGTGCACTCCCTTGCTTGTGCGGCTGCCTTCCGGCAATTCATGCACCTTCATCCAATAAGCCTTACCTGCACTTGTAATAAACATGACATACTCATGTGTCGATGCTACGAAAATTTGTCTGACAAAATCGTCCTCTGCCAATTTTGCGCTTTGCATACCTTTACCTCCACGTCCTTGATTTTTATAAGCGGATACGGGGACCCGCTTTACATAGCCAAGATTTGAGATAATTATCATCATCTCTTCTTTTTTGATTAAATCTTCTATGTTGATATTTTCAACTTCGCCCGCGACAATTTCGGTGCGGCGCTTATCGCCGAATTTTTCTGCAATTTCTTTTGTCTCGTCTTTAATAACGCCGCGAAGTTTCTTTTCGTCCGCTAAAAGCGATTTATAATAAGCAATTCGTGTTTTTAATTCGGTGAGCTCCTGCTCGATTTTTTCAACCTCAAGACTTGTCAGGCGGCCGAGGCGCATTTCGACGATTGCTTCGGACTGAGCCTCGGAAAGCAAAAAGCGCTCCTGAAGTTTGAGCCGGGCAGTTGCGACATCACGGCTTGCTTTAATTACAGCGATTACTTCGTCTATGTTGGCAAGCGCGATTAAAAGCCCCTCTAAAATGTGGGCGCGTTCTTCGGCTTTGCGTAAATCGTAACGGGTACGGCGTGTGACCACATCGACACGATGCTCGACAAAGTAGTAAACCAATTCCCTTAATGTGAGTAACTGCGGCTTACCTCCGACAAGCGCCAGGTTGATGACGCCAAAGGTGGTTTGAAGCTGCGTGTTGGAAAAGAGCTGATTTAATATTACTTTGACGATTGCGCCTTTTTTTAATTCGATAACAATGCGGATGCCGTCGCGGTCGGATTCATCGTTTGCGTTTGAAATTCCATCGATTACTTTATCGCGCATCAGCTGCCCGATTTTTTCCAGGAGCAGGGCTTTGTTCACGTTGTAAGGAATTTCCGTAAAGATTATTTTTTCCTTACCCTGCTTCGTCGTCTCGATATTAAATTTTCCGCGTACCAGTAATTTGCCGCGACCTGTTTTATAAGCGTCTTTAATTCCCTTGCGACCAAAGATTACGCCGCCTGTGGGAAAGTCCGGTCCCTGCACAAGTTTCATCAGGTCTTCGTTGGTTAAGTCTGCGTTATCTATAAGCGCGCAGATTGCGTCGCAAATTTCGCCTAAGTTATGGGGCGCCATATTTGTCGCCATACCGACCGCGATTCCGCTTGAGCCGTTAATCAAAAGGTTTGGAATGGCGGAGGGCAGAACAGTTGGTTCGTCAAAAGACTCATCGTAATTGGGGACAAAATCGACGGTTTCCTTTTGGAGGTCAGCGAGCATTTCGTCGCCGATTTTTGAAATCTTTGCCTCGGTGTAGCGCATGGCTGCCGGGGGATCGTCGTCGATGGAACCGAAGTTTCCCTGCCCCTTAACAATTGTATAGCGAAGCGAAAATTCCTGTGCCAGGCGCACAAGAGCGTCATAAATCGACATATCGCCGTGCGGGTGGTACTTACCCATTGTTTCACCGACGATAAGAGCGCTTTTCTTTGTGGCTCCGCCGGGACGCAGACCCAGAGAGTCCATGGCGTAGAGGAGACGGCGGTGCACGGGTTTAAGTCCGTCCCTGACATCGGGTAGAGCGCGGCTGACTATGACTGACATAGCATAATTGAGATAGTCTGTTTTAACTTCGTCTTCTATTGCAATGGGAATTACCTTGCCTGCCGGCTCGTTCAACGGTAACTCCCCTGTTGTATCGGGCTTTGCCATTCTTTATTTTATCATTTTTTTTCTTTATCGGCTATTGTCTGTCCAAGGCTTTCCAAAACTTTTTTAAAATCCTCATCTTTAATTTCTTCAATACCTTTCCTTTTTTCTACGGGATTTTCTATTTCTGTTGCAATACTTTCTTTTTCTGTAGAAGTGTCTTCATGTCTTGGCGATAAATCTTCCTGTGTTATTTCATTTTGCAGCATCAACGCTATGCCTGAGATTTCCAATTGCGGAAAACGTATTTTAAAATCGTTTAAAAATTTTGTTTGTTTTGTCTGCAGGATTTGTTTCCAACCGGGATGATCCATTTCGATATAAACGATACCTTTATCCAAATCTTTAATCCGCGAATGATCCGCCGCAGCGGGGATTCCGTTCTTCTCGGTAATATCTTTCCATGAGTCAAAAAACTTTGAGTACCCTTGCGCCTTTTTTATAAAGCCTTCGTCAAAGAGGGCAGAAAGGATGCTCCCCGCGGTTTTCATGGATAAAGCATAACATACCACTGACTTGGAAACAAGGAATGCGGATTTTATCGATAAAAATGATGATTAGTTTATTAAAGAAACATTGACAACATGATATTTTAGAATTATATTATATCTATCGGGGGCATTTCGGTTTATCCGATTTTCCCTGGATAGCCGCCGGGTCGCTAGACCCGGATTTTTTTTGTTTGCAAACCGAGTTTGAGAGTTCTTCTTCTGTCCATTGGTGGAATTCTCCGCTATGAGTAAAATAAGCAATGATGATACCGCCGGTAAAACCTTTTCGTTTTATATACCCCGATAATTTCCGTGTAAATTCATGTCGGGATATTTGTGCATCTATCTTTATAAAAATAAATGTAGCCTTTGCTCTTGCTTCTTTATACCTAACCTCAACCTGCCTCAAGCTCCCTGTAATTGTTTTAAATTCCATTATATTACCATCAACTATTGCATCGGGGAATTTTTTTTGTTTTTCCCCATGCCGAGGATTTTCTGGAAGTAAATAAATAGTACTTCCACGTTCTATTAATACTCGAGCTTGTCGTAGTTCCTTTTCTAATGTATTTATTTGCTCAGCACTACGAGGCATCCTGCTTTTTGCGATAAAAATTCCTGCTTCAAGCAACTCCCATTTTTCATGAGGATACAAGATATTTGCGGCTTGATATGCTTTTTTCGCATTTAACAGTTTTTTATTATTTTCCAGCATTTTTGATTATGTACACCTTATGGATATTATAGCAGATTAATACACCTTGTCAAATGTTTAGTATGTGTATAAACTGAATATTCAGGAGGGAATATATGATTGATCTATCCCAGTCGCTTGATATGAAATTCTGTGAAAAATTGGCTCTAATGGAAGAAGACGAGGCAGATTATTCAGAAAGTGAAATAATAAAACAATTTGTCGGCGAAATGTTTGATGATTTTCATGAAAGAACTGGTAAACGAAAAATTACGCTCGCGTTACGTATAAAATGGTTCTTTCAAAGAATTTCAGATTCGCTATATAATTTAAAATACGCTTTTCGTAACCACTGTAAATGGCGAAAAACAATTAACGAGCTGCGTCCGTGGGAAGGTTATAGCGGGCTTATTGGTCTTCTGATTACTCATTTAAATGATTATATAGAAACAGAAAAAAAATATGGTCATTCCGAGGAAGAATACAAAAAGAAGAAAATAGCTTCAGCAAAAGAAACTGTAGAAATATTAGAGCGAATGAAAGATCCGGACGAATATCTGTCTAAAGCACGAAATGAAGTTGATGAACGATATCCCAAGTACAAAGGATTAGTTACAAATTATAAAAAAGGCGGTTCATCTTATAGCGGCGATTTTGTTCAACAAGGTAATGGATGGGTCGGAGAAAAAGGCGGAAAAGATCCGCGAAGGGGATATTTTGAGTTTATAAACGGAAGATTTCAATTAACTCAAAGTCCGGACCAAACAGAAACAGATAAATTATTAAATCAGATGGATAAATATCATGAAGAAGTTCACAAGGCTTATGAAAAAGGAAACAATGACTCAGATAAGGATTTTGAGCGGTTGGGAGAACTGCTAAAAAGTCATATGTATACATGGTGGGATTAATTAATGAATCACATTCCTGTCAATTCTCCATCTTTCACCTTGTACACAAGCGTATCGCTCTTTTGGTAATGCTGATACGGCTCTTCCGGAAGAAACGTATAAAACGCCTGATCGTAGGCAGGTAATACAGAAAGAAAGCGGCGGCGTTTTTCGCCGTCCATTTCTAAAAGTACGTCGTCCAGTAACAGAATGGGTTTTGAGCCGGTTTCTTTCGAGTAGCGGCGGGCTTGTGCTGCGCGTAACAAAAGCGCAAGAAGACGTTTTTGCCCTGTAGACGCTTTAATCGTAAAGTCAACTGTGCCTCCTGCGGCGTTATGTGCAAATTGATAGCGGTCTCTGTGCGGACCTGAAAGCGATAAACCGGCTGCCAATTCCGAGGAGCGGCGTTGTCTTAATCTGTCAACAATATAATCGCTTAAAAGTTCACAGGGCTCCGGGTTTTTCCATGACTGAATGTAGCGCACCTTTATGCCTTTAATGCCGGAAACTTCTTCATACAGCGAGCCGAAGAGCGCGGAAAATTCTTCCGATGCCTTTTCACGTTTTTCCATAAGTTTAATTCCGTACATGGCAAATTGAGGATCTAGGGCATCAAGGACTGGCTCGGGGTTTTCCGCCAATTTGCCTAAAGCATTATCGCGCAATATAGTATTTCGAGATTTTAATACGCGTCTGTAGCGGCGTAAATCTTCAAGATAGACAGGGTCGTAAAGACTTAAGGTCTGATCAAAAAACCATCTGCGTCTTTCCGGGCTTCCGTTTACGAACTCCATGTCCTCATGACAAAAAACAATGCTTGGCGCGATGGAAAGCAGCTCTTTTCTGTCTTCGGCACGTTTATCGTTTATAAGGATTTGTTTCTTTCCGTTTTCGTATTTAACAAGTATTTTGTCATTAACAGAGTCGCAAAGTTTTACTTCTGCGCTAAAATCTTTTGCATCGCTGTTTGTTCCGTTACGTGCAATTTCACTGTCGCGAACTGTGCGAAAGGACGATGCGTAAGCGCAAAAGTACAGAGCTTCCAGAAAATTGGATTTTCCCTGACCGTTTTCGCCGACAAGAAAAACATCCTTTGCGCCTGTAGAAATTTCCGCATCGTAAAGGTTTCTGAATGATGTTGTCCGTAAACTTGAAAAAAACATTAAATAACTGCAGCAATCTACGATTGCATCGGCATTACAATGTGGAAAAAGTCTTTTTCCGGAACCGGTTCTATCGTTATTGCCTTTGTCGCGCTAGAAAACCTTATTTTAATATCTTCGTCAGTCATTATTTTAAAAGGCTCTTCAAGATAACGATAGTTAAGCGCAATTGTAATATCTTCGCCGTCGTATTTGCACGGAATTTCGTCTTCGACAGTTCCAAGTTCGCTTTCTTCGGAATAAACAGCCATTCTGCCTGACGATATTCCAAGATAAATTCTGTGCGATTTTTTTTCTACCATGAGCGAAACGCGCCTTAACGCATCAAGCATTTCTTCGCGTTTTACAGAAAGAGAAAAATCCTGATTTTCCGGAATTACTTTTTTATAGTTGGGAAACATTCCTTCAATAAGTACGGAAGAAAACTGATAAGACGCAAAATTAATAAAAATCATTTTATCGTTTAGCGATATATTAATTAATCCCTCATCGCCCGATCTTTTAATTATTGTCTGAAGAATTTTAGGAGGAATAATAACGCCTGCAAAATCTTTTATTTTATTGTTAGCTGATTTTCCTACAAAAGCAAGTCTTCTTCCGTCCGTTGCTACCATATTGATTTTATCTTCGCTTTTTTCTAAATAAACGCCGTTCATAAAATAACGCGTTTCATCATCAGAAACGGCAAATACACTTTGAGTAACCATTTCCCTAAAGTCCTTAATGGGCATTTCAAAAAATTCTTCTGTCGAAACAGGAAGCGGAGGAAATTTATCAGATGTTATACATTTTAATTTATATTCAGGTTTTTTTGACGTTGTAGGTTTTATAATTACTACATTTTCTTTTTGAGAAAATTCAACTTCATCATAAGGAAATGTACTTATAATTCCAAAAAATTTATCGCCGTAAACAGTTGTTGATCCTTCTTCGATAACTGTAACATTAACTTCAGTCTGAAAATTAACTTTCATATCTTTTGCTTTAATTATTAATTTATCTTTTAAAGCTTCTAAATAAATATTTGATAATATTAAAATAGCATTTTTTGAAGATATAATTTCCTGCGCAATTGCAATTTCTTTGAGTAGCACTTCTTTATTACAAGTAAACTTCATTGTTAAATCTCCTATTATTATAAAATAATATATATATAAGTAATAGTAGTAGTAGGCAGTCTAATATGTGTAAAACCGCCGTATTTCTATATATACTATATACTTACAACAATAATAAACTATGGACAATTATTCAACTTATCCACAGATTCCACAAAGTCCGGAATTTATCACTTAAAATACCCGACTTGTCCACAATATGATAACATCTTTTTCAGTATTTTGCACCAAAATCCTTTATAGCCCTCTTAATTCCTTCCAATGTCGATTCTAATGTAGGGTCTGTTATCAATTTTCCCTTTATTTTATCTATCGAATGCATAACTGTAGTGTGATCGCGGCCTCCAAAATCCTGACCAAGCTCCGTTGTTGAATAATCGGTCAACTCGCGGCCAATATACATTGCAAGCTGACGCGCAAAAACGATGTTTTGCGACCTTTTTTTACCCTTCAGGTCATTTGGAGTAAGCCCAAAGTAATCTGCCGTAACCCTTATTATATTATCCATTGAAAGATTTGCCTGCCTGGGCGCACTGAATATGTTTTTTAAATGTTTTTGCGCAATTTCAACAGTTATAGACTTATTCATAAGCTCGGCGTAAGCAATTAAATTATTCAGAGCAGATATTAAGTCGCGGACATTTGATGCTATACTTTTTCCCATTAAATCGATAACCTCATCCTGAAAAATAACGCCGCGAGCCTGGGCTACAGATTTTAAAATGGCGCATCTTTCTTCGTAACGCGGCGGCTGAAGGTCCGCTTTTACGCCGAGTCCAAAACGGGAAATCAACCTGTCCTCGAATTTTTTTAAATCTTCAAGAGGACGGTCGCACGTAAAAACAAGTTGCTTTTTTGAATCAAGAAGCGCATTGAACGTGTGGAACAATTCGTCTTGTACGCCGGGTTTATCTGTGAAAAATTGAATGTCGTCAATCAGGAGAACATCAGCCTGGCGGTACTTGTTTCTAAACGCGTTCATTTTATTCTGACCAATCCCCTCAATGTAATCGTTCAGAAAACTTTCTGAAGTAACGCAAATCACCCGATTATCGGAGTTTTCATGGATAGAATTACCAATTGCCTGCATTAAATGGGTTTTTCCAAGACCTACACCGCCGTAAATCAAGAAAGGATTACATACCTTCCCGGGATTTTTACAGATTGCAAGGGCTGCATTTGCCGCATAATTGTTATTTTCGCCGATAATAAACCTGTCAAACGTATAATCGTCTCTCATTTGAGAATGTTGAGCTCTTTTTTCCTTAGGTTTTGGTGTTTTTTCGGCCGCGGGAGCCGCAGATTCTTCGTTTTTTTCCTGAATTTGAGGCGCAGATGCCGATTTTTTGGCAGTTTTTCCAATTACATCCATCTCGAATAAAATTTCCTGCCCGGAAATTTCTTTTAATTTCGAAATAATGACATTATGATAGCGAGAGATCACCTTATCACGGTGAAATTTTGTGGGGATTCCTACAAAGATGGTGTTTTCACCAGCATTCGACACATTGTGCCGTAGGTATTTCATATCTGAAAACCAGCCGCTGAATTCCTCCTCCCCAAGGTTATTCCGCAGTTGGATTAGAGCCTCGTTCCAGAAGCCCTCATAATCCAAATCAGCCATTTTTAGCCCTTAAACTTATAATTATCAACATGTTATCCACAAGGATCATATTGACCTTTATGATTTTCTTATCAAATTTTGTATGAATATTTATACATCCACTTAATATTTGATATGGTAGGTTGTTGCTAACTCCTTATCAGATAAAGAAATAGCATCAATCTTGTATTTTCTTATCAGTTTCTCCAAAAACTCCTTTATTTTTGTCATAAATTGTCCGGTTTTTCCCGAATTTATCCACAGGTTTTGCACCATTATCAGGTCAAACCGTTTCTGACAGGAAGTAAATATAACCTATATAATTTCTTTTGGCAAGAGTAAAAATATTTATTTTTTTGAAGGCAACTACATCCTGTGTGCCACTTCTAATTATGTGAAAAATTTAATATAATGTCCCGATGAGCGTTGATAAAAGTTACTCTGCACAAAATATAACAGTTTTAAAGGGTCTGGAAGCTGTCAGAATGCGCCCCGGTATGTATATTGGGACGACAGGAATTGACGGGCTCCATCACCTGGTCTTTGAAGTTGTTGATAACTCTGTTGATGAAGCCATGCAGGGCTTTTGTACCAATATTCTGGTGGTTCTGGAAGGTAATGATGTGGTCAGGGTCGAGGACAATGGCCGCGGTATCCCCATCGATATTCACCCAACCGAAAAAGTAAGCGCTCTTGAGCTTGTTATGACAAAGCTTCACGCCGGCGGCAAGTTCGATAAAAAGTCATATAAAGTGTCTGGCGGTCTCCATGGCGTCGGCGTATCTGTTGTAAACGCGCTTTCCGAGTGGTGCGAGGCCTATGTTCATATCGACGGTAAGGTACACCATCAGCGTTACAAGGTCGGCATTGCCGATGGTCCTGCTAAAATGATCGAACCTACAGGGCTTCCCTACCAATATTCGCCCAATCGTCAGGGTACGGTGATCCGATGGAAAGCTGACACATCGATTTTTGAAACTACCACGCACAGTTTTGACGCCCTATCCAACCGCCTTCGTGAGCTTGCGTTTCTTAACAAGGGATTAAAAATTACGATTCGCGACGAACGTCTAACAACGCCAAAATCCCACGATTTTATGTTTGAAGGCGGCGTAAAAAGTTTTGTCCAGTATTTAAACGAAAATAAAAACGTACTGTACCCCGAACCCGTTTATTTTGAGGGTACACGCGACGATGTCGAAGTTGAAGTTGCCGTTCAATACAATGACGGTTTTAACGAAATAATGTTTTCGTTTGTAAACGATATCAACACGCGCGAAGGCGGCACCCACCTTGTTGGTTTTAAATCCGCGCTTACCCGCACCTTGAACGAATTTTTAAAAAAGTCAAAACATTCAAAAAAGCTGGATGAATCCCTTTCGGGCGACGATGTGCGCGAAGGGCTGACCGCGGTGTTATCTGTAAAGGTGCCCAATCCGCAGTTTGAGGGGCAGACCAAAGGAAAGCTTGGCAACTCCGAAGTTAAAGGTATTGTTGAATCGTTTGTAAACGAACAGCTTGAGCTTTATTTTGATCAGCATCCCGAAGTAATAAATAATATACTCGAAAAATCTGTGTTAGCTGCAAAAGCGCGTATTGCCGCCCGTCAGGCGCGTGATGCGACACGCCGTAAAAACGCGATGGACTCCGCCGGGCTTCCCGGCAAGCTCGCCGATTGTTCTGAAAAAGACCCGGCAAAATGCGAATTATTTATCGTAGAGGGCGATTCTGCGGGCGGCTCTGCCAAGGGCGGACGCGATCGCCGTTATCAGGCAATTTTGCCGCTTTGGGGAAAAATGCTGAACGTTGAAAAGCAGCGCATCGAAAAAGTTATAACAAACGAAAAACTTCAGCCGATTATCGCAAGCATCGGAGCCGGCTGCGGCAACGAATTTGATGTTTCGAAAATTCGTTATCATAAAATTATAATTATGGCGGACGCCGATGTTGACGGCTCTCATATACGAACGCTCTTGCTCACATTTTTTTACCGTTATATGACGCCGCTTATAGAGCAGGGACACATTTATATCGCGATGCCGCCGCTTTACAGGGTCAGCTACGACAGAAAATCGTTCTACGCTTACGATGATGCCGAAAAAGACCGCATTCTTTCCGAATCCGGCAAGGATGCGGAAAAAGTTTCTGTTCAGCGTTACAAGGGGTTAGGTGAAATGAATCCCGACCAGTTATGCGACACCACGATGGATGTAAACAAACGAAATATAATTCAGGTTCACCTTGATGATACAGTAGAAGCTGAACGCATTTTTACGACGCTGATGGGTGAAGTGGTTCAGCCGCGCAGGGAATTTATCGAAGAAAACGCGCTTTTAGTGTCTAATCTTGATGTTTAATCAGGATTTATAATAAATGATGTTAAGGAGGAATTTATGTCAAAAGGTGTAGTTGAGGCCAAAGCGAAGGCCCGGAAAAAAGAAAATGCACAAAAAAAATCAAACAAGAAAAAACTTTTAATAGTATGTATTTTATCACTTGCTGTGCTGGCGGCGGTAATAATTATCTTTTTTCCGAATATGCTGCAGCGATTTTCGGGCTCTTCACATGTCAGTGTAAGCGAATCTGAAATATACAGGCACGGAAGGAGCAGCGTTGAATTAAACGCGAATGGAACTTTTTCTGCAAGTTTGCCGCATGGTGTTCGAAAGAGCGGCACATACACAAGAACATCCGAAGGCAGCCGCATATTGGTTAACTTTAATGTAGACGGAAATATTGAAGTAGGCAGAATAGAAAACAACGCGCTGCATATTCCAAATGAATGGGACGATGGTCATGGTCACGGAAATGTGTTTCCAAGAGAAGGATCGCCGCAGGCACAGGATCACGGTCACGATCATTAAGTCTTGATAATAAAAAGGGGTGAAAACCCCCTTTTTATTTTTTATTCGTGCCGAATTGCCGCAGAGGGAAAATCCATGAGGAATTTTATCAATGAAGCAATCGTCATGTATTGATTATTTAAAAGCCATATTGTGCAAATTTTCTCTACACAATTTCAATAAAATGTTATATACTTGTATAGCCACTCAGGAGGTTTATTATATGAAAGTGCCAGTATGCCCAAAATGCAGTAAAACGGAGTTTTCCTGCTCCCCTGTTAGAATGCCGAACAACGATTTCTGGAACCCGGTTGTCTGCGATGCCTGCGGTACCATTGTCGGTCAAATACCCAGCAGCGATGTGTACTACGGCATCAAACAATTAGGAGAAATGTCGACCATCCTAGAACGTCTTGATAATATTCAAACGCTTCTTTATGATGGTTCAAAGAATCCTAGCTGATGGGGTAATTCGGTCTTGAAAAGCGGGTTGTTTTTATAGCAACTTATTTCTCTGTCTTTCTATCCAATTTTTTAACCTCATGTTCATCAATGTAGAATGAGGAAATTCATATTTAGTTCTTACGAAATTCAACATCGGGTAATATAATTTTTATTTCTTTTTCCATATTTTTGCCTTTCCAAAAAACAATATGTTTAACAAATGCCCTTGTTAGAGAATAACCTTTTTTCTTTTGGTTTTCGATTTTTTCACAAAATTTTGATGAAAATTTTAAAACTTGTTTTTTGTTAAAAAAGCAGCCCTTATCGTTAATTTCCAGTTCACAGCCGCTAATGATAGAATCAATAACAGGTTGAACAGAAATAAAATAATCCAGAAATACATCCTTGTGTGATAAATGCATACTTATCTGCGTTGGCACAGGATAATAATTATTGTCTGTTATTGTACGCATATTTTCGATGTGAATATTATCTAAATAATTACAATTATATAAAATATGCAGATTTTCTTTTGCTCTTGTAATCGCGACATATATTTCTCTCTTTTTTTCATCGTTGAAAGTATTAAAATCGCTTAATGCTAAAAAGACATTATCAAATTCTCTGCCCTTGGTTTGATGAATTGTTGAAACGAATATCATATTCCCTGATGCTGAAATAAAATCCTCAAGTTTAGATTCATAAACAAACTGTTTAAAATCGCTTTTGTATTTCGTTTTATTATTTATTTCTTCAAAATCATTTATAAGTTCAATAACGTCCCTTAGATTGCTGCTATCTTTATATTTTTTTATAAGGTTTTTCCTGGCATTCTGCCAAATATTATCGGTTATTGTACTGTTTTCGTCGTGTATATTAATATCATTAATAAAATCCCGTAATTCAACAAGATTGTATAAATTAAAATTATTGTTTGTTTGTATTTGCCGAGCAGGTTTTTCTTTTTTATTTAATAAACCTGCTATGTTAAGCGCTTCTTCGTTTGTTCTTGTAACTATACAAGTTGTCCCTTTTAAGTCAATATTTAAAACTGCGTTTACAACAGGAATTTCGATGTTATTGGATGTTAATTTGATAAGGTTAATAACGCCATTCTCTTTTTTTAAAGGCATGATGGGAATACTTTTTAATCTTTTTGATATTTTTTCTGCAAATTTATTGGAAAATTCTACAATATTTGCATTAGAACGATAATTGTCAATTAATTCGTATTTTTTTGCGTCCGGTTCGCTTAAAAGATGTTCTAAATATATTGAATTTGATCCTCTGAAGGAATATATGTTTTGATCATCGTCACCTACGGCAATCACGCGCAAATTTTCATTAATTTCCATTAGTTTTTTTATCAAGGAATATTCAGCCGCGCTCATGTCCTGCGCTTCGTCTATAACAAGAATCGTTTTTGTGAGTTTTATCAACTCTACCTCATCGGTGTTTATTTTTTCGATAGTTTGTTCTATTACTTTATCCGATTTCTCTAAATCACCGACTTTGCCGAGGAGATCAAAACAATATGAGTGGAATGTTGTGATTTGTATAAAATTTGCTGCGTTTCCGATAAGCGTTATTAACCGTTTTTTAAATTCTGTAGCTGCGGCTCTTGAAAAGGTAAGCATCAGCATTTGCTCGTGTTTGACATCCTCCATCATGTAAAGCGATGCAAGTTTATGGGTAAGTAATTTTGTTTTACCGCTGCCGGGACCTGCCGCAACAACAATACAATTAGATTCCTGATCATTAATAATACTTAATTGAGCCGGAGACAGTTCACCGAATAATTGTTTGAATTTTTCTGGAGTAATATTTTTATTTATTTCATTTTTTCTGCCTTTAAAATATTTTTGTAAAAATTCGTTATATTCCAATACGAAATAATCATTCACAAAGGTCATTGCTTCGCTGTAGTCATTAATCATGCGTTTTGCATATTCGCCTACAATATGGATTTGATGACGTTTATTTTGATAATATTCTTCAAGCACCGAGTAATCTTCTTTTTTATACTGTGCCTTATAATCCTTTTCCAGCCGTTCTATTTGCATTCCGTTATATAAAACCAGAAATCCGCCTTCAATCTTCATTGAACCTATTTTAATAAGAAAAAATAAAGCTTCTTCTATCTCGTTTGTTCCGGCTTTTTCATCAAGCAAATTGTTATCGTATTTGTTTTTTAATTCCAGTACTGAAAATTCGATTTTAATTTCTTCATTATCCGCAGAGATATGTTCATCGGTAACTTTTGAATATAAATATTCAATTATTTCTTTAGCTATTCTGAATCGTTTTTCGCATTTTTTTTGTATTTCAATTAAAGTAAAGTATGGTTTAAGAGTAACATAATTTTTATTTGTCTCTTGAGTTCTTTTGATTAAATGCTTGATTTTATAATAATTCAATATGGTATTTAATTGAGGCATAGATGTTTCCGGAAATTGATCATGAAGAGCTGTATTCATTTCTTTTATATTATATGTTCCTTCAGAATCATCAAGATACTTAAATAAAAACCTTTCAATATTTTTATGTGTTGCGAGAATTTTATCTGAACGGCTTGCCTTTTCTTTTTTTCTGATATAGGCGATAAGGTCTTTCGCATCAGATAAAATTCTTTCTTCGCGAAGGAGTCCTATAACTCTTATAACATCTTCTTTTGTGATACCAAGCCTGTCGGAAATGTAATCAACACGGGATTCCCCTTCATCGTTTTTGCCGCGAGCTTTCTTTTTTGAGGAGATAAGGCTGCTTATAATACGAATAGCTTGTTGGCGTGAAGTATCATCAAAACGTGCGGATTTGTCAATTTTCTCTCGAGCTTCAGCCATATTTTTTACAAGAATACTGTCAGCGAAGACTCGCGGCATATTTTGTCCGCGTTTAACAAAACCTGATTGTTCTAAAGCATTAATGGCGGTTTTTATTCGAGTTTCCATATCGTTTACAGAATCATCCCATCCTGCCTTTCTTGCTATTTCAAGCGCCGATTGCGTGATTAATTCTTTTGATTTAGTTAAGTCCCTTAATGCTCTCCATACCTGTTGTATTTCTTTTTGAGAAATTTTGGTTTGATTCAGCATGGTAAAATGTTTATTTAAATCTTCATCATTATAAAGAACATAGCAGTCCGCATTAATATTTTCATCACGTCCTGCGCGACCTGCTTCCTGTACATAATTTTCAAGCGAGTCAGATATATTATAATGAATAACCATTCCAACATCTTTTTTATCAACGCCCATTCCAAAAGCCGTTGTCGCTACAATAATGCTTACTTCGCCGCGCATGAATAAATCCTGATTTAATATACGATCCTGTTTGTCCATCTGTCCGTGATAAGGTTTTGACGGGAAATTGTCTTTTGTCAATTTATCTGCAAGACGCTCTGTCATCCTTGTACGGGATACATATACAATTGTTGGGCAATTGTTATCAGTTATAAGCTGCCGTAATTTTAAATATTTTGCGGCGTCATTTTCTTCATGTAAAATATGATATTGCAAATTCGAGCGGGCAGTATTTGATGTGAAAACATCAAGTCCAAGAGATAACTTTGATTTAAAATATATTTTTATATCCGCAATTACTTTCTGTTTTGCCGTTGCCGTAAAACAAGAGACAGGAATACTTTGAGGCATATTTTTCTTTTCTATTAAACTTTTAATAAAATCGCCTATGTAAAGATAATCCGTTCTGAAATCTTGTCCCCATGCCGAAAAGCAGTGAGCTTCATCAATTACAAACCTGACAACATTTCTTTTTAACAGTAAATTTTCGATTGATTTAGAGCGCAGTGATTCCGGCGAAATGTATAAAATAGTTGCCGAACCGTCTTCTATTCTTTCAAAAGCTTTAGCTCTTTCAATCGGATCAAGAGAACTATTTATTGTAACAGCTTCGATAATATTGTGTTGTTTTTCCAAATTGTCGGTTTGATCCTTCATCAGGGATTGAAGAGGCGATATGACAACCGTTAAACCTTTTTCGTTTACACCCGCCATTAATGCCGGAAGCTGAAAGGTAATTGATTTGCCGCCGCCTGTCGGGAAAACAACAAGGATTGACTTTCCGTCTACAGCCGCTTTTACCGCATTTTGTTGAAGCGGCTCGCCGTCGTAGCTTCTAAAGTCGTTATAATTAAAAAATCTTTTTAACGCTTTTGTTTCATCCAGCGCTTCTTTACAATAGACGCATGATTGACAATTTTTACTTCTTAAGAAATGCAGAATATTTTCTACTCTTGGATAGTTTCTAAGCACCCACGGCGGGGTTATAGAGTCGTATTTTATGACGCTGATTTGACTAAGCGCATAAGCAAGCTCGACAGGATATTTTTCCGCCATTTTTTCTAAAGATACTTTTTCACATATTTTTCCTGTAAAATGTTCTCTAATTAATGTATAAATATTTTTATTTGTTTCCTCAAAGTTGATATAATGGAAAAAGTCTTTGAACTCGATATGTTTATTTAATAATCCGTTATAAATATGCTGTAAAGCATCTTCTAATTCATAGAACTTTGCCGCTTCATCATTAAATAAATCGCGGGCTTTTTTAGCATCGTTTAAGGGATTGTTAAGCTCATCCGTTTTCATCTTATCATCCTTAACTAATTTGTGATAAGGTTTTCTTGGAAAAAGCAAAGGCGAAAAGAACAAAGTATCAATGAAGTATTTAACACTGCTGTCAGATATTTCTTTTTCCAGATATTTTAAATCGTGATTTAGAATATTATGACCGCAAACATATTTATAGCCGCTTAAAAAGACTGAGAAATCGGATAATGATTTGGAATGAAATTCGCGTTCATTTCCTGTGATTGCTCCAATATCCAGCACTTTTTTAGTACCTGAGTCAATTTCGGTGTCAATAAATATGATTTCGTTATTATTCAAACATTACTCCAATTGATCAGGAAAATGTGTTTTTCTACTATAAATTATAATATAAAAACAATGACATTTCCCAATAATTGTCATCTTGGTTGAAAATTTATTCGTCCTTGACCTTCTAACCTACTTTCCCCCTGTACAACACTTCCTCGCTGTATCTGACTTATCAGTTAACATTCGTCAAGTAATACGCTACAATCTCCAAAGGAGCCAATTATGCTAATGCTGTATTTCTCCGGAACCGGTAACTCAAAATACATAGCAGAGCTTTTTTGCAGCATGATGAATATGCATACTGACCAAACTGCGAATGCTGACATGTCAGCGCAATGTCACTCTATCGAGGAAAATATCAACTTTGAACAATTGATTTCGTCGCATGAAACAATTGGTTTTTGTTACCCGATTTACGGCTCCAGAGTGCCGCGGATTATGCGGGAATTTGTTGGTAAGTACATAGAATTTTTAAAAGATAAAAAAGTGATCATCTTTTGTACTCAGTGGATGTTTTCCGGAGACGGCGCAAGAGTCTTTACAGATATGTTTTCGCGTAACTATGTAAATGTGGTTTATGCAGAACATTTCTTTATGCCGAATAACGTAAATAATTTATTTATTCTGCCGCTTGAAAGCGATAAAAAAGTTAAAAAATATCTTTTTAACGCAGAGAAAAAAATGCAGATCGTCTGTAATAACATTAAAAAAGGCGTTATAAAAAAGCGCGGTTTTAATGTTTTTTCGCGTTTTCTGGGGCTTTTTCAGGGCGTTTTAATGCCGATTTGGGAAAAAAAGGCACTGGATAAAGTTAAGATACATAATAATTGCATTTGCAGCGAAACTTCCGGTACGCACTGCGGCTTGTGCGTTTCCATTTGTCCCATGCGCAACTTTGAAAAACAAAATGGAAAAATTATTACCAAAGATAATTGTACAATTTGTTATCGTTGTATTAATAAGTGTCCGCAAAAGGCGATTGCGGTTTTTTTAAGGGTAAAGCCAAAAGCGCAATACAAGGGAGTAAGCAGTTTATGTTAATATTTTTATCTCAGTTACTGATTTTAAAAAAATTAATTGTTTAATTCCCAAATTGCGTATAAATGAATAAAGTAGTGATCTGGTATTACCAGTGCATCTCCGGGATTGTATGATTCGCCTGTATCAAGCCAATGGGTATTCCAGTGTTTAAAGGTATGTCCGGTTTTAGTATAAGTATTTCCCAGAACAATCGCTATTTGTCCGGGAGTATAATTATTTATATCAACAGGCCGCTCGCCGCCTGTAACGCCGTTACCGTCATATATAACCCTGCAATATTTTGTATATTCCAAATCGCATCCTGTAATAAATAATATTACAGTAAAAATATTTAATAATATTAATGATTTTCGCATAATTTACCTCTTTTTAAAAATAACTATGTTTATTCTATTCCGCCGGAAAACATCTGTCAAGTAACAATAGTAATATTATCTTTTCTTTGATATAATAAATCTGCTTTGAAAAACAAATTTGGAAACAAAATTGAGTTATTGGCTCCTGCAGGAGACTTTTCCCGTTTAAAAACCGCGTTTTATTTCGGCGCTGATGCGGTTTATTTGGGAGGGAAAGAATTCGGGCTGCGGGCAAAAAGCGGTAATTTTTCGGATGAGGAAATAATTGAAGCTGTTAAATATACTCACGCGCTGAGTAAAAAATTATATGTTACTGTAAATATTTTTGCCGGAAATGCTGATATTGAAAAAATGGAAAAGTACGCTTTGTTTTTGGAAAAGGCGGGAGTAGATGCCGTAATTATATCCGATCTTGGCGTAATGAATATTTTTAGGAAACAAACAAATTTAGAAATACATATTTCTACCCAGGCAAACGTTTGCAATTCATTTGCGGCAATGCAATATGTTGAGTTAGGTGCAAAGCGTATAATTCTTGCCCGCGAATTACCTATCGGTGATATCAGTGAAATTTGCAAATGTCTTGAAGGCAAGGCAGAAATAGAAATATTTGTTCACGGCGCAATGTGTATTTCGTACTCAGGCAGATGTTTAATGTCGAAATATATGACAGGAAGGGACGCAAACCGCGGCGACTGTGCTCATCCGTGCCGCTATAAATATGAAACATACTACGCTCTTCAGGAAGAAAAAAGGCAGGGAGAATTTTTTCCTGTCGAGGAAGATTCTAACGGCACATATATATTAAATAGCCGCGATTTATGTTTGATTAATAAATTAAATGAATTAGCTGATGCAGGCATTGCGAGTTTTAAAATTGAAGGACGAATGAAAAACGATTATTATGTAGGCGGTGTTGTAAACACATACAGACGCGCAATGAACGGAGAAAATTTTGATTATATAAATGAACTTGAAAAGCTGCCTCACCGCCCGTTTACAACAGGTTTTACTTTTGATGATAAAAACAGGGAGTTTGAAAAATCTGCGGCAACTATTTTAAATTATCAAATCGTTGCTGTAGTTACGGAAAATAATCAAATCAAAGTAAAAAATAAAATTTCATCAGGTGATGAAGTAGAGATTTTGTCTCCGTCCAAAGACAGTAATGGAAAAACATTTATATTCAGCGGTGAAACTGTAAGCGTCCCGGAACAGATTGTTACGATAGATTGTCCGTATAAGCTGGAACCTTGCGACATATTAAGAAAAAAAGTGTGCTAAATTTTAGCGATATTAGCGTTTTGCCTAAAACAATTCCATTTGTTTCTTTTCTTCAAATGTGCCCATATATTTAAATATATTATCAACTCCGCAGATAATACCGCGTTTATCGCAAGTTTCACGTAACAGTTTTACCAGCTTGTCATTGTTGTCGCTTGTTACTTCGTATTTATAGCCGTACTTTTTATGGTAAACATCTTTAAGTCCGGGAAAATGTTCGTCCAATTTTTGATAATAATATTCGCGGTTTCCTTCCCTTAATGTCATGCCGATTCCCCAAAAAATAATTCCGTAAACGCCTGCATCAACGCAATAATCCAAAAGGCCGCGAAGATTTTCTTCAGTATCATTTAGAAAAGGTAAAAATGGACAAAACCACACGATTGTTTGAATGCCGTTTTCCTGCATTACTTTAAGCATTTCATAACGGCTTTTTGTGCTGCAGACATTGGATTCAATTTTTTTACAGAGTTCTTCATCAAAAGTTGTAAACGTTGTCTGAACAATGCATTTTGCTTTTTTATTAATACTTTTTAAAATTTCTAAATCGCGTAATATTAAATCTGATTTGGTTTGTATTGCAATGCCGCAATCGTATTTATCGATAATTTTTAAACAGGAACGTATGTTATCAAGATTCTCAGGAATGTTAATATAAGGATCGCTCATTGCGCCTGTACCAATCATACATTTATTACGTTTTCTTTTAAGCGCGTCTTCTAGGAGTAACGGAGCGTTGGATTTTATCTGCACATCTTCAAAGTCATGATCAATATGATAACATTTGCTTCTTGAATCACAATAAATGCAGCCGTGAGTACAGCCGCGGCTTATGTTCATTCCATTTGACGCGCTCAAAATACTTTTCGCTTCTTTTAGGTGCATATATCTGAAGGGAATAGTTCCGATTTTTAAGAAGCGTAATTGTCAAAGTACCCTTGAATTAATACAACAGGGGTTCCTTTGTCGCCTGAGCCGCTGACAAGGTCGCAAAGGCTGCCGAGGAGGTCTGTGATCTGGCGGGGAGTGGTTCCTTCGGATTCCATTTTACCCATTTGATCTACGCCGGCTTTTGCCTGAATCGCTTTTTCGATTGCTTTGCGGGCATCATCTTTTGACAGGTCTGCAAAGTTATTGTCTGCAAGGTATTTTAATTTTAATTCGTTTGGCGTTCCCTTTAAACCGGGTGTGAAGGCAGGGGAGACGACCGGGTCTGCAAGTTCCCAAATGCCGCCGACCGGGTCTTTAAAACCGCCGTCACCGTATACAAGAACTTCAACGGTTTTGCCGCTCAGGTCTTTCAGCGCCTTTTGCATATTTTGAACAAAATCGTCACAATCGCGGGGGAATAATTTGACGCGCTCTTCTGTAGCTTTATTTGAGCCTAAAAGACCGTAGCGTTCGTTGTAACCGCTGCCGTCAACGCTTTTTGTTAAAATATCATCAATACCGATAACCTTTTTTGCTCCTGCGGCTGCAAGTGCGCGTTTAGTTCTTGCTCTTGTGTGAATGTCGGCGGTAATAACCTGATCGGTATAGTCTAAAATTCGCTTTGGGTCTGCGCAAAAAACAATCTCAATATTATTGCCCAGTGATTTATAGTAGGAAACATAATCAATGCCTGTAAAGCGGTGCTTGATTTCATTGCCAAAGAGGCGGCGATACTCAGGCTCGCTTAAACAGTCGGAATACGGATTGAGCGCTTTATTGTCAATATCGTCCCATGATATTAATTCATTGCCGACTTCATCGCCCGGGTAGCTTAAAAGAACTGTGACTTTTTCCGCGCCGCGCGCGATGCCTTTAAGAAGCATGGCAAATCTGTTCCTGCTAAGGATTGGAAATACCACGCCTACATGTTTTCCGTTAAAGTGCGATTTTACGTCAGCTGCAATCTGATCCAGCGATGCGTAATTTCCCTGAGATCTTGCAACTACAGCTTCAGTAATACCGATAATATCGCCGTCGTTGATAGTGATATTTTCATTTTCAATTGCGTCTTTTACCGATTGGCAGACAACGGAAACGAGATCATCAGACTCACGTATGATTGGGGTGCGAAGGCCATAAGCCCGGGTTCCAATAACTCTCATGAAGCGGTTATCTTGGGGTCTTTGCTACTTCGCAAATACGGCGCGCCATATTATTAAGGGAAACCTGTTCCATGACATGACCGTATTCGTATGCAACGCGGGGCATTCCGTATACAACAGCGCTTGCTTCATCCTGTCCAAGCGTCATGCCGCCTTCCTTGTAAATTGTTCCAAGATGCTGCGCGCCGTCCCGTCCCATGCCCGTCATGATTACGCCAAGCGCGTGATTTGAATACGACATTGCAACAGAAGCAAAAAGCACGTCTGCGGAAGGACGATGACCTGAAACCAGCGGATTATCGGAAAGACGGGCAACTGCGCCTGTGCCTTTCTTTTCTACTTCGAGGTGTTTGTTACCTTGCGCAATTAAAATTCTTCCCGGCATTATAACATCGCCGTCTTCGGCTTCTTTTACAGCAAGCGGACAAATACGATCCAGGCTCTTTGCGAACTCCATTGTAAAACCTGCCGGCATGTGCTGTACAACAACAATCGGCACTTTTAGGTCTTTATCAAGGTCTGCGAACACAACGCGAAGCGCATCAGGACCGCCTGTGCTGATACCAATGGCAATTATTTCCGTATTGCCTGGTTTTCGCACCGGGGTCGGAGGCGCGGCGGGAGCCACAGGATCAGCCGCAGCAAGCTTAAAGTGAATCGCAATGTCAGATTTTTTATCCGCAGGCGTTTTTGGTTCATATTCGGAAGGAGAAAGAAGTTTCTTGCCTTTCTGTTTGCGGTACGCGCCGCCGTAGCCCAAAAGTTTGGATACAACTGTATCTTTTACAACATGAATATCTTCGGAAATCGATCCTGACGGCTTTTGAATAAAGTCGCTTGCTCCCAAAGAGAGAGCTTCCATTGTAATCTCTGCGCCTTTCGCCGCGATTGAAGAAAGAATAACTACAGGTATATCAATCCCTTGTTTTTTTCTTTCTTTTAAAAACTCAATACCGTTCATTTCCGGCATTTCAAGGTCTAAAACAATTACATCCGGATTGCACCGGGGAATTTTTGTTAAAGCAAAATGACCATTCATTGCCTTTTCGGCAACAACCAAACCAGGCGTATCTTCGATCATGTGCCCAATAAGGTTACGCATTAACGCTGAGTCATCTACAATCAATACTCCTATTTCGTTAGCCACTTTTTTCTCCTAACCATTAACCATTCTTTGTATACAGAGTTGCCCACTCTGTCTTTAAAAACTCAAATTTTGTATCCATTCCAAAAAGGGACTCAGAGTGACCAATAAACAGGAATGATTTTGATGCCATCGCATCCCAAAATCGTTTCATAACCGCAGTTTGGGCGACTTCATCGAAATAGATAATTACGTTTCTGCAAAATACAACGTCAAAATTTCTTTGTCCCGACTCGTTTTTTAAATTGTGATAGTCGAATTTTATTCTTGCGTGAATTTCCGGTTTTATTTTGTATCCGCCGTCCACCTTGTCAAAATATTTCGGCATATAACTATCCGGAATACCGACAATCCTGCTCTCAGGATAAAAACCTTCTTTTGCGGTCATTAAACACTTAAGAGAAATGTCGCTGGCAAGGATGTCGAAATTCCACGACTTGGGAAGAATCTCTGTTAACAACATTGCAATTGTATACGGCTCTTCACCAGTTGAGCATCCTGCGCTCCAGATCCTGATCGTACCGGGAATCTTTTTTATGTTATTAATCAGTTCAGGAATGACGTGCTTTTCAAATGCATCAAATTGAGGCTGGTTTCTGAAAAACCGCGTCAGGTTAGTTGTAATTGAATCAAGGAAGCCTTTAAGCTCTTCCTTGTCCGACTTGATTTTTCCCAAATAAGCACTTACATCAGTATCGCCTTTTTCGCGAAGACGTTCTTTTAAACGGCTTTCCAATATCGAACGATTGGTGGGTGTGAAGGTTATACCGCTTTCCGCATAAATTAGATCACGATATAGTTCAAAATTGGCATCGTTAAGAAACTGTGTATCTGCCATATTTATATTTTATGAGACTATTTGCCGACTGTCAATGAGTATTAGTATGTTATTTAAAATCTTTGTGTGAATAATATGTTAAGATAAATTATGATAATATTCGGCAACTATTGGTAAACTACGCTATTTGTAGTGTTGTTATTTTAAACTACGCTACTTGTGGTGTAGGTAGCAGTAATTTTCTGGAGTTTTTATGAATCTTGACCTTCGTGCGCCTCTTTTTTTTAAAAAAATTGAGGAATTTCCCGCAAATATTTCTCAAAATGAAGAGTATCTTGTTTGCTATGAGTTAAATCCCGTTCAGTCCCGCAACATTGAACCGGATCGCGAACAGCTTCTTGGCGCCCTTGTATTTATCGGGAAAAAAGACGAAAAAGAGGTAACAACTACGATAGCAGCTACCAATAGGGAAATTCCCCTATTGGTAGCTGCTACATTACCTGCTAAGCAATATTTTTTTATGCAGAGCCGGGACGATCACGCGTTAAGCCGGGACGAGTGGATTGATTTGGCTATCGAGAATCAAAAGGACGGGCTTTGGGAACGCAATAAACTTGGAAACCTTCTTTATGTGCGTTTCCTGCATGAGGACGATTCTTTCGTGACGCAGGTTTTTAGAGAGGTATTATAACCGTACCGCTTCGACCATGTAACGGATATCGTGTCCATTTGCCGCCGTGCGTCTCATCTCAATTACAAAGATAATCGAGGCGCCTGTTGAATCAACGATTACGCGTTTAATGTTATATTGCGAAATTTGCTGGCGGACAAAATGCGGAGTGCCGACTGTGTATGTTCTTAATAACTGACCATTGTCAATGTTTCTCGCTTCAAGTTCGATTAAAAACTGAGAACTGACATTTTGACCGCTGCCGTTGATTGTCGGGATTAGCCTTGCTCTGTATGATTTTCTGTTTATAAAATCGCGGAATTCTATCGACTCTCCGCGAGCCGGCAGCACTTCGTCTCTGGAAATATAAAGAGGCATTCCCTTATTCTGCATGTTGATGGCATAACGGTTTATTATGTTTGAGTTACTGGAAAGAAGCCGCTGTAAAATCCCGGAGCCGTCCTGCCCTGCCCTGATTGGCGTATTTTCTGTGTATGTAATTCTGCCGTTTTGAACAAATCTGTTACCTGCTACATCAACTACATAAAGATCAGCCCACGGTCTCAAAGACGGAGAAAGCACGCCATGCTGTCCGAACATGAATGTTCTGCCGTCCTGAGAAAAACCCAAATCGACAAAAACAGCGGAATCTCCCGCCCAAAGCGCGGAAACGCATGTTATAAGCGAAATTAAAATCGACAATAAGGTTTTTTTCAAAAACATAGAGTTCCCCTTAGTTCCTATTATCGGTATTATATTTCTCGTCTTGAGGAAAAATGTGTGATGAGATATATTGAATTATGACGCTTTCCGAGAGAAATATCTTCTTTAAAGCCGGGATTGTCTTCTGTTCCATATGCACTTTGTTTGTTCTGGCAGCTTCCTTTATAACAATACCCCAGATTGACCAGCTTATTGGAACGCTATATGGTCAGGAGATGAAACATGTTTTATACCAAGGAACAGATCATGTGTTCCTTGGTTTGGAAACACTGGAAGCAAAAGAAGAAGAAAATATCAGGCGTCCTTCCGGCTTTTTTCAATTCCTTACCGGAGGTTTATTAAAAAACAGCTATATTGCCGTTCATATCAATTTGGTGCTGACGGTTATTTTTTCTCTTGTTGGAATTATTCTGATACATTCGTTTTTTGAAAGGACGTCCGCCCCGGAAATATTGTACATCGCCATTTTTACAATCGCGTTTGCTTTTGAAGCAATTCGTCTTGTTTTACCGCTGCATTTTATTTTTAATTTTCCGTCTTTTTATGTGCGTATCGTTTTCAGACTTTTGCTTTTTATAAGATACTTCAGTCTTTTTTCGCTTTTTGCCGCAGGTTTGTGCGCTGCCGGGATGGAGGTGCAAAAAACCCGCATTGTGATTTTTATTATAATTATCGCTTCATTTATAATTACAATGGGTGTCCCGATTGACGTTTTAAACTGGGATACCAGTTTAAATATGGTGAACGGTTATGCGTCGATGTTCAAAATGATCGAACTTTTAGCTTTTATTACAACCGTAATCAGTTTTCTTATTGCCAAAAAAGTCAGAGGCTCGGCTGAATATAACTATGTTGCGTTAGGCGTCTTGTTGGCATCGGCAGGAAGGACAATTTTTATCGGCACCGATAACTGGGCGGGTCCTGTTTTTGGGATTCTGTTGTTGTCGGCCGGGACATGGTTTTTATGCTCAAAACTGCACAAGATTCATCTTTGGCTGTAAAATTATTTAACAAAAAGTTTATAAAACAAAAGCAGGAATTTATATCCTATGTAAGGGAAAATTCTAAAAAATTTAAACGGATTCTGGAAACAGTACCCTACCCATTCAAGCCCCGAGTTAAAAACAGCCCGCGACGGGTGTTTCTTTCTTTCGGCAAATACGTCAAAAATGTCGCTGCACCAAAGCCTCATGCCTTCGCCCAGAGCGATGTTGTTTCTGTAAATCCAGCGTTCTTTGCCGCGGACGCCTTTGCCCACGAGCAACAAAGAAGGCGATGATTTTTTAATTGCTTTTATAACGATGGCTTCTTCGTGTTTTTTAAAATAACCGGGGAAACGTCCTACAAGACGAAGCTTTGGAAAAGTCTGCCTTATATTTTGTTCTGTTTTTAAAAGAACTTTTCGATTTCCGCCCAATACATAACAGGTAAATTCCCTGTTCTCTAAAGTTGTCAGTACGCTGATAATAAAATCAAAAGGCATGTATCTATAAGCTTTTTTTCCTGTAAGAAATTTTAAGCCGCCTATTATGCTTTTTGAAATTGGGATAACAAGCGATGCTCTTGATACATAGGTGCGGTATTCTCCGTTTCTTCTTGCCCGAAGCAGATCCCAAAGCGAAAGGAGAACAATATTATGCTCTTTTTTATCTTTTAAAAAATCGTAAACATTCGGGCCAAGCTGGTCAGGCGCGACAATATCAATTGGGACTTTTAGAAATTCTATCCGCTCTATTGCTTCGGTTGCTTCTGTTGTTTCAACTGTTTCAGTTCCCACGAATCTTTCTCCAGTAATAAAATACGAATTGCCGCAGCGCAGTAAAGAGCGGCGGTTTCTGTCCGTAAAATAGTATCCCCAATTGTTATCGGCTTAAAACCATTTTCCAAAAAGACAGCCGCTTCCCTTTCGGAAAAGCCGCCTTCCGGTCCAACAGCAAATACAACAATTTCAGGATCACTATTAAGATACCCGTGGAGGCTTTTCTGTTCAAGCCCTTTTACAAGAGAATTTTTTATTTCCTGATGATGGAATAAAATGCCAATAACGCTCTTTTCCTGAAGTTTTTTCCAATAATCAAAAAGTTCATCGATTGATAAAGGTGTGTGCAGCGAAGTTGCGATTTTTGAGCCGCTCTGCTGTCTTGCTTCTTTAATTATTTTTTCCCAGCGCGAAAATTTCTGTCCTGCGGCATTGGTCTTTGCGATTGAAAACTCCGATACAAAGGGAACAATTTCCGCAATGCCGCATTCTGCCGCCTGCCTTACTATCAGATCCATTTTATCACCTTTCGGTAATGCCTGGAAAAGAATCAGATGATTGGTGCCGTGCCGGCTGTCTGCATCATGAAGCAGCTTTTTTGTTTCGCACTTCCCCGTCAATGTGCCGCTGTCAATCGAGAGTATTTGTACTTGCGTTTCTTCGCCGCCGGGTAAAAGCGCCGTGAAGTACTCACCTGCAGCAAGGCGGCGAACCTTGACGAGGTAATTGTAATCCCTGCCGTCCAGCCGGACTATGCCGTCCTTGCCCGGCTCCTTATCAAGAATAAATTGCTTCATGCCTCATGATGCCAGAGCCATATTGTCTTCTGCTTCCGCTTCGTCCTGAATTGCTCTGAGTGTTCTTGTGTTCTGCATGAGATTATTGTAGGTACCGTTTCTTAGTATATTAACAGCTTCCTGCAGTTGAATATCGTATTCAAGGTCAAAAACCGGAGCAAATGACGTTCTGTTTAATTCGTTCCTTATAAGGCGTCTTAATAGCGGAAGGTTTAGCCTGTACTCGCGCTCGAGAGTTTGCGCAAAAGTGTTAATCTGCGCCGCGGTAGCCTGCGGATTCTGCTCTACGAACGCAGGGATACGGTTTGCGTTGATAAGTTCGTTTAACCTTTCCGCTTCAGGTTCTGTTAATTCCGGAAAACTGATTTGGCGATCCGGCGGAATACCCACTCTGTCAATATTCGCATCGCTTGGCGTAAAGTAACGGGCAGTTGTAATTTTAAATCCAACTCCGCTTAGCGGAAAGATCTGCTGCACAGAACCCTTGCCAAAAGTGTTTTCACCAACAAGATATGCCCTGCCGCGATCTTTAAGCGCGCCTGCTACAATTTCTGAAGCGGAAGCAGAGCCTCTGTTTATCAGCACGATAACCGGTATGTTGGCAGGAACAAGAGTTGAACGGTTTGCGTTAAAGTCGCGGTTTTCGGTTCTGATTCTGGATCTTGTACGCACAACCAGCCCTCCGTCCAGAAAGAGATTCGATATTTCTACGGCAGAGTCAAGGCGTCCTCCGTAATTATTCCTTAAATCCAGAATGAGGCTTCTGTAATTGCTGGCTTGAAATTCATTAATCGCGTCTCTTGCCCTTTCTATCGTATATGGGGTAAATGTAATGAGTCTTAAATATCCTATATTGCCGATCATTGCGTGTCTTACTGTTGGCACTTCGATAATTGCTCTTGTTATTGTTACAGGAAACTCAATTCTTTCGCCCCGTCTTATAACAAGCCTGACTTCTTCGCCCGGCGTTCCGCGCAGCATACCAAGAACTTCTTCCATTGTAAGAGTGTCTGTTAATGTTCCGTTTATTTCTTTAATAAAGTCGCCGGGACTAATTCCTGCGCGCCATCCTGGCGTATCTTCGATTGGAGAGACAACTTCAACATAACGCGGCTTTCCGTCCGGTCTTGCTCCGACAGGCTGAGTAATATTGAGTCCAACTCCGCCGAATCTCCCTTCGGTTGTATCGCTCATACTCTGCATGTCGGTTTCTGTTAAAAAGTTCGAATAAGGATCGTCCAGAGCGTTAAACATTCCGTTCATGGCTCCTTCAAAAAGAACCCTAGGGTCTACTTCTTCGACATAACCCCGGAGAATAAAGTCAAAAACCTGATGCATTATATTTGTGTAGTTACGTACCTGTGTCGGTGAAGGCGCTGTTGTTCCTTGCGCGGATACCCCCGGAATAAGGGCAAAAGTAAACAAAGCGCAAAAAAGAACAGTAGCGGTTATCCAAACCCATGTAAAAGATGGTTTTTTAATTTTTATTTCCATGATAGACTCCTTTTGTAATTATATATATTTTTTCAAAAAAGGGTAGTGATATGGCAAAGAAGACAATAGGTAAAAAACTGACAGCAGTAATTGTTACAGTTCTAGTGTTTTTTGTAATAACCAGTTTGCATTTGTTGGGAGTTTTTAATTTTTTAGAATATAAATCCTATGACATGAGGGTTCGATTCTGGGCTGATTCAACTTTCAGCCGTCCTTCTGATGAAATTGTCGTTATTCTTTTGGATCAGGACAGTATTGATTGGGCTCAGCAGGAGAAGGGATGGGGATGGCCATGGCCAAGACAGGCTTACGGCGAGATTGTCGATTACATGAATTTAAGCGGCGCAAAGTCGGTAGCATTCGACGTTCTTTTTTCTGAACCTTCCGTTTACAGAACGGCAAGACAGGATGAAATAATCGACAATGCTGTTAAAGCTCTGGAAGAAGCTGAAGCTGAGAATGTGCAAACCGCAGGTTCATCGCATGTGACAACGGCAGGATCGTCACGCGGAGACAGACAGGGACGATCTGCAGACGGCGCAAACAGGCAGGCGCGATCATCAGACGGCGCAGATAATATGCCCAGAAGGTCTGCTTTTAGAGTGGCTATTGATGCGCTGCGCAGTTTAAGCGCGAGAGAAGATGACGCGTTATTTATGGAATCGTCCGCTAACTACGGACATGTTGTGCAGACAGTAATGTTCAGCAGTCAAACGGGAAGCTTTCATTCCTGGCCTTCCGATATCGACGTTCCTTTGCTTCAACTGGAAAATTTTGGCTCTTTGCAGGAAATATTCAGTCTTGGTCCAAATGAAAGAGCGCAATTTCCGATTCCGGGGCTGATAGCAACCGCTGGCGCTTTGGGAAGCGTTACAGGCGTACCGGATTCTGACGGCATCATAAGAAGGTTAAAACCGTTTACTGTTTTTGACGGTCATGCGCTGCCGGGTCTTTCCGCAGCTTCCCTTATTGTTTCCGGAAGCGGACGTGAACTTTTCTTTGATCAAAAAACAAGCACAATTCACTGGGACGGGGTTTCGATTCCTGTTGACAGAGACGGCAATGCGCTTCTGCGTTATCACGGTTTGCTGGACAGATATGTTCCCTACAGGGCGATGGATATTTTGCTAAGCGCTGAAGCGCATAAAAATGGTGACCGGGAATATATGTCATCTGGTTTCTTTCTTTCGCCTGAAAATTTTACTGATTCATACGTTTTCTTTGGTTTTTATGCGCAGGGACTTTTTGATATTTTTTCTACGCCGATTTCATCTGTTTATGCGGGAATGGGCTGCCATATAACCATGCTTGATAACATGCTTAACAATGATTTTATCCGCGAGACAAATGAAAATACCAACCTTATAATTCTTTTTGCAGTAGTAGTAGCAATCGTTTGCCTTACAATGTTTTCGCATCGTATTGCGCTGTCACTTGGCGGAACTGTGATAGTTATCGTTGGAATTATCATCGGCTCTTTTGCAGCATATCAATTCGGCAGCCTTTGGGTACCGATGATTACTTACTTTGCAGGAACGCTTGCCGCTTTTGTTACGGTAACGCTTTATAATTACGCGACAGAAGGCAGCCAGAAACGATTTATTAAATCAGCGTTCTCGCAGTATCTGTCACCAAAGGTTGTAGATCAGCTTATCCTCGATCCTTCACAGTTAAAACTTGGCGGTGAAAAAAGGGAAATGACGGCAATCTTTACAGATATCCGCGCCTTTTCAACATTCTCCGAAGCGCTGGGTGATCCTGCGAAACTTGTCGAGCTTCTCAATTTCTACCTTACAAAGATGAGCAATATCGTTCTTGATAATCAGGGCACGATTGACAAATATGAAGGAGACGCGATAATCGCCTTCTTCGGAGCGCCCATACATTTTAGTAATCATGCTTCTCTTGCCTGCCGCGCAACAATAAATATGAAAAAAGCAGAAACGGAAATTAACAGGGAAGCGTTATCGCTTGGACTTATCACGCCTGAAGTTATGCAGGCCATGACAAAGAAGGGAGTACTTAGCAGCATTGATGATCCTTCTCCGATATTTACGCGGCTTGGCATCAACACAGGAGATATGGTTGTTGGCAACATGGGTACTCCCAATAAGATGGACTATACGATTATGGGGAACGCCGTTAACCTTGCGGCGCGTCTTGAAGGCGTTAATAAACAATACGACACAGGCGGTATTTTAATCAGCGAATATACAAGAGCGCATATTGGCGATGAGTTTGTTCTACGGCCTTTAAGCCGCGTTAGGGTTGTCGGTATTAATACTCCCCTTAGACTTTATGAGCTTTTGGACATAACTTCCGAAGCGCCGCCCGAACTTGCCGAAATGGTAAAGAATTGGGAGAAGGCCTTTGAGCTTTACGAAAAGAAGGAGTTTAAAGCAGCTCAGGGTATTTTCCAGTCAATTTGTGACTTGAATGACAAAGATATGGCTGCGAAAAAGTATCTTAACAGGTGCATTAAAAATGTATCCTCGCCGCCGGACGATAAATCCTGGGACAATGGTGTGGATAATTTAACAGAAAAGTGATATACTAAGGTTGAGGTGGAAGAAATGAAGAAAATTTTGTTGTTTTTATGTTTGGGACTTTTTATTTCCGGTTTTGCCATGGCGCAGGTTCGTGCGGGCGGTACTTTGTATGTAGCAATCAGAACTGTCGATTTAAAATCGGGCACCGGATGGTTTGCAAGCAATCGCGGGTCATTAAACATGGGAGACCAGGTAACAGTTATACGCGTAGACGGCAGATTTGTGGAAGTCAGAAGCGTCAGAAATCAGTCGCTTACAGGCTGGACTGCGTCTGCAAACTTGTCCGCAAGGCAGGTAGTAGCAGGTACTTCGAGTACAGCGACAGCCAGAGAAGTAGCTCTTGCCGGAAAGGGATTTAATCAGGAAGTTGAGCAGTCCTATAGAGATCAGCAAAGAAATCTTAATTATGCCGATGTTGACAGGGTTGAAGCAATCAGAGTAAACGAAGCGGATCTCAGACGATTTCTTGAAGAGGGCCGTTTATCAATGGGAGATTAATGAATGAAAGTAAAAATAGTTTTATTACTTTCCATTGTCTTTCTTTTGCCTTTCGTTCTTTCCTGCCATACCATGGCTGCGCTTGCGGAAGTAGCAGGAGCGACCGGCATTATTAATCAGAATGCTGCAAATGCAATAAGTCAATCGGCCAGAGCTATTGGTACTGCTGCGGAAGAAATTACTCCCGAACAGGAGTATTTCATTGGCAGAGCGGTAGCAGCAAATATACTCAGCTCTTACAGGATATGGAACGGGAACCCGGCTTTAACTACTTATTTAAACCACATTTGTTACGCCATTACAATTAATTCTCCAAGACCCGATGTTTTTAACGGTTATCGTTTAGCCATTCTTGACAGCAATGAAATCAATGCGTTTGCAACTCCCGGCGGCCATATTTTTATTACGCGGGGACTTATCAGCGCTGCGGGATCAGAAGATGCTCTTGCTGGCGTTATTGCGCATGAAGTTGCTCACATTCAATTACAACACAGCATTAAATCGATCAGGAACAGCCGTTTCCTGAATGCAATCATTGTTACAGGCGTTTCTGCCGCAGGAGCTGTGGCAGGTGCGGATGTCGCACAGTTGACGTCTGCTTTTAATGAATCGGTCGGCGAAGTTGTTCAAACAATGGTGAACAATGGTTATTCGCAGACTCAGGAGTTCGAGGCCGACAATACCGCAATGGCTCTTATGGCAAGTGCAGGTTATAACCCTGCCGGTTTAATTGATATGTTAAGATCGCTTAATAGCGTTCAGACTACAGGTTCCGGTTTTGGCAGAACACACCCCACTCCGGCTCAGCGTATTGCCAATGCAGAACGTACAGTCAGAAATCATACCGCGACTGATATGAGCGTAAGGCAGGCAAGATTTACAACGGCAACAAGAAACAGATAGATTAATTTTTATATGTTGATAAAAAGCTGTCTGTTCAAGGCAGCTTTTTTTTATTCTGTCTCTTTACGCGTTCTAATGGGACGCAGTTGTTCGGGTTTTACTTTTTTTGGATCATTTACGCCTGCAGGCAGTTGCATACCCTCTTCCGGCGTGACGTCTTCTTCTTCAAACTTACCGTCTGCATCCCAAAGTTCGCTTTGCGGCGGCGGGCTGTCTTCGACGTCCAGTTCGCCGTTTTTAAATCGTACAGTAATTAATTTGGTTACGCCCGATTCCTGCATGGTAACGCCCAAAAGCGTACCGGCGCCTGTCGTGGTTTTTTTATTGTGCGTGATAATAATAAATTGGCTTGTGTCGCTGAACTCCTGCAGAAGGTGAACAAAGCGCCCGACATTTTGCTCGTCCAGGGCGGCATCAATTTCGTCCAATAAACAGAAGGGGCTTGGTTTTACCATATATGTGGCAAAAAGGAGGGCTACTGCCGTCATGGAACATTCACCGCCTGAGAGCAGGCTAAGGTGTTCAAGTTTTTTGCCGGGCGGCTGCGCAAGAATTTCGATGCCCGATTCAAGGACGTGATTCGGATCGGAGAGACGCAGCTCTGCGCGCCCGCCGCCGAAAAGTCTGCGGAACATATTGTGGAAATTTTTCTTGATGCGGTTATAGGTTTCAAGGAAGAGCTGTGAAGATTCCTGGCGTATTTCCGCCGTGAGGTCTTCCAAATCCTTACGCGCTTTTTCCAGGTCTGCCATTTGGTTGCTTAAAAAATCGTAGCGCTGTTTTGTTTCAGCGTATTCTTCCGGGGCCATCAAATTGACAGAACCCAACTCTTTCATCTTTGCGCGGGAGGCTGCGAGTTTTTCGCGTAAGGAGGCGGGCGCTTCTGTAATGTTGAATATGCGCTCCTCGAATTCCATCAAATCCCTTGAATGGGTCTCCCTGAAATTTTCATGGATGTTTTTAATCTCCATTTCGGACTGCACAAGCTCAAGGTGAATTTTTTCGAGCGACTCCTGCACTTTGGAAAGCTCTGCCATTCGTTTATTGATAACTTCTCTTTTGCCCGCGACGTTGTCGTTTCTTTTGCGGATATCTTTTTCCAGTGTTTCAAGCTCTGAAGTAAACGCTTTTGTTTTTTCTTCAATTCCTGCGATGTCGTTTTGAATGCCCGCGATACGCCCGTCAATTTCTTCGAGCCTTTTGCGGTAGAGGGAAAGTTCGTCGCGGATTGTTTTTAAAATTCCTTCCTGACCGGAAAGTTCGCGCCTGATTAAACGCGCCTGATCTTCTGCGGATTGGGCGCGGGCATTCATCTGCGCACGGTTGACTTTTAATCCTTCCAAGGTGGCGCGGTATTCGTCTATTTTTGCCATCAGGTTGACGTTGTCTTCGTGCAGATTTTTTATCTTTGTGCGCCGTTCGTCGATACCGTTCTTTGCGCTCCTTATCTGTTCGTCCAGTGCGCGCTTCTTTGTAATGATTCCCTGCGGCGCCAAAAAGTCGTCGATGAAAGTCGGCGAATGATCGCGGTAACTTTGAAAAAGTTCTACGGCTTTATCCGCTCCTGCGGACGCTTCGGCTAAACCTGCGGTAAGGCTTTCTGTGATCCGCCCGATTTCTGCGCAAACTGTGTTTGGAGCATCGGGGCTTCCGCTTGAACATGCATTTGCAACGGCGGTTAAATCGCGAAGAAGCGCTTCCCTTCCGTTTAAAATTGTGCGAAGCCGCGAGAGGGTTTCGTTCAGCGCGTTTTCTGAGTTTTTGCGTTCCGCCGCAGAGTAACCGTCTTTTTTTAAGCCGGCATCAAGCTCGGCGACAATGTCGTCTGTTATTTTTGCGAGTTCTTTTTCAAGTTCAACAAGGCTCTTTTCCAAATCGGCAATTTCAGCTTCTGCCCTGTTTGCTTCCTTATCGTTTTCGCTTATGCGGCTTGCGGCAAGGTGAATGTTTTCTTCAAAAGAGCGGATGTTTTCTTCTATATTTTCGCATTGTTTGCGAAGATCCTGCACAACCGCATCCTGCCCTGCGGCATCGGCGCCCAGCTCGTTTATTTTTTCGATTGATTGCTTTTCGCGCTCTTCGTTCTGACCTATCTTGATCTTATTCTCGCCGCGCTGTTCATTAAAGAGGCGTATCTCGTTTTCGCGCGCGTTTTTTTCCAGGGCAAGACCGTAGATATTTTTTTGCAGTTCAACAAGCCGCGCTTCCATGGAGTTTACTTCGTCCATGTTTGCTTCCAGCGCCTTGTTCTCCGCTTCCATTTCCGAGCGTATCCTGTCGCGGTCACCGGTCTTTAACCGCAGCTTTTCGTTTTTTTCGTCGCGGTCATATTTGAACTGCTTTAAACGTAAAAGCTGGATATCAAGTTCGTAGTTAAAAATTTCATCGCGAAGGGTACGGTATTTAAGCGTTTTTTCTGACTGCACTTTAAGGCTGTCGTGGGAACGTTTTACTTCGTTTAGAATTAAATCGACCTGACGCACATTTTCTTCGGTCTTTGCAAGGTTGCGCTCGGCCTCCGCGCCCCTTTCCCTGTATCGGGTGATGCCAGCCGCTTCTTCAAAAAGGTAACGTCTTTCCTCCGGCTTGGAAGAAAGTATCTGATCGATTTTTCCCTGCTCCATTACGGAGTAGGCGGTCTTGCCCACGCCTGTATCCCAAAAAAGTTCACGAAGGTCTTTTAATCTGACCTGCGCACCGTTAATAAAATATTCGCTTTCGCCGGAACGGTATAGGCGGCGTTTAATTTCGATTTCCGGCATGTCCATCGGCAGAAGGCCTGACTCATTTGCGATAGCGAGGGAGACTTCGGCGACATTCAGGGGTTTTCGTGATTCGGTGCCGCCAAAGATGACGTCTTCCATTTTTTCGGCGCGAAGGGATCGGATAGCGTGTTCACCCAGTACCCACTTAACTGCGTCCACAACATTGGATTTTCCGCAGCCATTGGGCCCCAAAAGGGCAGTGATGCCGTCATTAAACTCTATTTCTGTACGGTCAGCAAATGACTTGAAACCGAGAATGGTGAGACGCTTAAGAAACATAAGTTCCTTAATATAGCATAAATTGACAGTGAGGGTCTACAACTGGCCTTCTTTCATGAAACCCCTGGATAATCTGTCCAGCAAAGTATCAAACTGGGCTTTGTTTTTTAATTTATAGTTGTCTATTGCGCCCTGATCCAGCTGATCAAAAGTGACATTACCATTTTCGTATTCGCAGAACATATTGGCGAGGTAGACAGTGTCAACGAGGTCTTTACAGTCAAGCGGCGCGTATTCGGGGTCGTGGTGGAAGCGAATCGAAGCGACAAGTCTGTCGGGGAAATTCCATTTTTCCGCAATAAGAGCGCCGAGCTCTGCGTGGTTCATGCCGGCGGAAAGATCTTCAAAGGTTGATGACGGAACATTTTTATCGGAGCAGAAATCTTTAATCTTATTGAGAAGATCGGGATGTACATTGGAGAAAATAATTTTTCCCATGTCGTGAAGGATGCCGCCGACGTAAACATCTTCCAGGAGGCTGTTGTCGTTCTTGAAATTCTTGACAAGGTTGTAAGCATAAAAGGCGGTCTTGTATGAATGTTCCCAAAGTCTCTTTTTATCGACAGTATCGTCGCCAAGAACTTTTTGCGTACCGTATGAATAGAGAAGGTTTTTAATACCTTTTATACCAATCATTTTTACAGCTTCGGAAATGTTGTCAACCTTTTTTGACAGCATATACTGCGCCGAGTTTACGATTTTTAAAAGGTCTGCGGTAAGCGCCGGGTCTATCGAAATCTGCCTTGCGATTGTCGGCATGTCCGATGCAGGGTCGTTTATCAGCCTTTGGATAGCAAGAACGTTTTCCGGGAACTGAGGCAGACTGTTTACATTTTGAACTATTTCTTCGGAAAGCACGGACATGTTCGCGATTCTTGCTTCGTCAAGCGGAATTGCTATGCTTGCGACAGTGTATTTTTCGTATGTTTTCAGCGCAAAGGCATCATCGTCAAGACCCATTTTTTTTAACATTAATACAAGGATTACAAGACCAAGACCTGCGCCTTCGGAATCATCCAGAACCTGAGAAAGCGCTTCTTCCAGATTATCGTATTGTCTTGATCTTGCAAGTTTATCCTGAATGCGAAGCTGTTCAATTTTGTTAGCTGTCGAGTTATTCCGTATCTCTATGGTAATAGTATTTCTTTTAACCTGTAAAATTACTTTTATGTAAAGCCCTTTTTCTTTTTGTAATTTTAAATAGTGGGCAATATTGCCAAGGGAATCTTCTTTAAAAGTTTCCATACCTTTGGAATAATCATCATCATTGTTTATGTCTAAACCGCGTTCAATAAAAAAAACGCGTTTTGTGTTTGCTTTTTTTGCGTTAACAACAAGTTCCCGCACACAGTAGACTATGTAATCTTTTAATTTTACCTGATCCATCTGACGTAAAAACGCATCAATTACCTGTTCTATGTAAATCTCAATTTCTTTTGGAAGAGTATATGTAGTGATAGTTAAAGGAAGACCTGACTGAATGGCCTTTTTGATTTTTCCCTCATCAACGACCAATTCTGGGGTAGACGTCATATCAAATAATCTCCCATTTTTTCGTAATTAAGATAATCATATTAATAATTATCGGCATTTTCAATAATTCTTCAATATAAATTCATAATTTCATACACTTGCTGTATCAAAACGACACAGTATTTTGACATTATAAAGGCTTTGTGTCATTTTCCCATATCCCGATTTAAAGATGCGAATAAATAGCCGCAAATCCCCCTTTTTACGCTTGATTTGCCCAATTTTTTGAAATTTGACTTGGCACGGTTCTTGCTACCTTACAAAATGCCAGCCATCCATGATGTCTGGCGCTTTGGACAGTCATTGGGACTGCGGCAAGGGAGAGGGGAAGTAAAAAAGGGGGATGATATGAAAGATGAAGGAAAGAAAAATGCGTATGATGACAACCTCGCTATTTATCTTAGAGAGATAAATTGTATTCCAATGCTAAGCAGGGAAGAAGAGAAAGAAGCCGCCCATGCGGCATCGGCTGGCAATAAAGCCGCCAGAGAAAGGCTTGTAAGCGCTAATCTGCGTTTTGTAGTAACTGTTGCAAAAAAATATCAGGGACTTGGCCTTGCGCTTGATGATCTTATCAGCGAAGGAAATATCGGTTTATTAAACGCTGTTGATCGATTTGACGTTTTAAAGGGGTATCATTTTATTTCTTATGCAGTGTGGTGGGTTCGTCAGGCAATCATGGCGGCGTTATGTGAAAAGGCGAGAGCGATAAGGCTTCCCGTTAACCGCGCGGCAGACCTTGTTAGAATCGAGAAAGCCGGAAAGATTATTCAAAAGCAGCATTCTGCCGACGATGAAATCGGCGAAATTGCCGAACTTTTGAATATGGCAAAAGCCCGCGTTTCGGACTTAATAAATATTTCAAGGGAAATGCTTTCCCTTGATAATCCTGCCAACAAAGACGGCGATATGCCGTTAAGGGATTTTATCGAGGACAACCAATATTCATCGCCTGATCAGGTTGTTGAATACAATCTGATGAAAAGCGACATTGAAGTTGTTTTGGATACGCTGGATAAAGATGAGGCTGATATTATACGTCTTCATTATGGTCTTGGCAGCAGACAGCCAATGTCATTAAAAGAGATCGGCGTTCAGTATAACCTGAGCAAAGAGCGTATTCGCCAGATTGAGGAGAAAGCGCTCTCCAGGCTGCGAAATCCAATTCGTGCTGACAAACTTGAGGCTTATGTCGCGTAAAAATTTGCCGGTACTGTGACTGTCACCTTTTCCATAGACAGCTTGTGGGAAAGGTGACAGTCACCCTTGATCTATGATATAATAAAATATCTTAGTTTTAAGGAGAGAAATATGAAGAAGTTGGTTTTAGTTTTGGTTTTGCTTTTGGCATCCGCAGCACTTTTTGCGCAGACTGTCGATTTAAGCGCATTACCAACCGGACGTTGGCTGGATCACAATTTTGATGCAATTTGGGAATTCGGCGCAAGCGGCATTAAGCTTTCAACACCCACTGATGGAGACATTTTTACATTCACTACCGGAAACATTCAAAACCTCAGGGCTGTAAGAAGCGGCGTATCGGCAGGTATTGGTTTTTCTTGTAATGCAACTGGCAGGACTTATAGCTTTATACCGAATCTTGCCGACGGCAGCATGACAATGTCGATTGAAAGGGATGGCCTTCCTAATTATCAGGTGGTTATGCAGAGACATAGAACTGGCGGCTAAGATTTAATAATTGAGAAAAAAGACTATTCGGTTTTTCGGATAGTCTTTTTTTACATAAAAAAGTTATATTGACCAAACCTATAAAAGACAATAGAATTTAATCATGAAAAATTTATTGATTTTAACGGCGGCGGTTATTGCGATCTTTTCTTTATCGGCCTGTCAAACCATGGCAACGGCAGCAGCATCGGCTGTATTGCAGGAGCCGGTTGTATCTCTTCATTCTGTAGAGCTTGTTAATTTCAATTTTGAAGGAGCGCAGTTGCTCTGTAAGGTGCAGGTTCAAAACCCCAATCATTTTAATATTCCTTTTCCTGAAACTGACTGGAGTCTTTTTATAAATAACAATTCATTTATCAGCGGCACCGTAAGGGATCATCACCACCTAAGAAGCAATGATACCGCATTGGTAGAGATACCTGTGAATCTTGGTTACCTGGATCTTATCAACACTTTTAGATCTTTGGCAGGAAGCCGTCAGATTGGTTACAAAGTAGCGCTTGAGGTTAAATTCAACATTCCTGCTTTAGGAGATAAGGTATGGAACTTTGAACACGAAGGCGCTCTTCCTATGCCGCAGGTTCCAACGGTCAGCCGCCCTGTCATGAGAATGGAAAACGCAAATACTACAAGAGCTGTTCTTAGCGTTACCTTTAATGTGCAAAATCCAAACCCTTTTCCGATACCAACGCCGAAATTAACATATGATTTTCTTTTAAATAGAAATTCTTTTATAAGAGGCGAAATTGAAAATAACAATCTTCTTGCCGCTTCTGCCACTTCGCCTGTGACTTTTCAATTGATTGTAAATTACGCCGATTTGTTCCGAAGTTTTTCCGCCATGCGTAACTTGTTCGAAGTCCCTACCCTGCTAATTGTTACCTGCGATTTAGGTTCACCGATTTTCGGAGTCGAACCCATGCGTTTTGAGATTTCCGGGACGTTACCTGTGCTTAGATAGCGAATATTTAAAAGTTTTTGCGGTAAATTTCAAATTTTTCCTGATTTTTGTTTTTTTATTTGTTCTTTTAACGGAAAGAGTCGTTGACACAATGCAAATTCCCCCATAAACTTACAATATGAACATATCTACATATACCGTAAAGCCAAAACTGCCTCCAGTTTTGAAGCCTTTAGAAGAGATTGCCAGAAATCTCTGGTTATCCTGGAATTATGACGCGGTTCAGCTTTTTATCAGGCTGGATTATGATAGTTGGATCCAATCACAGCAAAGTCCAATACGAACTTTAGGAATGGTTAGTCAGGAACGGCTTGCGCAGACAGCCAAGGACGATTCTTACCTGGCTGCCTTAAAAGAAGTTTACGACAGGTTCCAGCGCTATAAAAAAGGCGAGACTTGGTATCGGGGCAGCCATAAAGATGTTGTCGCCTATTTCTCGATGGAATACGGTATGGACGCATCACTTCCGATCTATTCGGGCGGTCTTGGAATTCTTTCCGGCGATCACATGAAGACATCATCGGATCTTGGGCTTCCTCTTGTAGGTATTGGTCTTCTTTACAGACAAGGTTATTTTAAGCAGAGGTTAAATGCTGACGGCTTTCAGCAGGAGAGCTATCCCGAGAATGACTGGTACAACATGCCGGTCGAAAAGAAAATGGGCAAGGACGGCGCTTTAAAAATAACTGTTGATCTGGCGGGTCAACAGGCTGTTGCTCAGGTTTGGGAAGTCAAAGTTGGACGCTCATCGCTTTATCTTTTAGATACAAACATCGAGGAAAATTCTCAGGAAGTTCGCAATATTACTGCCGCTCTTTACGGCGGCGACAAAGAGACGCGAATGCAGCAGGAGATTCTTCTTGGTATCGGCGGCATCCGCGCTCTGCGCGCTTTGGGAATTAATCCTGCAGCTACGCACATGAACGAAGGGCATGCGGCATTCCTTGGCCTTGAGCGCGTACGCGAAATCATGGGCGAAAAAGGTTTTACATTTGAAGAAGCCCGCGAAGCAGTATGGCCTGCAAATATTTTTACAACACATACGCCGGTTCCTGCAGGAAACGAGCGTTTTGATATTGCGATGATGGATAAATATTTCCGCACATGGCCGCAGGTTCTGGGTATTTCCTGGAAGGATTTCCTGGGGCTTGGCAGAGTCGATGTAAATGACGAACGCGAAACTTTCTGTATGACAGTTCTTGCGCTCAAGTTTGCGGCGTATGCAAACGGCGTTGCGGCTCTTCACGGCGTTGTTTCACGCGAAATGTGGAAGGGGCTTTGGCCGGGTCTTCCGCTTAACGAAATTCCTATTGGTCATGTTACAAACGGCGTTCATCCGCGCACATGGATTTCTTCCGGAATGCTCGATCTTTTGGATCGATACTTCGGTCCTCAATTCGAAGAAAAACCAACAGAGCTTCCGGTTTGGGAACGTATGGAGCGCATCTCCGACGAAGAATTATGGCGTACTCACGAACGCCGCCGCGACAGGCTTGTTGCCTTTGTCCGCGAACGTGTGCGCGAACAATATAAACGCACAGGCGCGATGGAAAGACGCATTCGTCAGGCGGAAGATGTTCTTTCTCCTTATGCGCTTACCCTTTGTTTTGCGCGCAGGTTTGCAACCTACAAACGCGGTAATCTTCTCCTTCGTGATCCTGAACGTTTGCTGCGCCTCGTAAGAGACAAAGACAGACCTATTCAATTAATTTTTGCCGGTAAGGCGCATCCGCATGATATGCCTGGTAAGGATTTAATCCGCGACATTATCCACTTTGCAGACAAATACGATGTTTCAAACCGTATAGTGTTTGTAGAAAACTACGATATAAACGTCGCCAAGTATTTAACCTCAGGCGGAGACGTATGGCTTAATACGCCGCGCCGCCCGATGGAAGCGTCCGGAACCAGCGGTATGAAAGCCGCAATGAACGGTGTTCTTAACTGTTCAATTTTGGACGGCTGGTGGGACGAAGCCTACAATGCCGAAGTCGGCTGGGCAATCGGTCACGGCGAACAATACATCGACGAAAGACTTCAGGACGATATTGAGAGCAAGGCGTTGTACGATCTTCTCGAACGCGAAATTATCCCGATGTTCTACGACAGAGGCAGGGACGGTCTTCCCCGCAGCTGGATAAAAATGATGAAAGACTGCATGATGCAGATTGGTCAGTCAATGTCGTGCCATCGTATGCTGATGGATTACTCCAATCAATTTTATTTCCCGGCACTTAAGAATTACCGCCGCTTTAGCAAAGACGATTATGCCGAAGCAAAATCGCTTGCGGCATATTTTGCCAAGCTGGGCCGCGCATGGGGTAATTTAAAGATTGTCAAAATTGAATCAAACGCAAAACCTGTAATGCAGCGCGGCGACATGCTGACGGTTACCGCCTACCTCGACCTTGGCGAAATAAAACCCGATGAACTCAATGTTGAGCTTTATCACGGTACGGTGTCAAACCAGATGAGCGGAATTGCCGATGCGCATAAGACAGAAATGAAATGGATTAAGAGCGAAGGCAATCAGAACCTGTATCAGGTACGCATCGAATGTGTCGATACTGGTATGCAGGGTCACACCGTACGCATACTGCCAAAGCACGACGCGCTGATTCATCCGTACAGATGCGGCTTTATTAAGTGGGCATAGAGACGACATTTAGTTCTTACGGCTTTATTCGTCGTCTCAATTGACGGGGAAAGTATTTTTAGGTTATATTTGATTCAGGACGGCTGATAATTGAATGACTCTGACACTGATTTACGGAAGATGACGCAGGTTCTGGAAAAACAGAATGATATTTTACAAAATATGCTAACTGTTATGGCTAAGCCTGAGAATACCTTTATAAAGGTGCTTGAGAAGCTTGTTCTTATTGCCGGTGTATTGAGTATTTTAAATGCCGCTGATGTTATTAGAAATTGGCTATTAGGAGGTTGACTATGTTATTACAGTTAATTATTTCCATTGCTGTAGCAGCTCTTTGTTTTACCGCCTTTTTTATGATAAGACATATGAGGAAACACTCATAGGCTATTTTGTATAGTAGTTATTAAAACGGCAGTATCCTAGCTTACCTGCCTTAACAAAACAAGGAGTAATTAATGAATAATCAACTTTCTCAGCCTGTGTCGTATAGGTATCTCGACATCGTTGCGTCGTTTTTTGTCGGTATCCTAATCGTTAGTAATATTGCCTCTTCGGCAAAGATTGCCGATATTGGCATTTCGCTCTTTTCCATTCCGCTTGTTTTTGACGGCGGCACGATTCTCTTTCCGCTTGTTTATGTGCTTGGCGATGTGTTGACTGAAGTTTACGGCTTTAAGACGGCGCGGCGTGTTATATGGACAGGGTTTGCGGCAATGGCGTTAATGACGCTTGTTTTCTTTGTGCTAGGTAAGCTTCCTGCCGAAGCGTATTGGGAAGAAACTGCCGGTACAGACGCTTACAACGCTATCCTTGGCGGGATGAGTTATGGCGGCATTGTGCTTGCGAGTTTGTCCGCGTACCTTGTTGGTGAGTTTACCAATGCTGCCGTACTTTCAAGATTAAAAGTAAAGATGAAAGGGCGCAAACTCTGGGTGCGGACAATAGGGTCTTCGCTTATAGGGCAATTTTTGGATACGATGATTTTTGTATTGATAGCGTCTCTTACCGGGGTTTTTGAATGGGCAATTTTTTGGAGCCTTGTTCTTACCAATTATGTCCTAAAATGCGGAATAGAAGCTCTGGTGACCCCTTTTACATATTGGGTTTCCGGGTTTTTAAAACGGAAGGAAGGCATTGACGTTTATGATAATAATTAGGCTTTTTATGTTTTTTTAACAATTATTGTTTTTTTATAGTTGACTCTCTTTTCTTAAATTTATATAGTGTAGTTAAAGGCAGTTATACAAAAATTTAACAAACTGCCGGAAAAGGAGTTTTAGAATGAAAAGGTTGTTTTTAGTTTTTGTGCTTATCGCATTCGTTGCGGTAGGTACAGCGTTCGCTGACTTTGGTATCGGCGTGCATGGCGGCGGCGGTATGAGCGGCGGCGGCGGCGGTGTGAATTTTGCTTTCACGAATGTATTTATCTATATTGATTACATGTCGGGCGGCTATACCTTCGGTTTTTCGGGCGCTGTAGATTTTATCCAGTTTGTTAATGCCCCAATTATTCCTAATCTTAACTGGTACATTCGTCTTGGTATCGGTGCAGCTTTTTGGGATATTTATCGTTGGAATGCCAGTAATGATTTTGGACTTGCCGCTTCTGTACGCGCACCTATTGGTTTAAGCTGGAAGCCAATTCCATTACTGGAAGTTTTCGTACAAGTCTATCCGCAAATTGGTTTGCAAATTCTTCCAGGGTTTAATCTCTGGAGTAGTTTCTTCGGCGGTAATCTTGGTGTACGTCTCTGGTTCTAAACTACAATTAGTTTAATGAGCCATTTCCAAAACTCGGTTAGTTTTGAAAATGGCTTTGGAAAAACAGGGCAAAAGCCCAGTTTTTCCTTTAAATCTAAGGATGCTTTTCCAAAAACTGAAGTTTTGGAAAAGCCCCTAATTACAAACCCGAAGGTTCGTTGAACTTTCGGGTTTTTTATTGGGCAGCATCATGTCATTAGCGGGCGAGAATTTCGTAGAGTCTTTCCAAATCTTCCATGGAAAAATAATCGATATGTATACGGCCTTTGTTAAGGTCGCCTTCTATTACTACTTTGGTTCCAAGTTTTTGTATAAACTTTTCTTCCATCGCGTCTACTTCGGGGGGACGCCTTTTTCCTTTGTGGTTTTTAACTGCGGCTTTGCCTTTTGCGGTGCCTGTGTTTGCGTTAAAATCTGCTGCGCGCTTTTCGGCTTCCCTTACAGAAACATCGCCCGAAAGAATTTCCCTGTAGAGTTTATCTCTTCCTTTTGTGTCGTTAACAGATAAAAGAGCGCGAGCGTGTCCGGAGCTTACTTTGCCTTCTTCCAGACTTTTTTGCACATCGATTGGTAATTTTAAAAGACGAAGCGCGTTTGCGACCGTTGAACGGTTCTTTCCCATTCTTGCCGCAAGTTCGTCCTGGGAAAGATTAGAAAAGTCCATAAGATTTTTATAGGCGGCAGCTTCTTCGATCGGGTTTAAATCGCTGCGCTGGATGTTTTCGATTAGGGATACTTCCAGACGCTTTTGATCGGTATAGTCGCGGATAATGGCAGGCACTGTTTCTAAACCTGCAAGCCTTGCTGCGCGTGTTCGCCGTTCTCCAGCGATTATTATGAAAGTGCCGTCTCCCGCATTTGCGGCGATAACCGGCTGAATAATGCCGTATGTTTTTATCGAGTCTGCAAGTTCCTGCAGTTCGGTTTCGTCAAAATTTTTCCGGGGCTGTCCCGGGTTTGCAATAAGCTTATCTACGGAGAGCTGAACAATGTCGCCTGCTTTATTTTTTGCCGCGGTTGAAATTGGGACAGATGCCAGCGCTTGTGCAGGAGAGGCTTCCTGTGTTTGCGAATCAGTGTCGTTGTTATCAAGGAGAGCATTGATGCCCCTTCCGCCAAGACCAATTTTGCGCGCCATTATTTACCGCCTGTTTTATTACGTCTAAGCATTTCCTGTGCCAGCGCCTGATACGCTCTTGCGCCGGGACACTGCGGATCATAAAGAGATATCGGCATCCCTTCGGAAGGCGCTTCCGAGAGGCGGGTATTTCGCGGGATGATTGTGTTAAAGACCATATCCTTATAATGAGCGCTTACAAGTTTTATTACGTCGTTTGCAAGGCGCGTTCTTTGATCGTACATTGTAAAAAAAACGCCGCCGATTTTTAATGTTGGGTTGTAAATCTTTTGCACGTCTTTGACTGTTATTAAAAGCTGTTTGAGTCCTTCCATTGCGAAGTATTCGCACTGCATCGGGATAAGAACAGCATCCGCCGCGACAAGGCCGTTCATGGTTAGCTGTCCCAATGACGGCGGACAGTCTATCAATATATATTCGTATTTTTCTTTAAGCGGATCGATTGCTTTTTTTAAAAAGAAAAACTTTTCCTTTTGGTGTTCGATCATTTCGACAGCTGCTCCGGAGAGATCAGTGTCTGCCGGGATTACGTCAAGTTTTTTTACCGGGGTTTTTCTTGTTGCCTGCTCTGCCGTAGCTTCGTCGCAAAGGAGTTCGTAGATTCCCGGCTTTGGAGGATTGGCGCCTATTCCGCTTGAGAGATTTGCCTGAGCGTCAAAGTCAATTAAAAGGACGGACTTTCCGGAATCTGCGAGGTATGCTCCGATATTGATAGCCGAAGTAGTTTTACCAACGCCGCCTTTTTGATTAACAAAGACAAAGATTGATCCCATAGGTATAATGTAACAAATAATGGACTTTGTAACAATAGATTTTGAAACTGCGAAATATTCTCAGGAGAGCGCGTGTTCTGTCGGGCTTGTGAGGTATCAGGATGGAAAAGTTGTCGATACTTATTACTCATTGATTCGTCCGCCAAGGCTCTATATCCGTCCCGATTTTACAAAGATTCATGGTTTAACTGTGGACGACGTCAGGGATGCGCCGAAATTCGCGGATATCTGGGACAGCGGCATTAAACCCTTTATCGGTGATTATACGCTTGCGGCTCATAATGCGTCTTTTGACATGGGCGTACTTGGCGCGGTTCTTGACTGGTACGATTTGCCGGTTCCGTCCTTTTCATATTTTTGCACATGTAAAATTTCACGCCGTACATGGCCTGAGCTAAAGTCCCACGCGCTGACAAGACTGGCTGAATATTTCGGCATAATCTATGAGGCCCACAACGCTCTTGATGACGCGGCAACCTGCGGAAAGCTCGTGCTTATGTCTGCGGAAAAATACGGCTGTAAAAACGTCGAAGAGCTGCTTTCTGTTACAGGCGTTAGAATGGGAACGTTATAAATTTATAGATTATTTAAAGATATATGATATACTTATATATATGAGCGATCATGAAACCATGGAAGATATTCCTTTAAGTACAGTTGACTCTCCGTCTGTAGTACTTGAGCTTATCCATCAGCTAAAAATTAAAGACGTAATGACCACAGCCCTCCTTGTCGGCGATAAAACCCATACTATGAGGCATATCCAGGCATTGATGCGCGAGAATAAAGTTGCGGGTATTCCCATCGTTGAGGGCAATCAGCTTATTGGACTTGTTTCTACCGAGGACATTATCAACGCGCTTGATAAGGGTTATATCGACGCTTCTGTAGAAGAGCGCATGACAAAAAATGTTATCCACCTGCAGGACGATATGCCGCTTTCATTTGCAATTTCTTACCTTAACAAATACAGGTACGGACGTTTTCCGGTTCTAAATAAAAATAACGAGCTGGTCGGCATTCTTACATCAACCGATGTTATCAGGAACCTGTTAATCGAAATGAACCGCGAGGTTCTCCGCCTTGAAAAGCTTCAGAAAGGAACAGAAGAAGCCGAGCCGTCAACTTATTCGGAAATGGAATTTACAACGGATCATTATAATTTTGAAAAAGCGGGAAGAGCCTCCACTGAAATCAAAAAAGCGCTAAAGCAGAGAAACTTTGATTCCAAGCTGATTAGACGCGTTGCGATCGCATGTTATGAACTGGAAATAAATCAGGTTGTTCATTCCAACGGCGGAGTAATGCGCTGTTCAATTCTTCCGGACAAGGTGATTATTACGGCGGCGGACACCGGCCCCGGTATTGAAGACGTTAATCAGGCTTTAAAGGAAGGTTATTCAACCGCAAATGAATATATTCGTTCATTGGGATTCGGCGCGGGGATGGGACTTGCAAATACAAAACGCGTCTCCGATGATTTTACAATTAATTCCGCGCTGGGCAAAGGTACGACGGTTCGTTCTGTTGTGTTTGTAAATTCATCAAAAGATGAAAATTAGGAGGCGCTCGTGATAATTTCAGAAGTTGCAAAAGCTCTTGGCGCAGAAATATGCCAGAGTGAATTTGACGATGTTGAAGTTACGGGCGCATACACTTCCGATCTTCTTTCCGATGTAATGGCGCACGCAAAAGACGGCGGCGCGCTTATCACAATTCAATCTCATAAAAACACTGTAGCGGTTTCTTCGCTTGTTAATATTTCCGTAATTGTAATTTGTAATTCGCGCCCGCTTCCGGACGACATGATGGAAGCGGCAAAAGATGAGGGTATTGCAATTATCCGCACAAAGGAAAATCAATTTACTGTATCAGGTAAATTATGGGATTTGTTCCATGCTGGCGGATCTGCATAATCATTCATGCCTTTCTCCATGCGGTTCCCTTGAGCTTTCTCCAAGGCGTTTACTGGAACTGGGGGCCGCAAGAGGTATAAAAATTATGGCGTTGACGGATCATAATTCCAGTCTTAATTGTCCTGCCTTTTCCAAGCTTGCTTCTTCGTTTGGCATTATGCCGATTTTTGGAATGGAAGCAACAACAAACGAAGAAATCCATATCCTTTGTTTGTTCACGAATCTTGACGCGTGCATGTCATTTAGTGAATACGCATATTCAATACTTACGCCCTTTTTAAACAACCCGGAAAAAACAGGCGATCAGGTTTATGTTGATGAAGAAGACAACATCGAAGGAGAGGTTGAGTATTATCTGGTTAACCCGATCGATCTTAGCGTAGAAAATATCGGCAGCAAGGTTCAGGAATACGGCGGCATTGTTATTCCGGCGCATGTTGATCGCCCGGCGTTTTCAATGACAAGTCAGCTTGGAACAGTTGTTGACGGCCCCTGGGCTGCCGTTGAATGTACGCGTATACCGCCTGCTTTAAACGGCACGCCGCTTGATACGCTTTGCTTTCCGCTGACGACTTCCTCCGATGCGCATTTTTGCGAACATGTTGGGCGTCGTCCTTTTTTTCTTGAAGCGGCTTTGGAGGATCTCCAGCCGGACGGAGCCGGAACTGATGTAAATATGGATGCTTTTGTAAAAGCGCTGGGAAAGAGACCAGCTTTTTAAAATAAGGGGAGGTTTGTTTTATGCCGATATTATCAACAATGAAAGTATTTTTTTCCTTAATGCTGTTTTTCTGCGTTTCTGTTATTTTTGCCGCGCCTCTTGATAGGGGATATCCGCTTGCTCCGGGCGTTAACGCATCACATGAAGAAAGAGACAACGCTTTTATTAATGCGCGGTACAGGGTTATCGAAGCGTCCATAACGTATCTTGGAACTCCTTACCGTTACGGCGGGTTAAATAGCAGCGGACTTGATTGTTCCGGTTTTATTTATTTAAGTTTTCGTGACGCACTTGGCGTTTCGCTGCCGCGTTCGTCTTCCGCGCTTTTTTCATGGGCTGTCAGAACGTCTCTGGAAAGAGCGCAGCCCGGCGATTTACTTTTCTTTAGAACAAGCAATACGAATAATATAACTCATGTTGGTCTATACCTGGGAAACCGTATTTTTATTCATGCCGCTTCTCATGGCCCCAGAACCGGAGTAATTTATTCAAGCCTGAATGAACAGTACTGGGCAAATTGCTATGCAGGCGTGGGCCGCGTATTTCCCGAGACATCGCCTTTTACTGTCTTGGCTAATTAGTTTTTATATATTTAAATTTTTATGTTATAATCAGATCATGAAGCAGAAGCATAATGCAAACATGCTTGCGAGCAAGATGGGTTATGCCAGCGGCGATATTTACGGCGGCGGCGCGTTCATGATTTTCAGTCTCCTTTTCATGAATTTTCTTGTTTTAGTCGAAGGTCTTCCTGTTGTTGCAACTACTGTAATTATTTTTATTGGCAGATTATGGGACGCTGTCACTGATCCTATAATGGGGCGTATCTCTGACAAGACACGCTCAAGATTTGGAAGACGGCGTATTTATTTTTTAATTGGGATAGTGCCTGTTTTTCTTTCGTTCTTCATGCTTTTCTATTCATTTGGGATTCAAAGCACTACGGGAAAAATCGTATACTACACTCTTGCATATATGCTTTTTGGAACTGTATTCAGCATTGTGATGGTTCCGTACAATGCGATTTTATCGGACATGACATCCGATTATAACGAGCGCACAAGCTTTACAATGATCAGAATGATTTTTTCCGGAGGCGCTGCTTTAATTTGCGCGGTTGTTCCAAGTATTATCATTAAATCGATAGGTCATGAACAAAATGGCCCGCAGCAAATTCCTGGCTATCTTGTAATGGGATTGATCTTCGGCGCGGTTTTTGGATTGTGCTGGCTTATCGCCTTTTGGGGAACCAGAGAGAGGGAAAACCTTCCCCTTCCGGAAAAGATTTCGCTTGTTTCATGGCTGTCGGTTTTTTCGAATAAAGCGTATAAAAATTTACTTGGCATTTTTTTATCTTTCCAGATAGCGGTTGATTTGGTTCTTGCGTTATTTATTTTTTATATTGATATTGTTGTTTTGCAGTACAGAAATTACGAACTGATTGTTGGTACGCTGCTTGTTTGCTCCATGCTGCTGATGGTTTTTCAGGGCAAAATTGCAAAGGAGAAAGGAAAGGCGTTCCCGCTTTATATTGGCATCCCTGCATGGATGCTTTCTACGCTTGTCTTTATTTGGCTTGATAGCAGCGTGCCATTAATGGTTCTCTGCGTACTTGCTGCATTGATTGCTGTCGGGTCTTCTGCGGGAAACCTGTCAACATGGGCAATGCTTACAGATATTTATGACGTTGATGAACTGCGGACAGGAAAGCGCCGCGAAGGTCTTTATGCAGGCATGACAACTTTCCTTCGTAAGTTTGCAAGCGGCGCGGCTGTTCTGCTTATGGGCTTTGGGCTGCAGGCAATGGGTTTTGATCAAAATGAATATTCAGTTTTAAAAGCGAGCGCAGGCGATTTTGATCCTGCTTCTTATGCTCAAAGCAATGTGGTCGGCGGAATTAAATGGATGTTTGTGATAATTCCTTTTATTCTTTTATCAACATGTTTGTTTTTTGCCGCCAGAAATAAAATTACTAAACAAAGATTTGACGCCATTCTTAAAGGGATCGAAGAATGTAAAAGAAACGGTAATATCAACGCCTTAAACGAGCAGGAAAAGGCTGACGTACTTATCGTTACAGGAATGGACAAAGATATGTTATGGGGTAATTCCGGGCTAAAAAAGCATAACTAAAAAATTGCTAAAAAATAAAAAAACACTACTTTTCTGACAAATATATTCTTATATTTGGATATATGAAACAGATTACATGTATTGCTTGCCCGATGTGCTGCCGTATTACGATAGATATTGACAATGGAGAACATGTTTTTTCCGGAAGTCAATGTAAAAAAGGAATACAATTTGCCAAAACTGAGCTAACGGCACCGGATCATTCGCTGACAACAATGGTAAGAACGGTATTTCCGGATATGCCTGTTTTATCGGTCAGAACGAATGGAGAAATACCCAAAGAGAAAGTAAAAAAAATTGTTAAAAAGTTATCAAGAATTGTTGTAACCGAAAGAAAAAGAATAGGTGACATAATAGAAGAAAATATTTTAAAAACCGGCTGCGATGTAATCGCAACCAGTGATATGTTAAGAAGACTTGTTTATCGAGAGCCTCAGAAAAGAGCGGAATCTTCCCGAAAAGACAAATGTATTTAAATACAAAAGATTTTCGGGAAGCGTCTAAACTAATTCCGGCCCCGATTGCCTCCCTGATTGGCATTGTTGTTGGTAATTGTAACAACTGCAGAAGCCGATCTTGAAGGATTGGCAACCGATGTTGCTGTAACGGTAAGCGTTGCAGCCCATTCATTTGGCGCTACGTTTAATAAACCGTTGGCGCTGATTCTTGTTCCCGTAGCGCCGCCGCCGGTTACGCTCCATGTTACAGCCTGATTTGGATTATTGGTTCCTGTAACAGTTGCCGCAAATTGGGCAGTACTGTTTGTTCTGATTGAAGCAGACGGCGGGTTTATAACAACGCCGGTTATTGTCGAGGCTGTAACCGGCGGCTGAGTCGTCACTGGAGGTTGAGTAGTAACCGGCGGCTGCGTTGTCACAGGCGGCTGGGTCGTTACCGGAGGTTGAGTCGTCACAGGCGGCTGAGTTGTTACCGGAGGCTGAGTTCTGCTTCCTCCCGGCTGGGCTCTTCCTCCTGGCTGAGTCGTCACAGGCGGCTGTGATGCCGGCGGAGTTTGCGTTACTACTGCAGGCGGCTGAACAGCGACCGGAGGTTGAGTAGTAATAGGTTGAGTTACCGGAGGCATAATCTGAACAGGCGCAGGATTTACGGTGACTAAAACGCCGCCTGCCGCTGCAGGATTAAAAACAGATGTTGCAAAGATATAAAGTAATCTTGAAGATTCTTGGGCTGCGATTGTTAATAAACCGTTTGCATTTATTGTTGTTCCCTGTGTGACAGATCCGGCGCCTGATGCAGTGGAGCTTACATTCCAACGTACGGCTGTGTTTGGATTGTTCGTTCCTGCGACAGAAGCTGTAAATTGATATGATGTGCCTGCAGTCATCGTTAAACCTGCAGGGCTTACGGTTACGTTTGTTACAGTCGGTACAATTATACTGACGGTTACCCTTCCTGATTTTGTCGGATCATATGTTGATGTCGCGGTTATGTGTAATGTTGTTAAGGTTTCATTTTCCGCTACCCTAAGCACGCCATTCGTACCGACAGTAGTTCCCGGCGTTACAACTCCTGTGCCTGTGACATTAGAACTAACAGTCCATGTTACTGTATTGACAGGATCATAAGTGCCGATTACCGAGGCACGAAGTTGAAGGGTGCTGCCGGCTCTGACAGTCTGGTTAACCGGTGAGACGGTTACGTGGGCTACTGTCGGGACAACTACGTTTATGGAAATAGAACCGTATTTTGTCGGGTCTATTACTGAAGTCCCTATTACGAAAAGAGTTCTTAGTGATTCTTCCTGCGCAACTGTAAGAACGCCATTCGAATTAATTGAAGTACCGGGTGTTACAAAACCCGTCCCGCTTGGATCTGAACTGACTCTCCATGTAACTGCGTTGTCCGGATTGTTATATCCCACTACCTGAGATCTGAATTGAGCTGTTCTGCCAATGGCTACAAACTGGTTTACAGATTGAATATCCACCGAGGACACAGTAACTACTCTGACAGGTCTTATATCAGAAAAATTGTCCTGCGCCGAAATAGCGATCACAAATAGAACAGAAGCGTTTTCGTGGGCAGCCACTGCAAGCATGCCGTTTTGAGTAATGTAGGTTCCGTTTGCTACGCTGCCCGAACCGTCGTTTGTTGAGCTGACGCTCCACATTATATCCCGGCCTGATGCTCTTAACATAAGAGTTCCGCCGGCAAGAACAGATGAAACGTTGCCCTCTGTTCTGATACTTACGCGGTGTAAAAAGCTGGCACACCCGGTTAAAATTAAATTGATTATTACTATAATGGCGATAGCGCCGAAAAATATGCCTGTTTTCCTCATTATTATGACTCCTTTTAAGGATTAAATCCTTAATATTGTTAAAAAATTGTTGTTTTAATGATAACCAAATATATTATATCAACATTTTTTACAATTACAAGGTTACGTCAGCAATCAGGCTTTACTTTCTAGAGCTTTATCTATTGCAGAAATTAGTTCATCCTGCATAACCGGTTTAATCATAACATCAAAAACATCGGTACTTTTGGCCTTGGTTAAGAAATCCTGTCCTGAATTACCGCTTACAATGATTATTGGCGTACTAAGATAACTTGGTATTTTTATAAGGTCGTTTAAAAATTCAAAACCGTTTATATTCGGCATTTCGATATCTAAAAGAATAACATCTGCTTTGTTTTTAATTAGGAATGCAACAGCTTCGGATGCTGATTTTACAGTTCGCAGGTCATATTTCGGTATCAGCATACTCTTAAATTCGCTTAGCTGCTGTAAACTGTCATCAACCGCCAGAACAATCTTTTTTTCACTCATAATTTACCATCCAAAGTAAAATAATAAGGCATTTTGCATTTAGATTCTACTATGAATTTTAATTTTATTCAAGTATAATGAAGGGCAAACGATGTTTAGGCGGCGCATACAACCGCCTATGGGGTGATTGATGAGCGATGATAAAAAAAACAGCGTGCTTGTCGTTGATGATGAAAAAGTAAACCTCGATATCCTGGTAAACATACTTAGTCCTGAATACACGGTTTTTATGACTAAAAGCGGAGCCGCCGCTTTAGAAATGGCAAATGAATTATTGCCGGACATTATTTTACTCGATATTGTCATGCAGGACATGAGCGGCTATGACGTGCTTAAGATTTTAAAGGCTGATGAAAAAACCCGCGAAATTCCGGTCATTTTTATAACAGGTCTTGAACGCAAGGAAGACGAAGAAAAAGGTCTTGCCATGCAGGCTGCTGACTATATTCATAAACCGATGACCCCCGCCATTGTAAAAATCAGAGTTGCGAATCAGCTGCAAATTGTAAATCAAATCCGCGCCATTAAAGGATACGCCTACGAGGTTGCGTTATCTGAAGAGCGAAACAAATTTTTTGCCAGAATGAGCCATGAAATGCGTACGCCGCTTAATGCTGTAATCGGTCTTTCTGAAATGGTACTTGAAGATTATTCCTTAAACGAAGAAACTACAGAAAATATAGTAAAGGTTTGCAATGCCGGCGCTTCTCTTCTTCATATGGTTAACGATATTCTGGACATGTCAAAATTGGAAGAAGGGAAGTTTAACCTTGTTCCGGTTGAGTATAATTTTCCCGGAATGATAAGTGACACTGTTTCACAGAGCATTGTATACAAGGGAGAAAAAAGGGTTGATTTCGTTTTAAATGTTGATGAAAATATTCCTCTTCAGCTTTTTGGAGACGATCAAAGGATAAAACAGGTTTTAAATAATATTCTTTCCAATGCGTTTAAATATACAAAGGAAGGAAAGGTTGAACTTAACATATTCAGTAAAACAATTGATGAAACTGTTACGCTTGTTTTTTCCGTAAAGGACAGCGGCATTGGCATGCCGGAAGAATTTCTTGACAGCCTTTTTTTGGATTATGCACGCATGGACACCGAGGACAACAGAAAGATTGCAGGAACCGGGCTTGGGCTTTCAATTACAAAAATGCTTGTTGACATGATGGGCGGGGAAATTTCTGTAGAAAGCGAACTTGGCAAAGGTTCCTGCTTTAGGGTAAAGCTTCCTCAGAAGTTTGTGGCAGGTGACGTAATCGGTTTTGATATTGTCAATAGTTTAAAATGTTTCCAGTATGCCGCAAAGCGTAAAAATAAAACGCGTCCTGTCAGGGCAAGTCTTCCGTATGCGAATGTTTTAGTAGTGGACGATGTTCTTACCAATCTTGATGTTGCAAGAGGAATGTTAAAACCGTACAGGATGAATGTTCACTGCGTTTCCAGCGGACAGGCTGCGGTTGACGCTGTTCGCGAAGAAAAAGTTAAGTATAACGCTATTTTTATGGATCAGATGATGCCCGAAATGGACGGGATAGAAGCTGTGCGGATTATTCGCGAAGAAATTGGAACCGAGTATGCAATGACCGTTCCGATAATTGCATTTACAGCTAACGCGCTTGTTGGAAACGAAGAAATGTTTTTAAGCAAAGGTTTTAACGCATACATAACAAAGCCTTTGGATGTAAATCGTCTTGACGTTATTATTCAAAAATTTGTTAAGGACGAAGAATACGAAAAGATACTGGAAGAAAGTAAAGGGAAAGAAAGCGGCGAATCAGTTTTTGATTCTCATACGAAAGAAGACAGGCGCTGCGGCGATGACAGAAGAAACGGAACAGACAGGCGTTTATTCGAGGAAAAAATTAAGGGAATAAATATGCAAAAAGGCCTTGAACGTTTCAGCGGGGACAGAGATACCTACATACAGGTTTTGCGTTCGTTTGCATCTAACACGCATCATCTTCTGGAGCAAATGAAAGATGTTAATAAAGAAAATCTTGCAGCTTACGCAATCAATGTTCATGGAATAAAAAGCTCCTGCCGCGGAATATGCGCTGTAGAAGCGGGAATGCAGGCTGAAAATCTGGAAAAAGCGGCAAAGGCAGGCGATATTGATTTTGTAAATGTTCATCACCCGCAGCTTGCAGAGAATGTTTTAATGCTGATGGCAGGCATTAATGACGCATTGCATCTGGAAAAAGGTAATTTTGAAAAAGTAAAAAAAGATAAGCCGTACAGGGAAGCTTTGGAAAAACTCCGCGCAGCCTGTGAGGATTATAAAACAGAAGAGATAGATGCAATTATGAAAGAGATAGAATGTTTTGAATACACGGAAGATGACGGGCTTGTTGAATGGCTTCGTGAAAACATTGATCAAATGAATTTCATGGAAACAGCCGAAAAACTTTCTGGAGTGTAAAAATGCGTAAATATATTTTTTTATTTTTATTAATTCCGTTTTTTTCCTGTATTCAATCAAATGAACCCAATGTAAACGGACAGCTAAGATTTAATTCATTCAGGGAAGTTCCCGGCATAACCGCCGAAGAAATCAGGGCAATTGAATCGTTTCAAAGGGAAATGGATCACTTTGTATACGGAATGCCGCTCAGCGTTGAAGCGTTTGAAGATTTTGACGGCAATATAAGAGGATTTACAGCTTTATTCTGCGAATGGCTGACTGAAATTTTCGGAATAGAATTTCGTCCTCAGCTTTTTGACTGGCTTGATTTGCTTCATGGCCTTGAAACGGGCAACATTCATTTTACCGGCGAATTGACAGCTAACGAAGAGCGTTTAAAAATTTACCACATGACAACCGATATTGCATCGCGGGCATTAAAATATTTTCGTCTTATTAACAGCCGCCCGATGGAAGATATTATGAAAGAGCGCAGAATAAGATGCGGTTTTATAGAAGGAACATCAACGATTAATACCGTTACCCAAGAGCTTAGAAACGGAACTTATGAAATCGTTTTATTAAGCGATGTAAGTCTTGTGTACGGTGCGCTAAAAAGCGGACAGATAGACGCGTTCTATTACAGCAATACAATAGAAATAAATTTCGCCGCATATCACGATATTGTTTCCAATGATTTTTTCCCGTTGATTTACCGCCCTGTTTCGCTGACTACGGAACTTACTGAATTAAAGCCGATTATCACAGTTATGGAAAAAATACTTGAAAACGACGGACTTCGTTATCTGACAGAATTGTATAATAAAGGGGAGCGCGAATATCAGCTGCATAAACTGCAGGCTCAGCTTACAGAAGAAGAACGCGAATATATTAAAAATAATCCTGTCGTAAACATTGCAATCGATCCGGGAAATTATCCCGACACTTTTTTTGACA